>Ga0256824_10000014_pt1 | contig 82337 bp, 175 predicted proteins | sample CV67metaG_FD_191570 | JGI IMG/M metagenome (GOLD analysis project Ga0256824, IMG submission 191570) | Hydrothermal vent microbial communities from East Pacific Rise, Pacific Ocean - CV67 | ecosystem: Environmental > Aquatic > Marine > Hydrothermal vents | place: Pacific Ocean: East Pacific...
ATGAATTGTTTGGTGAATCAGCGAATGATAACATAGCATCCCACTTGGGGAAAGTTGGAATGACTAGGGAGTCTCAGGGTGAAGCAGTAGCTGAGGTAGAAGTAAAAACAACTAGAACATCAGAAAAGGTTGATTAAATGGATGAATGGGGTATAGAAGAGACTCCAGAAGTTGTTTTTGATGAATATAAGGCTCCCAAAGGTCGCTCGACTTGGGACGTGATGAATTCTGCAATTAATAAGAAAATTAAACCAACTCTCGAAGAAAAGAAAAAGATAAATGAGTTTATGTTTCATAAGCTCCTTTCTAGATTCGAACAAACATTGGAATTGGCTTTGATGTTCACTACAAAAAACATACCAATAGAGAATCAATATGATATCATAGATTCCCTTGTACCAAAGGGCTTTGTTCCTTTCGAAAAGGGGAAAAAGAAAGTCAGTAACTCAACAATAACAAATATTTCGAATCATTATAGGTGTTCAGAAACATTAGCAGAACGATATGTTCAAATGATGCCTGAACACGAAATTGAGCGAATTAATATCAAATACAATAAAAAAGGTAAAATATGACACAATATATAAATATCAGTCACAATGATATGGATGGAGCAGGATGTAATATCGTTCTGAGAGAAAAGTTTCCAGATATGGAGACTTATCATGTAAGTTACGGTAATATAGTGGAGACTCTTCAATCAATTGATGCTGATATTTCTCATCTAACTAAAATTCTTTTTGTTACGGATCTTGCTTTCGATGTCAAAGCGTTTAATGAATTAATGAGAATAGCTGAATCACACCCAGATTTAAAGATTGTGTATATCGATCATCACCCATATGAAGATGATGTTCAACTAGCGTTCAACGAATTGAATGGGTTTGATAATGTGCACACAAAACATGCGATTGGTATAAGTGCCACTCAGTTATGTTTCGATATGATAAAAAGTGATAACACGGATCTCAAGAACTTAGTAAAATGGATTAATGCATATGATATATATTTGGAACAAGAAGACCCTAACAATTTTAAAATAGGAAGCTTCTTGAATACCATATTCTGGGAAGTGAAGATGTCAGGCTTTAAAATAAATCTCATTAATGAGAACTATAAAATCCCTAAATTCTTTAAATCTATGTATAAAGATACCATAAATGATAAAAATGAGTATTTCGAGAAACAAATAAAAAATGGATTGGTAGTTTTCGATGATGATAATAGTATCCTATTGGCATTTTCTGACAAACATAAGTCTTTTTGGCAAGTTGATTACCCGCAATATGATTACTTGGTACTCCCATACCACACAAAAGGTAATAATATGTCTATCAGATTTTCTAGCACATTAACGGACCATGATGCAAAAAACATCAAAGATGATATTCTACAATATACAAAACAAAGTCCTTGGTTTGTATCTGGTGGTGGTCACCACCACGCGTTTGGGTTGACATTGGATAATGCTATGCCAAAAGATGAACAATTGGTTCTCATTGAAGGAATAGTTGATATTATCGAAGCATGGAATGCAAGTATCAATATGCCATTTTAAGCGACTCTTAATCTTAATGAAGTATAATATAAAGAGGTAAAAATGGAAAATGTAATATTAAAAAACTTGATGGTGGATGGTGATTTTTTCGCCAAAGTCTTCCCTCATTTAAAAGAAAGTCACTTTGACACATTAGAAAATACTGAAATTTTCAAGTCACTAAGTGCATACAACAAACAATATGACGCAGCACCAAACATTAAAGAGCTTGGGTTGTATATAAAAAATTCTGGGGAAATTACTGACGCAATCAGAACTAAGGTTATTACACAATATAAAGATGTAATGTTAGAACCCCCAGTGGAAAATAAGGAATTCCTTATAGACCAAACTGAAAAGTGGATTCAAAAAGAAGAATTATCTGAAGCAATTTTTAAATCTGCTGACCTCATAGAAAACAATCAACCATTTGCACCAATTATTGGTATGATAGAAAATGCTCTCAGTGTCAGTTTTGATTATGATACTGGAATGGTGTATAAGGATTCTGAAGCTACAATCAGTAGATATGAATATTATACACAGAGAATTACTGGTCTAAGTATTGGATTACCATCAGTTGATACGGCACTCGGTATGGGATTAAGGTCAAAGACTCTCAATCTCGTCGTAGCACCGTCTCACGGTGGTAAATCAGCACTATTGATGTCGGCAGCAAGCACTGCTTATGTATTGAAAAAGAACGTCCTATTCGTATCCCTCGAAATGACTGATATGGAAATTTCAAGAAGAATAGATGCGAATTTACTACACCACCCAGCAAACGAACTTGGGAAAATTAATAAAGCAGAGTTCACTAAAAGATTGGATGATATAGCTGAACTTTCTGGTAACTTAGTCATAAAAGACTTTGCCGCAGGAACATTTAGCGTGTTGACATTAAAGTCGTTGATAAATGAATTAAAGGCAAATAATGGATTTGTGCCAGATTTAATCTGTATTGATTATATTGGTTTAATGACTTCAACTAGGACTACAATCGCACAGAGTGGAGGATATTCATTTTTTAAATCGATTGCTGAAGAACTACATGGTTTTGCCAAAACTGAAGATACAATAATTTTCACCGCAGCACAACTCAATAGGGGAGCATACGATAATCTAGATTCTGGGTTAGACTCCATAGCAGACTCATTGGGAGTTATTCAAACAGCTGACTGTGTTATTGCGTTACTTGCAAACCAATCACTTAGAGACCAGAACCAGAGCCTTATTAAGTTTCTTAAAAATAGAAATACTGGGCGATTAAGTTCTCATCTTGTAGAGGTGGATTTTTCTACAGTTACGTTTGTAGATCTTGAAGATCAAGACCAACAACAAAGATCGGTGGATTCAGTGAACGCTGGTATCCTCCAAAATACTGTTAATAGAGAAGTCGACACTTCTGTGATACAGTTTAATTAGGAGATAATATGGAATTATTAATGATGTATAGAAAAGTATCAGCACGTACAAATTCATGGTATGTACTGACTAATTTTTTAAAAATAAAACACGAACTAGAGGTGATACAATATCTGTCAGAAAAATTCGGAGTAATTCACCTATACGACAGATGGATAGAACACCCATTCCTCGCAGTACCATACCCAAGAATAGTGTCCACAGTTGCTGAATACGATGCTGGTAGAGGTAAGAATTACCAAATTGAATTAAAGAAAATATATGGTGCACTATAATGTATGATTATGAACAATATGAGAAAGTATGGAGAAGTGGTTTTGAATATTTCTGTCGAACAAGGAATACTGAGACCAATCAAGTCAGGTTTGAAAAAATAGAACCAACTTGGGAATTTTATGAAAATAACCCGAGTGGTGATATGTCATTTGTCCTAGACCCAACAGTAAAACTTTCCAAACGTGAATTTTCTGATCCAAAGGAAATGAAGCAATTTAAGGGGTTGATGGATTCTTTGGGTAAGGAAGTTTATGGTGGTCAGGCTCCTGAATATAAACATATCAGGGATAATTTCTTCCAAAGTGGAAAAGTTAATGATATGAGGATTTGGTTCTTGGATATAGAAACTATGAATGATGATCCGAATGATAAATCATTCCCAGACCCTCAGTTGGCTGAAAAACCTGTATCTCAAATTCAAATTTACGATAACTATACGGATAAGATTATCATTTTAAGTTTGGATAAAATGAAAGATGAAAGTAAATTTAAACACCACAAGAATCTGATATTCAAACACTATTATGACGAAAAGGATTTATTTAAAGATTTCATTAAATTGTTGGGTAAATTGAACCCAACAGTTATTACGGCTTGGAATGGGGATTACTTCGACTTTCCATATCTAACAAATAGAGCCATGGGATTGAGTGGCGTAAATTATAGGAAGTTATCACCAATATTAAAAGTGAGAGAAATTAAAACGGTTGATGGTCTTAACTATGACTGGGAAGGTATCTTTTTAATTGATATGATGCAAGCGTATAAAAAGTTTATCCCAAAACCACAAGTATCGTACTCCCTCGATAACATTTCAAAATCTGAACTTGGTATTGGTGAGGGAAAGGTTGATTATGGTGAATTTGATGATATAATTGATTTCTATCACGGTGACATCGATAAATTTCTTGAATATTCTATTCAAGATGTTGTGACATTGAAAAAGCTAGAAGACAAATTGAAATTGATAGAATTAATGCAAATTCTAGCTACAATGATGGGAATTAACATTGATGATTCCATGGGTACAGTGAAGCCATGGGGTCAGTATCTCACAAATCTAGCAATGAAAAAAGGTATGGTGATGCCATATGATAGAAAATCACATTTAGATAAAACTATTGTCGGTGGGTATGTTCGACACCCTCAAAAGGGGAAACACAATTGGTTAGTTTCTATAGATGTTGACTCAATGTACCCACTACTCGGTATGAGAGCATTTAATATGTCCCCAGAGACATATGTAAATGATTATGAATTACCTGATGATTTGATGGAAATTAGGCGAAAATATCACACACATGAAGATGAAGAGGTTTATTTAGATGAAAAGGTTTTATCTGAAATTCGGGAAGTCTGTCATAAACACGATGTAGCATTCGGTATGAACGCATTTTTCAGGCGAGAACAAGAGGGAATAATTCCAACTATTGTAGCTGACATTTATGCGACGAGAAAGGAAGCAAAACGTAAAATGCTTGTTTATAACGCTTTAAAGGCAAAATTAGCATCAATTTAAGCAAGGTTTAAGCTAACTTACGGTATAATAGAGTATATGAAAAGTTTGAAAGGCTTAAAGATGAAAATAGAAATTTATAAAACAATTGGTGGTGAAAATACTCTTTACACTGCAACTGTCAATGAAATGATTATTATCGATAATAATTCAAAACTTCCAATGGTTATTTATACCAATAGTCTTCAAGCAATACTTGACTATTTGGATAGCGTTGAACAAGGTAAATTGAAAATTTCATCTCGAGAATTATTCGAAGAAGGAAGTGCGGTTGAATACGAATGGGTTGAAACTCTTCAAACTCGACATTAATTTTAAGCAAGGTTTAAGCTACATTACAGTATAATAGTATATAACAATTAAAACACAAAGGTTTAAAGATGGCAAGATTACCAAAAGTATTTAAAGTTCAAGAAAGTAAATCAGGACGTTTCGGTGGAGAAACTAGAACATATAACCAAGTAGGAACATTAGAAAGACTTGTGAAAGCATATAGTTATTCATTAGAAGTTGGTCAGTCATGGGAACATGAAAAAGGTAACAAAAAGATTAATAGAAATCCTAAGTCAATTAAGACTTTGGTATCTAACCTTTATAACGCTAAAAACAATGCTGCGGCAAATGGTTATAGTGGTAGTCGATTTGAACAAGTTGAATTGTCTAAAGACGAAGTTGCTGAGTACTGGGAAGAAAATCCAATTGAAGAGGTAGCATAATGTTACTTCTTGAAATTCAATTTAAAGATAGTCACGGTGACTTTGATAACGAAAATCAAGTTATACTTATAAACTTGGAAAATATGGAAATTACTGGAAATGAAAATGGAGAAGATGTTTGGTCTAAAGTAGTAGACACAGCAACTTACACGCTCATTTATGATGGTGGGCAAACTGAAATCTCTAATGATTATGTACCAAATTGTATCCCAAATGAGTACGGTGATTATTTGGACTTGTGTGTAATGAGTGGAAAGATTACAAATTGGGAAAGTACGTTGGAAGAGATAGAAGAAGAATTCGAAAAAAAGGGAAAAGAGGTATGAAAAAAATGATACCTAGAGAATCGACTGAAGTTGTGTATTTAGAGGACGCGACTTTCCCAAATCACTTTGGTGCAATTTGGGAAGATAAAAAAGTTATGTTGGTTAGAAATATGGATATGGGAATAGATGAGGATAATCAAAAATGTTTATTTCAATGGCATACCGATAATATGTGTTTCTTACACATAGGAAGACCAAACACGTTGAACGAAGCATTAACTGAGTGTGGTCTAGATGAAGTTTTCCAATTTGATACTTTGGTTGAACTAGCAACATGGATGGAATCATGATTAGACCAACAGATGAAGAATTGACGAAGGACATACAAAACCTTTCACGGTTCTATTCCCAGAGTGAAATAATGGCTCAATACGATGAGATTGGTATTTCATTAACGGCTCAGGAGTTTATTACTTTAAAATACCCAGATGGGTTACACGAAAAGGCTTAAAATGACTTACGAACAAATTCTCAATGACATAGCTGAAGAAGCGTTTGAAAAGCGTTTACATGGTTCTGGTGGGTTATATCAAATTGGTAGAATTCCTAACATTGAAAATTTAGATTATGATTACGTTATTAAAGAACTGGATGAGATTATGGTAACTCTAGAATCAAATTTTGAGATGGGTGAAATATTTTATGATGATTTCTAATACTACTCCTGGATTGAGTGAAGTATCAAAAGAAGATGCAATATTAGCATTATTTACTAGAGGACAATATGTCACTAGGGATAAATGGGATGATGATTATTTCATATATTTAGATGATGGTGCTGTGATGACTACTAAATACAATATTGAAGTCGAACCAAAATATTTTGCTCACTTTTTACTTGGACAACAATTTTTTATTAGGAATTAAATAACTAAAATGACAAGGAGAAAGTATGTTAAGCGTTAAAATTTCTGAAGGCTTGGGGAATCAAATGTTCCAATATGCTTATGCTAAGGCTCTTCAAGTAAGGGGATACGACGTTGTTATAAATTTCCATAATTCTCGTATGCCACATGGTGGGTTTTCACTAGGTAAATATAAAATAGATTTGAATCCCATCAATCACTTAACACCACATAACATAGTTCATGAGGGTAAGTTATCATTCCGAGAAAATCTTTTAAACGTTACTGATGGTAGTGAAATAAGTGGGTATTTTCAATCAGAATTATATTTTAAAAATATCCGAGACACTATTGTTAATCAATTTACATTAGATGAATACTCACCATATGCGAAAAATATACAAGCCTTCATAGAAACAAACACTTGTACTTGTTCAATACATATCAGGAGAGGTGATTACGCACACCATAAACAACTGAAATTGTTACCCATTGATTATTACAATGACGCAATAGAATATATCAATTCAAAATTTAAAGAAGTGAATTTTTTAGTTTTTTCAGATGATATATTATTTGCTAAGGGATTTTTGAAAAACCAAAATATCACATTCATTAACAGTACGGAAAAAAGACCACCACATGAAGATATTTATTTGATGAGTTTATGTGAACACAATATCATAGCAAATAGTAGTTTTTCTTGGTGGGGTGCGTGGTTGAACTCTAATAAAGATAAATTAGTAATTGCACCAGAACATTGGTTTATTGATGAGTATACACATGAAGAACCAACTGATATAGTATGTAAATCATGGGTGAAGATATAGGAGTTTTAAGTCGTTCTTAAGGTTATTTTAGTATAATTAACCTATAAATATGGAGCGATTAATGACATTAGACGAAATATACGAAAAAATAGAAGACGGGTCTATGACCGTCGATGACATCAATACCATGGACTTGTCCCACCTCAAGGGAACTAATTTAGACCACATAGAAGGTCGTTCTGCGTATTGGAATACATACCAATTGGCTCTAAAAATTTCAATTAACTCATTATATGGTGCACTTGCAAACACTTACTTCTTATTGTTTAATAGGGACGTTGCTGCGTCAATCACAGGAAATGGTAGAATTTTCATTCAAGGTCTTGCAAACTATATCAATGACAAACTGAAAAAAGTTCTAAAGTCAAAGAAAGATTTTGTTGTTTACGGAGACACAGATTCAGTTTACTTCACACTCGGTGATCTAGTAACTAAATTAGATGTAGACACCAATAAAGAAATTCTCGATAAATTGATTAAATTCGATAAGAAATTCCTAGACGTTTGGACCCAAGAATATATAGAAATATACGCTGACAACTTCAATGCATTTAATAAGGATCCTATTGGTGCGAAACTTGAAAAGGTCGCGGACAAAGGTATGTTTGTTGCTAAGAAGAAATACGCTCTAAGAGCAGTTTGGGATGAAGGTGCGATTCTTTTAGATGACCCAAAAATGGCTGTAACTGGTTTAGAAATTGTTAGAAGTTCAACGCCAGCATTTTGTAGAAAACACCTCAAAGATATGGTTGATGTTATTCTAGATAACGATGCTAAATTTACAATAGATAAATTAACGGGAATTGAAGAATTATTTTTTGAAGCTCCAATTCAGGATATAGCTAGAGTTTCTGGTATTGGTTCACTTGCGTATGAGGGTTCAATAGGTAGATACACGAAATGGAAAAATGATAAAACATTAACTGCACCAATGAATGTCCGTGCCGCAATGAATTTTAATTTATTTGTACAAGAAACTGGATTAACTAAATACCCTCAAATATTGGATTCAGATAAAATAAAGTATGTATTTCTCAAGAAACCAAACACATTGGGTGATGATGTTGTTGCATTCCTAGACGCTGATTTTATCACTGATTCAGGTTTGGAAAAATACATTGATAGAGAGCGTATGTGGGAAGACTTCTTTATTTCCCCAATGAAAATTATGCTTGAAGCAGTTGGGTATGATTTAAATCAAAACTTTGATATGGAGGAATGGATGTGATAACTGGAATAGCAATTGAATCGTATTTGACAGATGAAGGGAATTTTATAATTGGGAAGAGATATTTCTTCAAACGTTTTCAACCAAATTTCCTCAAAGATGATGAATTGGTTTGGAGCACAACTGATGAATATCAACAAGATATGTCATTTACGAGCGAAAAACACATCTTAAAATATTTTAAGGAAATAGAATGACTAAGAAAGAAAAATTACAAAAGAAATTAGCAAAAATGGAAAGAAAAGAAACTAAGAAGCGTAAAAAATGGGATATGTATTTGGACGCATTTTGTAGTGATTGTGGTAGTTCTGGTGTATATTATCAATCGGTTGGGCAAGGTGCGATGGCTTATATTAATAGACTTCGATGTAATTGTACATATACACATACAAATCGTTATGAAAAGGCTCTTAATGCTACTGATATTATGGTCAAGGACTATAATAAAAAACTAAAGAAGTTCAAAGACAATCATTCTCACATCGAAAGTACATTTGGTGATGAGTGTGGTCGTTCATGGGATTAAAAAACAACAATTCTTTAATGAAATGGGTTGATCTACATGAAGTACGGTCATTCATTGAAAAAATGAATATTCCTAAAATATATAGACCATGGGGTTACTATTCAATTTTAGAGACTGGTGATAATTTCAAAGTGAAATTAATTCATGTAGATCCAGGAGAGATGACATCTTTACAGTACCATCTATATAGAACGGAATATTGGGAAGTGTTAAAAGGTGAGGCATTCATCACAAAGGGTGATGTGATATTCAACGCTTCAAGTGGGGATCTGGTATCAATTCACGTCAAAGAGCTTCATAGGATAGAAAATAAATCGATACAAGGCATCCAACTTATAGAAATTCAAGTTGGTGAAATTTTAGAAGAAACTGATATAATTCGCATTTCTGATAAATATGGGAGATAATAATGAAAATAGCATTTATTACTGGGATCACTGGGCAAGATGGTCAATACCTTTCAGAATTATTAATTGAAAAAGGTTATGAAGTTCATGGGCTTGTTAGGTATTCTAGTTCTGAATTTGACACAGAACGTATGCACCAAGATGTGAAAATTCATTTAGGCGACATGACCGATTCATTACGACTATTTAGTATTTTGAAAGAAGTACAACCAACTGAAATTTATAATCTTGCGGCGATGACACATGTAGGTGTGAGTTTCAACACACCAAAATATACTTCAGAAGTAAATTCAATGGGTGTGATAAATATCCTTGAATCTATTCGAGTTCTTGGGTTAAACACCAGAATATATCAGGCGTCTACATCGGAACTATTTGGTAAGGTTATGCAAGTTCCTCAAAGTGAAACGACTCCATTTTATCCAAGAAGTCCCTATGGTGTGTCTAAATTACACGCATATTGGAATATAGTCAATTACAGAGAAGCATATGGGATATTTGCTTGTAATGGGATTTTATTTAACCATGAATCACCAATAAGAGGTGAAAACTTTGTAACCAGAAAAATTACAAAGGCTATTGCTAAAATGTCATTGGATCAAAGTTGTGTATTAAAGTTAGGCAACCTCAACGCTGAACGCGACTGGGGACATGCAAAGGACTATGTTTATGCGATGTGGTTAATGTTACAACAACCAGAACCCGAAGATTTCGTAATTGCTTCTGGTAAAAGTCACAGTGTAAGACATTTCTTAGAAACTGCCTTCTCGGTTGTTGGTGTAAAACTTTCATTTTTAATTGATGATGGTGTAGAAGTAGGTATTGTAAATTCTAGTACCAATGACGCGTTTGTTATTGGGAGAAAAGTTGTTGAAACAGACGGTCAATTTATCAGACCGTCTGAAGTTGAAACATTATTGGGTGACCCATCAAAGGCTATAAAAATCCTTGGTTGGGAACCAGAATATACATTTGAAGAATTAGTAAATGAAATGATGGAGAAAGATTTAAATGAAATTAGAAAGTAAAATTTACATAGCTGGGCATAACGGCTTAGTTGGCTCTGCGATTAAGTCTAAATTAATAAATAACGGGTATAATAATATTATAGTTCGTACACATAATGAATTAGATTTAATGAACGCAGAAAAAGTTAGGGAGTTCTTTAAAAAGGAAAGACCAGATTACGTGTTTCTTGCCGCAGCAAAAGTGGGTGGTATATTGGCCAATTCGGAATACCCCGTTGAGTTTTTGTACAATAACTTACAAATTCAAAATAACGTGATACATAGTAGTTGGGAATTTGGGGTTAAAAAGCTATTATTTCTTGGAAGCACGTGTATCTATCCAAGAATGTGCCCTCAACCTATGAAGGAGAGTTATTTATTAACTTCTGAATTAGAACCAACCAATGAAGCATACGCTATAGCGAAGATCGCTGGTTTGAAACTGTGTGAAAGTTTTAATAAACAACATGGTACAAATTTCGTATCAGTCATGCCAACAAACTTATATGGGATAAATGATAATTTTGATTTAAAGTCTTCACATGTTTTACCAGCATTAATGGTAAAGATTATTGACGCCAAAAAGAACAACACTGACGTTGAAATTTGGGGAGATGGAAGTCCAATTAGGGAATTCTTATTTGTAGATGATATGGCACAAGCTTGTGTGTTTATTATGGAAACGATAAACTCTGAAGATATGCCTCACTCTTTTGTAAATATTGGTTCTTCGGAAGTGGTATCTATTGCTGAATTAGCTGAAATAATTAAAGAGGTTGTTGGGTTTAAAGGTGACTTTATTTTTGGGAGTGACACGCTTAACGGTACGCCGATAAAAATGACAGATACATCAGTGCTTTCAGAACTCGGTTGGGAAAACTCAATGAAATTAAAAGACGGAATTGAATACATATATAAAAATAGGAGTTGGGAATGAGATTATACACATTTACACATTACATGCTATCACCAATAGCAAAGGGAATACAATCAGGGCACGCAACGACGGAATTATTCGTAAAATACAATGATCCTAAAGAACAAGATACTTCAATCAAAGAAATTGAAAAAGGTTTAATGGTATTTGATTGGGCAAGAGATCACAAAACCCATATAGCATTAAATGGTGGTACATCACCAGATCTTCAGGAAATAGTAGATATATTAACAGAAATTTGTGATTACCCATGGGCTGATTTCAATGAAGATGAATCCCTCGGTGGTTTGAGAACTAGCATCGCGATGGTTATCCCTGAGAAAATATACACCATTGCTGAATTAGTTAGAAATAAAATTCTAATTGATGTTGAATATGGTTATAGAGTTAATTCAGAAGATGATGTAGTTATTTACGACGCTAAATTAACTCTGAATAGATTCATTATTTCAGATAAAGATAAAAAATTGATTGACTATATTAACAACTTTAGATTAATGGGAGTTTAAATGAAAACAAAAGAAGCAGACATACTTTATTGTGGTGTAGACAAAGAAAAGATTAAGAACGCAAATCCGATCTTAAATGAAGAAGTCCTTGGGTATCATCACTCTTACATGACTGAACGCCATAATATTTATAAGCGTAAAGAAATTGAAAAGTTACCACAAGACGAATGGACTGAAGATGAAGTGTTTAAAAATTATAGGTTCACAAATGTCAGAAGAGAACTTGACCGTGAGTCAGTGTGGTTAATAGCTCACATTTCAGAAAATCCAAATTTTACCCTTGAAGAAAAAATACTTTGGACTATGTTATTTAGAACTTATAATAAATCATCAACTTTCATTAAGCTCGGTTTCCCATTTGATATTGATATTTTGAAATTCGATGATTCTGATAAAGAAAACCTTAGAAAAATCATAGAAGACGAAATAGAAAGAGACCCTAAATATGTTTGGTTCACACCCGCATTCAACACTGGTGGTCTCAAGGCTACATGGGCAATGCCTGAAACAAAGGGTATGTACGAATGTACAAGTTCAAACATAGAAGTTGAAGTTGAGACTGATGACGGTATTGAAAAGATGACTTGGCGTGAAGCTAAAGATCTTCAAAAAGAAAATCCCAATTATAATATCAAAGGTGTAGAAAAGTCTATGCCTATGCGAATGATTCACTTAATAGACTATGTCAGGAAGACAGATATAGTAGAGCGTATCATAAATGCAGAAACTCAAGAAAAGGCTTATGATATTATCAGAGAAATTGACGGGTTTTCCAACTTCTTAGGTTATCAGATATTTGTCGACTTCACTTATATAAAAGAATACAAGTTCAGTGAAAACGAATTTACTATTTCCGGACCAGGATGCGACAGAGGACTTGATCTTATGTTTACGGATAAAGATGGAATGGATTCTTCAGAAGCATTGTTTTGGATTAGAGATAATATTGAAGCAGAGTGGAAGAAACGGGACTTGGAATTTGACGCAGAAGTGTTATTTGACCACCTCGAGCCTGAAGACCGTTGCATTAACGTGATGATGTTGGAAAATTCATATTGTGAAATCTCAAAATTTGTCAAGGCGAAACGTGGCACAGGAAGACCTCGTAACCGTTACCACCCCACAATTGAAAGTGATGTAATTACACCAAATGAATGTTCAATCGACGAGTGGTTATAGTTCGAGGGGCGTTTTTGCGAACTAAGACGTTAAATACTTTTAAGGAGTATTGATGATCTTAGAAAAACTAAAAGAACTTGGTATAGAAAAACCACAACAATTATCAAGGTTCTTTCAAAAGCATTATAGAACTGGGAAGATGCCAAAGGGGCGTGAAGAATATTATGAAGAATTGTTGGAAGCTACTAAATGGCTTCCGATAAATTCCTCATATACACATCGTTGGTTTGTTCTTGAAAACGGGCTTAAGGACTATCCTGAGTGTTGTGAGTGTGGTGAACCGATTATTTGGAGACCACAAGCACCAGATGATATTGACCGTGATGTTTGTGGGAAGAAATGTTCAGCTATAAAAAGACAGCGTGAATATGTTGATGTTTATAAATTGGCTGCCCAGAAAGGTCATAAGTCCAAAGACCAAAAGGTTATTGGTAAAAAGATTTCAGAAGCTCGGTTATCATGGGATGATGAGTTTAAGAAAGAATTAACCAAACGTGTTTTGAAGACAAAATATGACAAAGGGATTTATAAAACTGGTAGATATAAAACAGATTGGCAACATTATAAGTCATTAGTCATTGCAATTACGAGAAAGGTAGATGTAACGCAATTTGAAAACTCTGAAAAAAGAGGGAAATGTGGTATTGACGGAGCTTACCAATTAGACCATAAAATTAGCATAGATGAGGGGTTCAAACTTGGTTTGCTGCCATATATTGTTGGGAACTCTGAAAATTTACAGATGATTCCTTGGTTAGAAAATTCAAGAAAAAAGGCAAAACCATATAAAGAATGGTTAGAAGGAGCTTAAAATGTTAAAAGAAGTTTTAGATAAAATAAAAGAAGAAAATATTAGTGATCTTGGTAAAAAGTCATCAAAAACCGTGGATGCGAATAAACCAGTTTTAGACAAAAAGGTTAAAGAAAATGCAGATAAGTAGAGGTACGGGGCGTCCTAGAAATAGATATACCCCAACAGAAGTTCAAGTCTGTGACAATGAGTGTAGTATAGATGAGTGGTTATAGATTAGCTGTCGTTGGCTCCAGATACTTCGATGATTTTGAATTATTTGTCAAGGTCATGGATCGTTTAAGGTTAGTTAAAGATATTAAGGCTATAATATCAGGTGGAGCACGGGGTGCTGACGCCATGGCTGAACATTATGCCGAAGTGAATAAAATACCATTAACAGTATTTGAAGCTGAGTGGGGCAAGTACGGAAAAGGTGCTGGTTACATTCGCAACAAAGATATATGGGATGCTTCTGACATGGGTATAGCCTTCTGGGACGGTGAATCTAAGGGAACTGAACATTCATTTGAAATTGCTAGAAAACAAAATAAACAATTACTTATATTTAATTATAAAAAGAATAGATGGGTAAATGAAAAAGGAGAAGAAATTGAGCAAATTAGACAAAGTAATTGAAACGATTATCATTGTAAGAGATGGTAAGTTGGGTGAGGAAGTTCTTCGCAACCCATACCATAGTGCATTTTTCATGAGACAAATGGTTGAGTACGGGTTAGAAGGGTTTCACATCTCAGTGAAAAGTGGTATTTCAGATGATGAAAAATCAGAGATCATACAAGAAACGATAGATACTTGGGACAATGAACCCACAGAAATTACAGACTTATAAGGAAAAATAATGAAAACAGAAAACACAGAAAAGGCGTTTGAAATATTAACATCAGAACAATTTAATGAAATACTAGATGCACAAATGGAACTGAATGTAAAATATTCAGGAGAAAATTGGGCAAAAGATATTCCTGATTCACATATGCTCGCAGCAGCATTTGCGGAACTTGGAGAACTACTTGAATCTGGACCAAGAGTTGGGGATTCAGACCTTAATGGTTGGAAATGGTGGAGAGAGAATTTAGACAATGATGATAATAATTTGAAAGTAGAAGCAGTGGACATTATTCACTTCACTTTCTCTTCACTTGCTAAAAAATATAACGATATTGATTTATTGAAAAAGCATTACGCTGAATGTTCTAATGCATACAGAACTTCTCCAAATGCACAAAGTGATGGTGAATCAACTGGTGTAGTTTATGATTTACTCCTTTCACTTAGTGTGTTCACTGTCACGTGTTTAATTGAAGACTCAGAAAAAGAGCAACTTATGGATATGATGGTATTCCTTGTTAATGGTTTGTGTAGATTTTCAAACATGACAGCTGATGAAATGTTCGAGTTATATGGAAAGAAAAATAAACTAAATCACAAAAGAGTTGAGGGTGGGTACAAAACTGGGGACTATGAAAAAGTAGATTCAGACGGAAATGAAGATAACGTAAAACTTTTTGAAGATTAAGCTTGTTTTAAGTGAACTTACGGTATAATAGAGTATATTAAAATAAAGGTTCAAAATGGCAAAGTTTTTAGATATAGATGAAGTATTTGTAGCAGAAGGTGATTTAAGATCAGTTGCGACTGAAGATGGGGAAGCATTCTATCCAGATTTACAGGTGGTTGCAATTGTAGACGATGAATATTTCGCTCACCCAAAAATTTATCCTGGAGGAGTTGGAGCTTTGGCTGACGCTGAAGACTTTGCGGAAGCTATTGATGACAGAGCTGAGATCAATGCATCCATTTGGGTTAGGGTAGATGAATTCGGAAGAAGAGCGTAATGAGTTGTTTCTTGTACGCGATCTTGGCAGTAGCAGTTTCATTTTACCTATTGGCAGTTTTTGCCTACTGGATAAGTGAAAATTAAGTTTAAAATAGTATAATAAAATAAAAAGGTGAAAGAATGAAAAAAGAATTAAATTGGGCATGGCAAACTCCGGAGTACAATTCCCCAACATGGGATAAAGTTGACTCGGTAATTGATAATGGTTTGGCTACAGCGTTTGACAATAAGGCTGGTAATGCATTAGTGAACATTGTTGATTTCGGTATTATGAAATTAGAACAATTTGGTGCTAAATTGGAAAATTACTTCAAAAAAGAAAGTGCTGATGTCTAAAAAGATAATTGCAATTGACGTTGACTTGACTGTCGTAGACTCAGTCACCCCTTGGAAAGAGTGGTACACTGGTCTCACTGGGCACGATTTAGGTGAAATTACATCTGAAAATAATGACCTCGAAACTATGATGAAAAATCACAATGACCCTCTTCAATTCTGGCGAAAGCCTGATTTATATGACACTATGCAACCAATACCTGATGCTGTGAAATATATAAAATTGATTAAAGACCTTGGGTTTGAAGTGATATTCGTATCGGCTTGTATGGCTGAACATGAACAATCTAAGAGGTATTTTCTTCAAAGACATTTCCCTTACGCTGACGGCTTCATTTCTACTGGAGATAAATCATATGTAAGATGTGACTATTTTGTTGATGACTATAAAAAGTATTGTAGACAAATGGTTAATAACGCAACAGTGTTCCAAATAATTACCGAATTGAATTCTCCTTGTGATGAATTCCCTTATGTTACTTGGAAGGAAATATACGAAGTTATCGTTTCGGAGAATGAGTAGTGTGTGGGGTCATTGGTGTTAATATGAAAGATGTGTCTAAAGAAGATTTAGACACAATCAAACGAGTATTTTTAGAAACTGAAATTAGAGGAAAACACGCAAGTGGTATTGCTTGGTATGACGGTGAAAAAATTACTTCTCAGAAAGCACCAGTACCCATATCACAATTCATGAAAACATTCGATTTATCTAAATGTTTATATGGAGATAACCAAATAACTCTGATAGGGCACATTCGCTACAGTACCTCGGACATAAAGTATAATCAGCCCATAGGTAATGAAGCTGGAAGTTTTATTGTTCATAACGGAGTCGTGACACAATCTGATCCAGAACATTGGGAAGAACGCTATGGTTATTCTTGTCAGACAAAAAATGATTCAGAACTATTATACCATTGTTTAGAAGAAGGATTGGATATTGAAACTAAATTCCCAATGGCTTCATATGCTCTACTTAGGCTTACTAGAGATGGTGAAATTGAATTTGAAAGGAATGGATTACGTCCAATGTGGGAAGCCACTTTAAGTAATGGTCACATTTTCTCAAGTACAAGAGATATTTTATTCAGATCTGGTGTATCAATTGATTCACTGAAAAGAGTACAAGCCAATAACGACAAACAACACAGGACATTCTAATGGATAGAAAAGACTTATTTATCGATTATTTCATAAATTCAGATAATGTGAGTGACATCGACCCAAATATTTGGATGGCGAACTATGTAGTCGATAGGATGGAACTCAACGATGAACAGATTATATGGTTTTGTTTCTTAAATTCAATTACTTACCAATTCCCAACTTCTTACCTTTTAATTAACGAATACCCAGATTTAGAAAATGTTGATATAGACAGATTATCGAATTGGTGGTTAGATGTGCAATCTAGGTGCCCATTTCAAACGGATAAACTCAAACAGAGGAAATTCCTACCTGAATCGATAGAAAGTTACCAGAAATTGGTGGACGGTTCCCAGAAAGAATATTTTGATAATATTCTTAATAAATCACCACAAGAAAATTTTAGACTATTGTGGGAAGAGGTCTATGTACCAATTAGACACTTTGGTAGATTTTCAGTATGGAATTTTGCACAGATGTTAAAGCAAGTGGCTGGATATGATATAGAACCAGATACTTTATTTCTAGGTGAAAGTAATTCGGAAAGTCACACACATGGTTTGTGTTATGCATTTGGTAAAGATGAATGGGCAAAGAAAGAACGCTATAAAGATGAAAATGGAAAGAGAAAAAAGAAAACTCATAAATTCTCAACTGAAGATAAATTGTTTTTAGAAACTGAAGCAGCAGAAATGATGGTCACTCTTAAATCAAAGGGTGCCAATGTTGATGCTTTTAATATTGAAACTGTAGCGTGTGCATTCAAGAAATTGTTCAGGGAAAGTGATAGTAGGTATGTTGGTTACTATTTAGATAGACAAGCCGAAGATATTATCAAATTAGAAAAGTTAAAATGGGACGGAGTCGATTGGTCTATTTTATGGGATGCTAGGAAAGAATTGTTGGATAATGATTTATTATACACTACAATTCAAAAAGAAAGATTCAAAGAAGAACCAGATTCTAAGAAGTTTTCGAGTAAAAATACAATGTTGGAGTGGTTTTGATATTTAAAATAATTAATGAAAGTGATATATTGGGTGCAATGATCCCAAATGATTATAAAAAAGATAGTTTTGCTAGAACTGTAATTAGTAAGTGCAACACATATGATTTATGGGATAAAACCTATGGATATTATGTCGGTGATGAGTTGGTTGGAATTATGATAACTACATTTACAAAGAGAAATCCAATAACTGCTAATTTACAAATTCTATTCACATATTATAGGTATAGAGGAAACGGTTATGCCAAAGCAATGGTTTTAGAAACTATCCGACAAGCACATGAATATGGTTGTGAATACTATAGGGTGTCATCAGAAGCTAGTGCAGTAGAATTCTATGAAAAAATTGGCTTTAAATTTTTCTGTAAACAAAAAAGTGGGACACAGTTAAGTATTTTTAAAGTTAATAATAGTATAATAGAGGATAAAGATTTTATCCGAGATGAAAATATGGATAAAATGTATTTCAGAAAAGGTAAAGGTGGTTGTGTGGAAATTTTAGGTGAATATAAAAAAGAGGATTTATCTTTCGGTACGGAATTGGAATTTTCGAATATACCGAAGAGTAAAGAGGTTCCCAAAGAGTTGGGAAAATGGGAATATTCTGAACTTGATGTTGTAAATACTAAGGGTGAATATGCATTTAAGTGTGCAGACCCTCGAGGTACAGAAGTTCCAGTCGGTGGGGAAATTAATACAATTCCATCAAAAAACTTTGTTGATCAAGTTGATAAAATTATGAATATCATAAAATATTTTAAGGAAGATGATGTTGATGTTGGATTAACCGCACACACTCATTTACACGTACATATAGATGGTATCGAAGATGATCCGGAAGCATTAGCAAGGTTAGTGAATTATATCTACGATAATCAGGAAACTACCTTGCGAGAATGTTATGCGTTCAATGAAGATATAATTCCAAAGGAAAAAAGGTTTTCAAAAATTAAAAGGTATCTGAAATTTGATGGTGGGAGACCTTTACCTGAATGGTTCAAGGATAACGCAGTTGATAATGTTGACACATTCGACGGCTTCTTAGACGCTATTGGTTGGGGGATTAAAAAAGAACCAATTAGATATCAACGGTATCACATTAATTTACATGCTTTGAAAAATTCAAAGACAATAGAATTCAGGTGTTTCAGGGGATCTTTGGACGAAACTGAGTATTTGGATATGTTTGCATTTGTTCAGGAGTTTATCCTTAATGGGTTGAACGGTGGTGACTCTGTTCAGGAAATATTAAACAAACGAGACTATAAATTTCCTCGGATGCAATTTAACGAAGATCAGGCGATTGGTTGGCAAGATACGAAATATGATTCAAATAGATGTGGTAAGAAGAATAGAGAATATTGGCAAGCAGATAAAGCTTCTGAAAAAATATATGAAATGAAGAAAAAGGAGAAAATTATGGGAAATTTACATTTAATAAATTATATGGGTGCAAACGGTGTCGGGAAGTCTACTAGAACTTTTCATTTAGTGGATTACATGAAAAATACCATGGATTTTACTGAATTCAAATATGGCATTACACGTAAAGGTAATGATGAAAAGGAAGAAACTATCGGGTTGTTATTTGAAAATGGTTGGTTAGTTCTTGGTAAATTTTCTAAAGAGAATACTCAATGGGTTTCACTTGATTCAGCCATTTTAAGCAAGTGGGAACATCGTATTGCCTTCATAGAAGACATGTCCAAAAGGGGTGAAATTAAGGTAGTGTTCATGGAAGGGTATTTCAATAACAGAAGTCGCCAATCATCCCCTGAGAATTTAAAGGCTCACGGGGTTTCCAAAGTGGAAATTCTAACTTCATATTATAATGATATATCAGAATTTATTGACAGAACTAATGGTAGAACTGGAAAGAATAGAGGGATGGAATGGGCTGAACAATCTCCTGGATGGAATGATAATAAATTATTCGACAAACTATACAATGAATTTATAGAAGAGGTTAATGAGTCTGCTATAGTCGAAAGAATTGATATAAACTCACCCCGTGACACATTGGTCAATAGGTTTTTTGATAAGAGTTATGTCAAGAAAGAAGAAGTAAATGTAATGGATGAATGGTTGTAATGGATATATTTGATCTACTGAGAACTGAAGTAATTGTACACGACGACGAAATTTCAGAACATGTTGCATTCAAGGTAAAAGAAATTCAGGGTAACAACCAAACATTTGGTCGTGACCAAATGACAATGGAAAACCATGTGAAAAGTGGTTCAATTCTCGAGATAGGGCTTGCTAAGTTAATTGATGGAGTTGTTAATCCAAATCTATTCGATTCAAGTGATCCTGAAAGCTTTGCTTGGGATGTTGAAAAAGGTGGTGTTAGGTTTGAAGTCAAATCATCACCAAAGGCAGATTCTTGGTTTAATTTTAATCTCCATGGTGTTGAGAATAGTTCTAATGAAACACTAACCAGAGTTAATTTAACAACTTTTCTGAAATATTCATCATATTCTAATTTCATTATCGCTGGGTATTATACTGAAAGTGGTAGTGGTTATGTTGTGAAGTTTAAGTGGTTGATGAAATCACTCACATTTCAAAATTATGTTAAAAAGTCTAGAGCTTCTGGAAAGGGGACTACTAATTATTATGATATCGTCAGTTCGAAGAGAAATTTGGATTGTTTCGAACTTTAAGATTGTTTTAAGTTAAATTACGCTATAATATACGAAATAAAGAAGGGTAAATTATGATAAGAGAACTAGACGCAAAATCCGAGAAAAATAAGAAAAGATTAATAAAGTTACTCAATGACGATATTGTATTGGTTGCCGATGAAAATAAAATTTGTAGGTTGAGAACTAAGGATTTAGAATGTGTTGATGGTGAAATTTCCACAGCTGAATTCCATAAACAAAAATCACATGATATTTTTATTAATGAATCACTTTGGTACATATACTTCATCAATAAAGACAAAAAAGAATTTGGTATTAAATTCAACAGCCAATCAGACGCAGTTTCCTTTTGGTATAAAGAAGTATTCAATGTAGATGATGCGACTTTTGTGACTGTAGTTGCTACAGAGACAGCTAATGAAGAGAGAGTGAAAATAGTTTTGGAAAACAACAAATCATATTCATTCACTGAAAGATTGATGTCAAATAGTGGTGAAGAAGCTAGAGCATATAAATTCTATTCACATAAATTGGATGAGTACGCTATAATTTCGAAAGATAATTTAAAAGATAATTGTGAGACATTGGATTTAGATGATCATTTACCAGCTGAATATCTATTTTGTGTGGAATATGAAAGAATTTTTAACATAAGCCTTGATTATAGAAATATCATCTCACTTGAATATGTCAATAAAGATGGTCAAAAATTGGCTACTTTTAAGGACGGTTCTTCATATAAATATAACCAGTCTCAATTACATCGAAATAATAACTTTCCAATTATGTCATATATGAATTTTGGCTCAGAAGAATTTAAATCTCTTGTTTGTAGAATTACTGGACATAGATTTTTCAATGACAGTAAAATCCTAAAACATCAAAATTATTCTGCTAAATTTAGTGCTGATTTTCACCACATGTTAGTTATTGATGGTGCAAGCGTACATAAGATTAGTAAAGAACCTTCTGCACTATTAAACGGTAAAATGAATGACCAAATATTCTTTGAATTGTTGTTTTGTACTATGATTTCTGGTTACGCTCATAAAGATTACCATTCAAAAGCTAGGAATATGAAGTTAAGTGATTACTATGAAGAACATTTACCGTTACACGTAGTGAGTGAGAGCCACTACTACATTACTCATAAGAAATATGGATTTGTACCGAGACTTACTTGGCACGAGTTTAGACAAGCATTGGAAGGGGTATTAACAATTGATTAATTTACTTGGGCAAAAGGATTGGGGTGTTGGATACATAAAGCAATGTAGGAATGATCAAGTGAAGGTGGAAATCGAAGATTACATAAACAAATTGTCATCTGGGTTTAAATATGATTATGATATATCTGATATACAAATACATAAGATTAACGATTCTATGTATTGTTCAGTTTGGTTTTCATATTCTAGAACCAAATAATTAAGTCTCCTTTAAGGTTTTACAGATATAATAAAACAAAAAGGAGACTATGTTTGAAACCAACATTAATAAACGGAAAAAGTATAAATGAGGTCGTATTCAATTCACTGGATAGACTTATTCATAACGGATACCGAACAAAATCAAGAAACGGTGATATTAACACCGTGTATAACGCATTTGTCACTCTAGACAATCCCAAGGCAAGACACCTTTCATTAGAAGGGCGTAAAAACAACATATTCGCAACAATAGCCGAGACTTTCTGGGTATTCGCTGGTTCTAATGATATAGACCCTTATTTGAGCTTCTTTCTACCAAGAGCTAAAGACTTTTCAGATGACGGTAAAACATGGCGTGGTGGTTATCCTGAGCGTATTTTCGCGAATGAACAAATCGACGATGTCATTGAACAATTTAGAAACGAGGGTATTCATACCAGACGAGCAGTTATGGTAATTTCAGACCCAAGCCTTGATACAAGGGTGGCACTTGATAAGGTGTATGGACTTGAAACAACTAAAGATAGACCATGCAATATGATTATTGACTTCTTTATTACACCAGACAAACGATTACACATGAACGTGAAATCAAGATCAGGTGATGTAATTTGGGGATTTGGATCAATTAATATTTTTGAATGGACTTTCCTTCAAGAAATGATTTTAGGTTATATCCAAGATGAAATTGACCCTGATGTAACACTCGGAGAATACAACCATCACGTGACGAATTTACACCTTTATGACTTCAATGGCTCACAAGGTTACGATGTAGTAAGAAATAAGCTTGAACAGAAGTTAGGGTTAAATGCTGATGACAAAATTGAATTCCCAGTTATTGAAGAAGTACATGAGTTCTTTAAAGAACTTGTAAATATGTATAGTAAATGTATCACCTCTCCGGAGTTACCAGATTTTGGTAGAGATATACTTGATATGAACTTCATTTTCGATAAATATAGAGTTCCTCAAACAGATAATATCTTGTATGAATATGCTTGTTTGGTTTTAGCGTATATTATGCAAAAACGCCATAAGTTAGCAGAAGAAGATTTCTTCCTCTTAATAGACCTCAAAGCATCTGACGAATTCTTCCATTGTATAGAAAGTTCACCGTTCAAGAAGTTTGAAATTGAAAGAGTAACGGGGAATCATTAATGGAAATTTATGAAATCACAATTAATGATGAAGTTTTTGTTAGTATGGATACGGATTACGAAGGCACAATCGATACTGTAATTCTTGAGAATAATCTATATGGTAAGAATAAATTCCTAAGAAAAGAATTCTTTCATAGATTTACTGAAGATGGACCAGAAAAAATAACACGGATAGAAATGTCTAAAATTTTAATTCACAGTGAGGATAATTAGATGACAAGTTGGGAAATGATTGAACGAAACGCAAAAGAAGTTAGAGAGAACGGGTATTATATTCAAAGAGGTATGCTTTCAAATTTAGATATTGAATGTATCCTTGACGTAACAATTCCTGCAATAGCTAATAATTATACAGAAGAATATGTAGAAAAGCGTTTGTATAGAAAACGCGAGAATACTGAAGGGAGACAAGGCGATGCTGTATTAATGTCTATTGGTACACCAGATACAGCACCATTCATGTCGCTAGATGATAGATTCCCTTGTATTGGTGGGTTGTACTTAAGTTACGTGAACACATTAAGTCAACTCCTTTATGGTGATTTTAGACTTGAAGATAATACAAAAGTTCTTGTAAATTATCAACAATACAAAGAAGGGGCAAGTAATTCTTTACCTTTCCACTTTGACGCTGAGATTTTCAAGGGTGATTGGAACAAAGACTACATTAAGCTTGAAGAAGGGCTTATCCCTAGAATGGTAATGGTGGTTGTGCTTGAAAATGAAAATGATGGTAAGGGCTTACAAATCATGACACCAAAGGGTGACATCATTGATTTAGACCTTGTTCCTGGAGACATTTTATATTTCGATAATACGGCTGTTCTACATGGTGTACCAGATGATCTTGATAAAAAGCGTACAATGATTGGTTTCAGAAGTTTTGAAACTGAACCACTTTTATTCAATAAACTTGGGTTTATGGATGGAACGGGTGTTATTGAGATTGATACACCATATGTCAAGGGTGAAGCGATTGAACTTACTACTGAAAACGCAAAAGAAGAACTAATAAGAGAAGGATGGTATTATTAATGAAAAAGTATAAATATTCAAAGTTGGTAGAGAAGGACATTGTTAAGAGATGTCCTTCTTGTGAGGGTTCTGGGCGTTGGTATGGTCATGGAGCATTCGGTGAACCAGAAAGTGATACGTGTGGCAGATGTCGTGGTGAAGGTGTTATATTAAATTGGGATAATATTAATCGGGAAAAATGATGATTGAAATTAATGATGTGAGACAACTTGACCAATTAAAAATCGGTGCTGATTTTAAGCTAGTCAGTGGGTTGAATATCCTCATCACCGATACGGGAATGAATTTAATCTTCATAGAAACTGAACATCTAACCATAAAGGCGTTCCCACTTGGGGAAGGCATGTATAGATTTAAAGATAAACAAATAAACATTTAGGAAAAATAATGATAAATATAAATTTTTTTGGTGGACCTGGAACGGGAAAATCAACAACATCAACTGGAGTTTTCCATGCTATGAAAAAAGAAGGGTATAGTGTCGAATACGTTTCGGAATATGCTAAAGACCTTGTTTACAGTAAAGATTATTTCAAACTCAAAGATCAATTAATGATTTTGGCTAACCAATCTCATCCTTGGTTCAAATTAGAAGAACAAGTGGACTTTACTATTAATGATGGACCATTTCTTCTTGGGTTAGTATATTTACAAGACAACCCGCATATGCCAACTGAAGAGTTTAAAGCGTTCTTGGTAGCGATGTGGAATTCATATACCCACATTAACATATTCATTGAAAGAGACGTAGAAGCTCACGGTTATCAAGAATATGGGCGTGGTCAAACATTAGCAGAAGCTGTTGAAAAAGATAACGAAATCAAACAAATCCTTTATGATAACAATATACCGTTCTTTTCAGTTGTGATGGGTGATGACACGGTTCAATATGCTCTTGATATTATTAAAGATTTGAAAAGGGGTAAATAAATGGAAACAATTAAAATAGCGTTCATGGGTGTCAGTGGTAGTGGTAAAGATTACATTGTAGATGTAGCAAAAAAGAATTTCGAATTCACGAGGTTCAGTTTCTCTGACCAACTAAAGAAATTGGGTGCTAAAATATACCCATGGTTGGAAAGTGATTATCCACCAGAAGAAAAGGAAAAGTCACTTAATATTAAGATTCCTGAGACTGGTGAAGTAATTACTAAATCACCAAGGGAAATTTGGCTAGAACTTAATAAAATGAGAAATGTAGAAGATAACTTATTTGTCAGGATGTTGGCTCATGAAATTTGGTTGACACAAGTTGACCGTCTAGTAATATCTGATATTAGAACGCAAAATGAATATGATTGGTGTGTGGAAAATGATTTTACTATCATCGCCATAAAAGGGGATGCCAAACACCCTGAAAACTCATTTGATGACTGGGTTAGAGACATGATAGACATGGGTGAATATGATTTTGAATTTACTAATGAATTTGATGGTCATGAAAAGATTGAGACTTTCTTTACAAGTTGCTTCGACCTTTAAGCAAGGTTTAAGTTACATTACGGTATAATAGAGTATAAAGTTTGAAAGGCTTAAAATGGAAATATTAAATTTTATTTTACTGTTTGTTACAGTAACTTACGGTATCGTGTATGGAGTTAGAAATTGGGCATTAGGATTTATTGGTTTATTTGGAAGTGGTACTAGACAAAGCACTTTAGGTAATATTCTAGATGGTCTTTTTATGACAGCAGTTCTTTACTTCTTGACATACGGTAAAACGTTTATAGCAACTGTAATAGCAGGAGCTTAGTATGAATTCTAACCAAACCATATCAGAACTTATAGATACAGTGATTTGTGGGAATAAAATTGCTGGAGATGTAACTTATACAAAAATGGCAAACTCTGTCACATTTAAAGAAATCAAACAATATTGTGACGAATACGAATATAATCTTGTTGGTTCATATTGGGCTCCAAGGGGTGACCATCAAATATACCCTAAACAAATGGGTACTGGGAACACAATCAGTAAATTGGATTTTTTCGATAAAATAATTAAACAATCTTTTTAAGCAAGGTTTAAGCGAAGTTACGGTATAATAGAGTATATTAAAAGTTTGAAAGGCTTAAAATGGTTTACACAGAATTAAAGTTTGTTAGATTGATGGAAGAATTAGATGCAATGAGAGATGAAATGTCAGATTTGGGTGGTGAGTTCAACTCAATTGAAGATAGAGATGCAGATTACGAAACACATGATGAAGAGGGAGATATTCTACCTGATAGTTTTGACCGTTTAGAAGAAATTGAAATTTTAATCGAAATTCTAGAAGCTAAAGAAACTGATATTGCTAAACAACTTGGTGTTACGGCAATGGTTCTCGAAACACATTTCGACTCTTGTATCACCAATAGATGGGAAATTTACGCTCAAGTAATGAGTGCAGATATTGTTCCAATTCACACCACTAAAAATAGAAAGGTTTAAAATGAAATTATCAGTAAAATTAGACATTGTAACAATAGTTTACAAACCAACCAACGCAGAAATTTTTAAGTGTGTTCAGTTCAACCAAAGTGAAGATGACACTATCTCAAATATTCCAAATAAAATTGATCACAACTTTACACCATCCCCTGAACATTTAGAGGAACTTGAGCAAAGTATGGTGATGTATGACGGTGAGCTAAATATCGAAGGGTACGAAGATCTATATAGGTTTTTGAGTAATGTCGAAGGGCACGATTTCTTTGATGTAAATTATTCTTCTCAAACTGTGGAGTTTTAAGCAAGGTTTAAGCTATATTAGGGTATAATAGTATATAAAATATAAAGGCTTAAAATGGACATAGATCTTACAGACGGAAAACGTTTATTTATAGACACTAAAGGGCTTGGAGAAATCTTAATTAAAGAAACTTCAAAAGGCTTAGAAATCTCTGCTACCAACGCTTCAATTTTAATTAAGCCACGTGGAGAAAACGCAATCACCATTATCAATCAGGAGATAGAATGAAATCAAAATTTGAAACATTAGGTGATAGACTCAAAGACTATGAAGCTCAATATGAATATTATATTTGGTCAGATAAACATATTGTAGTACGAATTGACGGGCACAAGTTCTCAAAGTATACTAAGGGGTTCAAGCGACCATTTGACGAAATTCTTTCAAAAGCTATGGAACAAACGACTATTGATTTGGTTCAAGAGTTTCAAGCCGTTGTAGGATATACACAAAGCGATGAAATTACATTAGTAATTCCTTCACCGAAGCCTAAAAAAGTTCATTACAACAAGTTACCTTCACAAGATTTGAAGCACACGTATTCAGGTAGAATTCAGAAGATTGCTTCATTAACTGCGGGGTTCGCTACTATGGCGTTCAACAGACATTTATTATCTCTTTACAAAGAACAAAAAATATTAGAGAAGGATTTAGATCAAACTCACGGAATAGAATACAGAAGGGAATTTGGGAAATATATGAATACTATTGAGGGCAAACTTGGCAAGGCTTGGTTTGATTCCCGTGTTTACGCTGTACCAAACGACGTAGAAGCGTTCAACTCTGTTCTATGGCGAGTTAGGGATGCAGAAAAGAACAGCCGTTCAATGTTCGCTCAGGCTCATTGTAGTCACAAGGCACTTCAAAACATGTCTGGTAGAGAGCAAGTAGATTTCTGTAAGGAAACGACGGGTGAAGATTGGGATCTTGTTGATGATAGATATAAGTACGGAATTCTCGTAAAGAAAGAGAAGTACATGAAAGCTGTTGATTTCGACCAAAATGATACAGTGTATGAAGGTCCAGAAGAAGTTGAAAGAACTCGGTTGGTTTCATTTAGTAAACATCTAGTATTCAGCGAAGAAAACGTTGAATTGATTATGAGTAAGTATAAAGGATAAATGTGAATTATATTACACAGAAGATTAAAGATTATTTTACAAAAGAAAACGCTACTAAGGTCTTAGAAGTTGGTGTAGACGGAGCGACAGAAGTTGCCCATGGTTTTCTTAATGGGATTTTAATGAAGATAGTTTTTACGGTATTCGTAATAATTTTACTCATTGGTGGTGGCTGTGTAGGTACAAATATGGCAATAGATGCTGTAACAACTAAAGGATAATTATGGAATTCTTAAATGCACATTCATCTACTTGGTGGATTAAAGATATGGCAGTTTCGGAGTTGTTTACACATGTATATGAACCAATCAACCCTTTCTACCACAACAGTGGGGAAATAGTTCCATCAAACACAAAACGCGTAAATCTTAGAAAGAAACGAAAATTAAAGAATAAAAGGAAATAACATGACACCAAAATTAATTAAAATGCCATCAATTGCACAATTCAATCAAGTAATTAAAGATATCCAACATGATGCTAGATATGCTGGTCAGGACGTAAATGATGAGCCAATATATAACAGAAATGCAAAACTGCCAACGGTTATATTTTTCGGTTCAGTTAAGCTGCATGGAACAAATGCATCAATTTGTTATGATGGTGAAAACCTTTGGGCACAATCTAAGGGTAGTGTTTTAACCATCGAAAGCGATAATTATGGTTTTGCGTCATTTGTTGAAATGAACAAAGAATATTTGACAAGTGAACTTAAGATTATGCGTGACACATTTAATCTTCAAAAGGTTTGTGTGTATGGTGAGTGGGCTGGTAAGGGTATCCAAAAGGGTGTAGCAATTTCTGAAATCAATAAAACCTTCTTTGCATTTGGTATTAAATTTCTACGATTAAATTCAGAAGTGTTTGAGTGGGTGCAAAAACCATCAGTTGTCTTAAAGCACTTCAGTGACGGTAACAGAATTCGCTCAATATTCGAATTTGATACATATTACGTTGAAATTGATATCAATAACCCAAAAGCTATGCAAAACGACATGATTAAAATCACTGATGGAATTGATAAAATGTGTCCAGTAGCTCGTGATCTTGGTCATATTGGTCATGGTGAAGGCGTTGTTTGGGTTGGTTGGTATAATGACAATAAGTACAACTTTAAGATCAAAGGACTAAGTCATGCAAATTCTAATGTTAAGACACTAAAGCCAGTTGATGAAGAAAAGGAAAATGCTAAAATTGCTTTCGCTAACTATGCTACACCAGCATGGAGACTAGAGCAAATGTACAAAGAAACATTCGGTGAAGGTCAAGGTGATATCAAGAGAACGGGGGAATTCCTTAAAGCTGTTGTATCTGATGTTATGAAGGAAGAGCTACTGAATATGTCAGAAGCTAACCTTGAGCCAAAAGAAGTTAATGGTATGATTTCTAAAATTGCTAGAACTTGGTTCATGGAGCAGTTAGATAGAGAGGTTCTTGGATGAGCCTTGCCCAAACTAGATTAGACATAACTCATAATAGAGTTGTCACTGAAAAATACCAAACGATGTTACGAAAAGCTGATGACTACATACAAGCCCATTTACTTGATATCGATGAGGTTGAAAAGAGAAAAATCCTAGTATGTGATCATATTAGGAAAACGAGAATAAAATTTGTAAATTGGACAGACGAACAGATATTAGACAGATTTGAGAAACTTAATGAAAAACATGAACGGGAAGAGGAATTAGTATGATTAAAATTACGAATAAAGTTAAAAAACACGTGAAAAAGAACCCAACGTCTCAGTATCAGTTAATTGTAACTTTCGACGATGGAGACGATATACTACATATGGGTCTAACACCAGAATTGCTAGAAAAATTAACATCAGCTTATGATGCTTTCAGAGAGAGATTAGATGCTGATTGGAATAAATGGTGTAACCCAGAATCTTATCAAATTAAAGAACTATTTGAAGAATTTGGCGTAATTGAAGAAGATGAGGATGAATATGATTTTCTTGAATTAGAATATTGGTCATGGAGTAATGAATATCCTGACCCTATGGCAAGAGTTGATGGTTATACTATCACGTATTGGGATGAAAATGGTATAGAATGGAATACGGAGGTACAAAAATAATGGACACAAGAAACGCATTAGGTCAACCAATTAATGTTGGTGACTGGTTAGGGCATTCAAATAGGACGGCTGGGGTTGTAGAGGTTACAACTGGGCAAGTCAAAGAAATTAATGACGGTAAAGTTGTATTGGAAAACGTGCATAGAGGGAGAGCTTCTTATGAAGATGTGATCTCACAAATTAAAGTAAAACGCTCAGTTGTTACTCTAGTTGCGAATTCACTTTTCCCAATACAATCAGTAATTATGTGGGATGGTATTATTCAAGATGTTTAAATTTATTTGTGAGGGTGGACACGTTTATAGTCAAAATGATATGGACGAACATTACATTTCACCCACTGCTGTTGGTGAACTTTATGGTATTAGACCAGCTAAGTGTATTTGGAAAAAGAGACATATATACTCAGAAACTGGAGCAAGTGAAACAATTTACCTCACGCCAGACAGTAGTGGTAAATATGATTTAGTGGATGAAGTTGTACGCCAAATTAATCAACGTATTATACCGAAGGTGTTAAATAGACAAATTACATCTATTGAAAACTTCTCATTCTTCCAAAGACTGAAATTCCTATTCACTTCGAGATTAGTTTAATGGATTGCACTGAATATAAATTCGACTATTGGAAACGCATAGTCATTAAGGATATCATCGGTGCTGAATATAGATGGTATGTTAATGTAGAAGACGTTTTCCAAGGGGTTGATATTAACCGTTGTGACGATTGTTTGGTTGAAGGCTATGTTTCAATCAGTATTGTTTTTAATATGCAAGATATGAGTACACATGAACTTGATTGTACTCTACAGTCCATGGGATTGAAAAAGTTAAATTTTACGGATTTAGACCTGATGGGTGAACTAATTACCACTGAGAGTGGCTTCTTGTGTGAGCATTGTAATGATATATTAGAAGAGTTTGATATATTGGATTTAAGTCAATAATAAGGTTACGACGCTATAATAAGTTATGGATATATTTAAAGAACTGGAACTCGCAGAATCAGAGTTGAACACATTAGATCACATTGATATTTGGTTTCACCGAACTTTCGGTGGGTTCATTGACTTCTTCAGGTATGATTTACCACAAGGGATTAAAAACTTCTGGTATTATAGGAAAGTAATATGGAGACACCGTTGGTATGACTATGGTTTTGCCGATGACGTTGTTCGTAGGTTGTATGAAGATAGGTCTGAAAATTGGCACAAGAGCCACTATGTAGGATTTGAAAAAGATGCTTTACAACTTGACATAATCGTAGAACTTTTTAAAAGACTAGAAGATGCCGAATTCTTGACAGTAGAAGATGACCCTGAAGATAAAATCAGAAAAGAAATTTACAGAAGAATAGCGAGGAAACGATATTGGGATTAATAGAAAAATTGTTTGATAAATACAATGAGTTTATAAAATTTGAAACCATTGATATTGAAGATAGGCTCAGACGACACACCGAAATCTTGGGCTTCTATCAATCAACATTTTACACCATGAAACAAAAACATACTAAATATTCATTTGAATTGGATAGACAATGGCAAGAAAAATACCTCTACTATAAAAACGAATTCAATATAGTCTTAAACAACAATGAAATTAAGTCCTTTATTGAAAAGGACTTAGAATATTTAGAAATTAAGAGAAAACTTCAAGAAGTGACTGACATTTTAGAACAAATAGAATTAATCCTGAAAGGGTTGGATTCAATGAGATGGACTATAAAATCTATAATTGATTGGGAAAAATTTAAGGCTGGTCAGTTCTAATTAAATAACTAAAACAACTAGGAGTTTTAATGTTAAAACAAATCATAGAAAAAATTACAAATGAAGTTATGTGCCCAGAAGCTAGATCTTTTGCATCTAAATTGGCAAAGAAGAGTGGTATGGTAACTATTAAGTGTAAAAAGACTGGGGATGAATTTGAAGTTGATTCAGATGCGAGCATTTTAGGTGGTTGGGTTTCAGCCAAAGGCAGTGATGGTAAATCAACTGATATAGATCTTTGTGGTAATAAAGATTATAAATTCGCATAAGGTATTGTAATGTTAAAAGAAATCTTAGAAAAATCAAATGAAGTGAAAGATAAGAAAGCTTACGAAAAGATTTATAAAGACATCATTGAATACATGGAAGAAGTGATTGCATATAGAGAAAAGATGAAATCTCGTGGTGATAAATTGGATGAATTATATAAAGAACAAACTGGGAAGTCTATTTTGTTCCAAAGTCTCTATAATGGTAGTGTTATCACTAAAGATGATATTGATAATTTGAAAAAATTATCTAAGAAGAGGTTATCGTAATGTTAAGAGAAATAGTAGAAGCCATTTCTTACGGTAACGTTAAGCAAAGACACGGGGCGTATATCTTTCATTTTGATGGAGATACAATTACTATGGTAGATAAAGCTGGTAAGGTGATGGGCACTAAAAAATCCCCTTCTTTAGCATCAGTCCATACTAAAGCTATGACAAAAGAATTTGGTGGTAAGTAATGTTAAGAGAAATAGTAGAGGGTGCAGACTGGGGTGAAGATGCTGAATTAACATTTTCAAAAATCATGAAGATAGTTGATGACATTAATTCTAAGATAAGTTCTGCTAAATTAGACGCAAGAACTTACCAAACACTAGAAAAAGCTAAACAAGAGCTTGAGAAAGCGTTAAGGAGAATGTAATGATTAGAGAAATAGTAGAAGGGTTGGGATTAGCTTCTGGTTCTAATTATTCGTACTTGAGTGGGAATAAAGATAACCGTCCAACTGGGATTTTAGTTCACACAAAAAGTGAGCGTGGTTCAATAAAGATCGCGTCAGAAGTAGAGAAAAGAGGACTTAAGTCTGAAATTCGTGACGGTAAGAAACAAATTGAAATATACGCAAGTCATTATAGTGATGAGGAAAAATCTTATTTATCTAATATCATCGCTGGAGATGAATTAGATAAATTAATTAAAAAGATAGAAATATTAAACTAAAAATTCAAGGAGAATGTAATGAGAGATATAGTATTTTGTGGTGAAGAAATCTTAAAAGAAGGAGGAGACGCATAATGTTAAAAGAAATTATAGAAAAAATCGAAGAAAAAGATATGATCAATCTTGGTGATTTTGAAAACCAAAAACATAAGAAATTGATTGATGAAGATTCAGATTATCAAAAATTCTTTCAGAAAAAGCTTAAGTCTTGGGGTGTAAAATCACCAGCTGAACTTGATAAAGAAAAGAGAAAGAAATTCTTTACTGAAATCGAAAAGGATTGGAAGTAAAGTGTTAAGAGAAATTTTAGAGGAGCTTGAAATTGATGAGCTTAAGGGAAATATTGACCCAAAGGCTAAGAAACATGCTAAGATAGTTTCAAAAGCTAGAGCGAAAGTAAAATGCTCCGGAAATAATACTCCCTCTAAAATTAAAGACACTGGGACATCTGTTCGTTTCAAGTGTACTCCCAAAGACAAAACAAAGGCTAGAAAGATGGTAAAGGTTAGGAAGAAATTCAATAAGACCTCTGCAGGAAAGAAAGCCGTGAAAGTATCAAAACTTACAAAGAAATTTAGAAAATAGTCCATATTTAAGCAAGGTTTAAGCCAACTTACGGTATAATAGAGTATAAAGTTTGAAAGGCTTGATATGACTATCCAACTACCAAAATTCACATTACTAGAGAAGTTATCTACTTCTGACGCAATATCTTGTTGCGATCGTTGTGAACGTGAAATCAAAAACTCATACATTATTAGAAATAACGAAGATAACTCTGTACACAACTATGGTTCTGGATGTGCTAAGCACGTTATGGGAATTTCAATTACAGAAGTTGTTGAGCAAAATAAAGCTTATGACGAAGACCAAAAAAGAATAGCACGTGAAGCCGATCAAGAAGCTATGGGTAGAACTTACATACAATCGTTTAATGAAGCTAATCCTAAAATGCTTAAGTTTATTGCTGAAGGTGCTACTGACAACAATTTCCTTTCTGACATGAAGAAGCGTATAGAGGAAACGGGTTCATTGACTGATGGGCAGTTTCACGCTGTGTATCGTATGATGTTACCTTTCGCTCAACTTGACGACAAAGTTAAGGACATGAAAGTGTACCCTTCAAAGATTAATGCTCAAGAGGGTCAATGGGGTTGGTCTTATACAGTAACATGTATTACTGAAAACGATGAGAAAGTTCGTATATTCTTTTCATCATTGAATTTGGCTAACGGTGACCTCCTTGAAAAATGTGGTGTGATAGATGGTGATTTATTCCCTTCAAGAATTGACAAAGAAAATCCTATATTGGTTTCTGGTTCATTCGATGGGTATAAAATCAAAAGAGCTAAGTTGGCAACTATTAAGCAAGATTTAAACTAACTTAGGGTATAATGAATAAAATTGGTAAGGAATGAAATGATTAAATTGATAAAGGCTAAATATTCTGGTCACAGTGTGGTATCTAAATTGGAACTGTTAATTGGAACCGAAGGATTATCGTATTTTAAAGAAGATATAGTTAATTTCGAAGATTACGACGCCACAAAAACGAATGTCTTGGTATTCGACTATTCACCAATTAAACAAGGTAAAATATTAATTAAAGTACCAAATGGTGTGTGGGAAGTTTTAAAAATGAATTCTAAGATTTTCAATAGACTTAAAAAATTGGTAGATTATAAAGAACCACATTCTTCTGTAAAAAGTAATTGGTTGAGTTCAATTCGCTCATCATCAGTCACCGAGTTTTAAGTCAATCTTAAGGTAAATTTAATATAATAGTTCATAAATTAATGAAAGGACTATTATGTGTTAATAAAAGATAGAGATGAAAGTTACTCGATTTTATCATTCGAAAATCACTCAAACAGTGAAGCTATAGAGCTGAGAGTTAAGCTTATGGATGACTTATCAGTATTTGTTGATGGATATAAATTCAGTCCTAAATTCAGAGCTGGTGTGTGGGACGGAAAGAAATACTACTTCAAGATGCAAGTAGATATGTCAATGCAAATACCAAAAGGCTTGGCGGAAACTATATCGAAACGGTATGCTCAGCACTTAGATGAACCATATGAACCAATCAACAAACCAACACCATACCCAAAGGAAGTTGTCGAAAGTCACATAGAATCATTAAAATTACCATTTGAACCATACGATTATCAAATTGATTCGCTCTATGAAGTATTAGAAAATCCTAGAAGGATTTTGGTGGCAGCGACTGGTGCGGGTAAATCACTAATAATATACATAATAATGACATTTTTTGAAGCTCAAAATATGAAAGGATTATTGATTGTTCCAAATGTTGGTTTGGCTGAACAAATGCGGACGGATTTTATAAGTTATGGAATGAGTGATGAAGAAGTAGATAAACGACTTCATACAATATTCGCTGGTAAAGAAAAAACATTCAGAAAACCGATGACAGTAACTACTTGGCAATCAGCCGTCCTTATGGATTCATCACATTTCGATCAATTAAATTATGTGATTGTCGATGAAGCTCACCTAGCAACTGGGGAAAGTTTACAAAAATTATTAGCAGTGTCAAGGAATTGTACATATAAAATTGGATTAACTGGAACTCTACCAAAAACTTATGAAGGTAGGTTCACACTATCAGCTACTCTTGGTAAAAGTGCTAAGATGATTACTCCTCAAGGTTTAATTGAAAGAGGGTTGGCTACACCAGTTACAATCATTACTGCTTATTTGAATTACAGTATCGCTGATAAAAAGAAAGTTAAGGTATTAAAAAATTACCAAAAGGAAATAAAATTTCTCGAGGAACATCAAGGTCGTAACGACTTTATTGCCAAACTAGCAATTCAAGCAACCAAGAAATATGGAAATACATTGATGATGTATAGTTCAATTCAACATGGAACGAATTTGTTAGGATTTGTCCTTTCCAATAAATTCAACATAGACACACCAACAATTCTAGAAAAGGTTACTCCGAAAAGAGTTGCGGAAGCTAAGGAAGCTTGTTCAGACGCCGAAGGATTGTTTGTATTGACTAAGCTCACACCAAAGGATATCAAAACTCTGAGTAAATACTATTCAGGCTCCGAAATAACCAATATAAAAGTCCTGAGTGATTATCACATATACTTGATAAAAGGAAGTATTGAGGGAGAGGTGAGAAATGAAATCAGGGCATTGTTGGAGAAGGTTGATGATGCTATTTTAATTGGTTCAGCACAAACTGTTTCCACTGGTATGAATATTAAGAGATTGCACAACATATTCCTGACAAGCAGTACAAAATCATCGATTAGATTGAATCAAACTATTGGACGTGGTATGAGATTACATGGTGAAAAGAAAATGATGAGATTCTTTGACTTTATTGATGATTTTAGTACAAAGACGAAAAGAGGTAAGGTCACTAACAAAAACTATACTCTGAAACACAGTTATGAAAGATTGAACGAATACCTGGAACACGGGTATCCAATTAAAGAATTAGAAATAAATATAAAGGAAGACGATTGAGAATTAAAAAACAACAACGTGGGCTGATATTGTGGGAAAATAAATATCAACATTATATATGGGAAATTTTAATGAAAGATGAAATTGATTGTGGTTTCTGGTCAAATGCTAAATTCGATACATTCCCATATATGACAGCAAATAGTTTTGTATTTCCTAAAAAACCAGGAATTTCATTCCCACCAAGTATGACCAGCTTCAATTTCATTAGTAAAGTGTTCATTGAAGATAAGGGATATTTTGTTGCCATGTTAGTGAAATTAATTGAAAGATATGATCTTTCAATAGAGGACATGAAACGACTATCATTTCATGCAGATTCTTTTATATCAATAGATTTTATGGATAACAATTCAGACTATCGTAGAGTTCAGGTGTCGTATTTTGACCCCATGGATAGAAACATAACTGATTCACATAGAGAAATGATGCTCACTGAATACGCTTATTTTAAGAATTTAGGTGTTGATATGAAAGAAGTGGCTGATGTTATTAAACATGAACCATTAACAGTCCTACAAACTCGTAAGATTTTATTGAGAATGGGAGAAATCACCAGAAAAAGCGTAGACCTGAATGAAGTGGCTGAATTAAGTCAATCTTAAGGTTATAATATTATAATAACAAATACAAAAGGAGAAATAAATTGTTAAACACACAAACTAGAAAGGGTCTTAAGACCTTAACAACCGTTGGAAATACTGCTATCGTACGATATCCTTGGACATCTGTACTACAAAAGAATAAATCATTAATTGCTTTCATTAATATGGAAGAATATGGTGAAGAACCATTTGAGGAATTTGGGTTAGAAAGTATGAGCGAATTCTTAAGCTTAGTCGACTTCTATAACGACCCTGAAATTTCAGAGGAAGATGGTATTATATCTATCGAATCTGGTAAATATCACCAAAAATATGGTACTTCTGATTTAGATACTATGAAATCATTTGATGTTAAGATTACTACTCTAGAAAAAATGTCTGCTGCTCCGGAAGTAATTGCATTCGATATATCACAAGATGAACTTGTTAGATTTAAGAAAATTGCATCTCTTACTAAGGCAACAAACTTAGTTGTTTCTGGTAACACGGAAGGTGAGAGTACGCTTACAATTTGTAAGTTGGATAGATCTAAGAATATGTCCGATGAGAGTACGTCCGAATTCCCTATGTCAGTATCTAAAAATATTAATATATCATTTGATGTACAAAACTTCATGAAATTACCAGATAAAACTTATTCAGTTAGTATCAAACAATCAGAAACTACTGGGAATTGTATATCGATTTGGGAAGTAGATGACGAACCAATTAGTATCGTCGTAAGCGTTTCGGATGTTTACTAAATATTGTTAAATATTTGGTAAAAAGACCATTTTTATGGTCTTTCCACATTAAATAGTAATGTAACTCATAATGGAGGATATCGAAATGTAACGAGAAATACGAAAAAACGAAAAACACGAAAAACGGAAAAGAGTCATACGAAAAATACGAAAAATACGAAAAAATACGGAGAAACGAAAAATGGGAAAATATAACTGGGATAACCTGAAAGGAAATTTACAAAAAGGTGTTGGTGAAAAAACACAAAACGACTTCAATGATCCACGAGAGTGGAAACTACAAAGAGATGAAAATGATAACGGTACAGCAGTAATTAGATTGCTTCCAGGTAAAGGTGGAGACACTCCTGCAGTAGTACGAGTTTACGAACATTCACTCAGATTCTTCAACAAACAATCAAACAAATATAGATGGTTCATCGAATCTTCCCCATCAAGTATCAAAAAAGACTGTCCTGTAAGTCAAGCATGGTATGAATTAGGTGATGTTGGTACGGATGAAGCTAAGAAAATGCAAGAAGCATTTAAGCGTTCTACAAAATTTGTGTCTAATATTCTTGTGGTGAATGACCCTATGAATCCAGAAAACAATGGTAAAATCTTCTATTGGAAGTACGGTGTTAAATTATTCGATAAGTTCCAGTCTGTTCTTGAACTAACTGAACAACAAATTAAGGTTGGTAAGAAGCCAATTCAATTATTCGACCCTGAAGACGGTGCTGATATCATACTTGAAATAGCAAAAGTTGGTAACTTCTTGAACTATGACGGTACTACAATTGAAACTCCTTCAAGAGCATTCGATACAGACGAAGAAATGGATGAAGCAGTGCTTGAAAAATGTTTCGACTTAACTGAATTTATCAGCGAAGATTACTACAAACCATACAGTGAATTGAAAAAGAAACTTGCGTGGGTAATTGAAAAGCAACCAATCGAATCTTTCTTAATTGAAAATGGTTCACAAGTGATTACTGAACTTTATAAAAAGAATGCATCAACAGACAACTCATCTTCTGAAGATAGAGAAACTTCTAGTATGCCCAGCACTTCTTATACACCAAAAACTAAAAAAGCTCCAGAGCCCACAGTTGAAGTGAACGAAGATCCTGCAGTAGAGGAAACTCCTGAAGCAGTTGAAAAGCCAGTAGTAAAGAAGCCAACAGTTGAGAAAAAAGCTACTAAAGCAAAACCTCAAGGTGAAACAGAAGAAGATATGGACATACTAGCAATGCTAGATGATATGTAATTCTAGACTGACACCAATTTATAACCACAGAACTTAGAACGTCCTTGGTTGTGAATTCGTTTAAAAATTCCTTGGTTTGTGATGTCACTATATACTCTACAAGAGTCAATGTATTTGCATGCATTCTTAGGCAGTCCAACATCGACTAAAGTTTCATACATTGCACCCTGAGCGACAATTTCACCAAGTAAATCATAAATTATTATCTCCCTAGCCATAGGGTTATCGGTGCCAAGTCGTTTTCCTTTTCTAACATTAGACATTTTGTTCTTTGTTTCTTGAGAAAGAACTTTACCTAAATTTGCTTGTCTTAATTTTTCAAGGTGTTCTTTTGATTTTTGTTTTCCTTTTAATGAATTAGATATTTTTTGACGGTGTTCAGGTGGTAAATTTTTACCCCTGAACGCAGAGCCATTTTTATATCTAGTTTCATCGGAAGGGTTTCTGTGACCTTCACTTATTCTTTTTCTAGTTTCTTTTGAAAAAATTATACCTGATTGGTCGAATCCAGAAGAAGTTTGTTTAGCTTTATTAATGAATTTTTCATTTTTCGCAACATCAAACTTCTCATGTAGGAATATTTCATATTCAATTGCAGATTCTCTATCTACAAATGTTTCAATGATAAAATATAAGTATTCTTCTGGGTTTGAAATTTGTCTTTGTTTAAAATTTTTATCAGTTGAAGAAGTACGGTATTTTGTGATATCGACTTCTGGTTCGATATCACTTGAACGTGCACCTATGTAGTATCTATCAGTTGGTATTTCAAAAACTATATATACATAATTATATTTTTTCATTTATATCTTCCTATGTGCTATTTATATAGTTATTTAATGATTAAGTTAAAATTAAGAAGTAATAGATATAATAGAGTTTCAAAGGAGTTAAAATGGAACAAATTCAAGAATCTTTTGATTCAATGAAGTGTGGGATGAAATATTTCATCCTTCAAGAGGGGTCTAGTGTAGAACTAGGTAAATTTCAAGTCGATGAAAAGACAGATAATGTTATTCTGTTCAGTAACATGAATAAGAAAGTTGAGTTCGGACTTTCGATTTTCAAGGAAGATTTTGGAAATTATGAAGTATACAAAATAAAGGAGAATGATTAATATGGTACTAATTGATTTTTCCCATATGTCGATGCGTAACTTATATGTCGCCCTTTCTCAAGCTAGACCGAGAAAGGTCGAGGGAGAGTACATTACGAGTGAATTCATAACATTTTATTACCACTTGATGCTACAATCTTTGAGACATATATCAGATAAATTTGATAATTACGGTGAAATTGTCCTTGCTTTAGATAGTAAGGACAATTGGCGTAAAGATATCTATCCAGAATACAAGGGTCACAGAAAGAAAGATCGTGATAAGAGTGAAGTGAATTTCAGTGAATTCTTTGAATATGTTGAATCTTTCACTGATGTATTGAATGCTAATTTTCCTTATAAGGTGATACGAGTTCATAGAGCCGAAGCAGATGATATTATTGGTATTTTAGCTGAAAGATATGCTGATTATGAAAAGGTCATAGCCGTTTCCAGTGATAAAGACTTTAAACAAATCCTTGAAGTTGGTGCTGAATTATATGACCCAATTAAAAAGGCAAAGATTAGAATGTCCACTGAAGAATTGAAGAAATGGAAAATTGTACACATATTATGTGGTGATTCTGCTGATAATATTCCTCATGTTAAAAGAGGTACGGAATTCACGCCAACATTTATTTCATACTTAAAAGAAAATGAAATTCACGTGAAAGACCCAGCAACTTTTAATAAATTGACAATATCAGAGAAATTATATTCTGATTTCAATGTTTATAAAGTCAATAAAAAGGGAGAAGTGCTTGATGAATTGGACATATTCAAAGCAACACCATTCGGTCCAAAGACGGCTGAAAAGTTTGCAGATGATTTGAAATCAAATCTAAAATTAAATCCTATATATGCGTCTAATTTTAGGCGAAATATGGACTTGGTATTATTTAGTAAGATACCTCAAGATATTCAAGACACTATCATTAATGATTTTAAGGGTATTGAAGTTCAATATGACCCGAATGGTATTTTCAAGTTTCTTTCTGAAAACCATTTAAGTCAACAATTAATGAATGTTACTGACTTCTATATAGATTCTAAAAAATCTCAGGATAGAACTTCATCTCCTGCTGAAGCAATGGATGAATGGATTTAAGTGAGTTGTAAGAAACTCACGCTATAATTGGTAAAGGATTAATAATGGTACATAACGCATTTAAATCTGCTTTGAAAAAAGCAGGATTATTGGAATCAAGTGCTTCTTTCGATAGAGCAGAAAATTACTACACTGTCATCAAGGTGACAACTAAAGAAGTGGCTGACAAGTTTCTATTCGAAGCAAAGAAGCTCGGTATTAAACACAAAGCAAGTCTATACGCTGGATCAGATCAGATCTGGGTATTCAAAGCATATAATTAAAGGGATAAAAATGAAAATAGAATTAAATCATGAATTGGATGACATCGAACAAATTATAGAAGAAGCATTAATCACAGATGATACTTCTGATATCAATGAAGTTAAGGAATCTTTACGAAGATTCAATACCGCATTTCAGGCGTTTGAAGTAGGAATATTTGTAGGGTATGTTGGAATTGTAAAAGGTGAACCAATTACAAAGATGTCAGAAATCATACAAGAAATTATCAACCGTGATGGATACCAAGTATTCACTGAATTACTCGAAATGATAGAGGTTCCATACTTAAAAGAAGTTGAACTTATAAGAGAACTTGCTGAAGATGGTAACGAAGATACGATAGATTAAGGAGATAATTTGCTAGATCCTATAAATACAAAATATTTTAGATATGCTGTAGGTTCGGATGTTGGCAAGGAAACTCCTAATGACATTTCCGCGAAATGTGTAATCTGTGGGGACTCTGATAAAGATTCCCGACAAAAAAGACTACACCTATATCGAAAAGAAAGATATGATGATGATGCTATACATTGTTTTAATTGTGAATTTTCTGGGAATATGTATAGTTTCCTTAAAGAAGTGAACTCAAACCTATTTGAACAATATAAGAAAGAAAAAAGAGAGTCTAGTTTTGCTAACTTGAAAAGTAAAAGGGAAAATACTCAAACTGACATTGATGAAGTGCCATCATTCATATATAAGAAGAAAGAAGCTCCGAAATTTAAGACATTCAAATTACCACCAGAATTATCACCAGCAATCGAAAGTGAAAGGGCAACCGAGTATCTTAATGGTAGGATGATAGACCCGTTGGAAATGTTTTATTCTGAGACAAGCTTTAAGTACAATGGGAAAATATTACCAATAAAAGACTGTGTGGTAATCCCTCTATGGTACAAACGTGAAGATGAATTGGTATATGGATTTCAAGCCAGAAGTATAGAAGGAAAGACATTCTATACATATATTCCAGATGAAAATAGTGGGATGAAAATATGGCTCGGTATTGATTTTGGTGAACATAGTGACATAGTATTGGTTGCCGAGAGTGCATTTGATGCAATGAGCATGGGTGTGCCAGCAAAATATTCTGGTGCAATTTTAGGTGCTTCTGAAAATGATTATTTCAAACAACACTATAAGAAGGTTGTTTGGTGTCTAGACAATCAGAGATTAGACCATACCGCAAAGAGTAAGACAAAAGATTTACTAAAAATGGGTGAATATGTATTCATTTGGCCAAAGGGTGTGAAGGAGAAGGATTTCAATAAAATGAAGACTTCCGGAGCCACTGATGAGGAGATAAAGAAAATGATTATAGAGAACACTTATCAAGGTTTAATTGGTATATCCAAATTACTGTGATAACAGTATAACTCAATTAAATAACTTTATAAAACTCAGGAGAACGTAAATGGTAGAGATAAGAAAAATTATAGAAAACTTAAGTGACTATGGGCTTATTGAAGGTGAATTGAATGAATCTTCATTCAGTGCTTCAAAAATAAAGAAGGTATCAGACCTTCTTGCAGTAGTCCTTGGGCATTCTTTTGGAGAATTTAAACAACTTGGTGGAAGCCTTGGTTTTGAAGAATTCAAGAAGAAAGGGATGGGTGAAGGAAAGGGATACAAATACATGAACAACAAAGGGTTCATGATTAGATTTGGTTGGCTTAAAAAGTCTAAAAAGTCCAAATACCAAATTAACGTGGTAGACTTTTGGAATCCAAAAGATGGTAAGAAAAGATGGGATACACCTTCATTGACAATTAGATTAGCTGATTGGATGAATATTGTGGACGTAGTTTCTGAATTGAAAGATGTACTTATTTCTGGTAATGTTAATTCTATTGTAGAATCACATTCAGATAAGAAATCACTGTCACTATTAGAATCAAAAGAACCTGGAAGTAAATTAATCCAATACGCAGCATTTAAAGGTGTTGAATATGTTGGTCCAATGACACCTTACAAATTCATACAAACTCTTAAAGACGGTGGTCACTGGGATGAAGATGAATATAAAGGTTATGCAATCACTAAACATGAGAAAGAAAGTAACTCAACTGGAGAAGTTTTCAAAGCAGCAGACAAGAAATTGGCTGAAAAGAAATGGTCAGATCCTGAATTAGTATTTGATGACATCGAAAAGTTGACTAAGATTGTAGCAACTGGTGGAGCAAACGGACTAATTGTAGCTGGAATGGCTGGTATGGGTAAAACTTTCCACGTTGAAAAAACTATGAAGGCTTTACTTGGTACGTCACAAGGTGCTGATGCTAAGTGGAGACACAGAAAAGGTGCTAAATTATCACCATTCGGTCTATATATGGACTTGTTCATGAATAGAAATGATATGACTATTGTATATGATGACTCTGACTCAGTATGGAATGATAAAGATTCAGTGAATATTCTTAAGTCAGCAATTGATACATATAAGGTGAGACAAGTATCTTGGCCATCTAAAGCAACTGTGAACCTTGAGCTTATGGGTGTGGAAGAAAAAGAAGAATACCTTGAAAAATTGTATGATGCAATGGTGAATAACCCAGAAGCTGTTGGTACAAGTATTAAACTTCCTTCTGCGTTCGACTTTACATCAAGAATTATTTTCATATCAAATATGCCCGCAGCAAAATTTGATAAAGATGCTAACATGTCTGCTATTAAGTCGAGAACATTCTTCATGGACGTTCAACTTAAGCGTGAGGATGTCATTAATAGAATTAGATCCATTCTACCATTCATTGAACCAGAAGTAGATATCAATATGAAAGAAGAAATTCTTGCTCAATTAGCAGAATCGGATCACACACTAACTATGAGAGCCGTTGTTGCCGCAATAGCAATTAGAAAAGCTGGTCTTACAGACTGGGACAGATTGGTTAAAGAGTACGCGTAATGGAGTCTTGGCCACCAGTATTATAGAGTTTTAAGTTAATCTTAAGACTCTTTTAATATAATTAAGTTTAAAAAGGAGAAAATGTAAATGGAAAAAGTAATGAGTTATTTATCAACATTTGATTGGTATAGCGTCGGTATACATACTGGTGAGTTTTTAATTCAATTTTTATTCTTCCTATTCACAATACAAATCACAACCATAGTTTTCAGTAAGATAGTATTCACTACAGCAAAGGTCTCAGAAGTCACACAAGATTTCTATTCAAATGTTACAGTGATGTCTTTCATGTGGGCACTTGGAATTGTGACTTATATTAATTAATAGGATATGAAATGTTAAAAGGATTAAGAAAAGCTGGAACTGATAAAACAATTTTATTGAAAAATGTTTCGGTAGTATCTCTCGACGAAGAGAGAAATAGGATAGTGTTTAACTTCATGAACAATATATTTGTGTTCGGAAGATGGACGCCAGATTATCATTATGCACCTTATGGTTCTCTTTTAGAAGCCAAGGAAGCATTTACGAAGATTAAGAATATGCCATACTTTCAATTGAACTTCTTTATATCAGAAAGTGAAGATAACCTTCACCTCGTGAATAGAGATTCAGTTACCTCATTAAGTGTGAAAGAAGACGAATTAAAAGTAATTTTTAATTTAAACTTCTCAATCACTTCATATAAGGAAAACCAACCAATTGAAATTAGTAAGTTCATATTCTGGAATTACGATAATGAAGATGTGTTCGACGACGATAGATTTGAAATAATCGAGTTGTTGGGTGAAATAGAAGAAATTTAAGGAGAAATTGAAATGGAAATATACGAAGAAGTAGAAATGGTAGACGCAGACGGTAAAGAGCAAACAATGGACGTATTGGATTACGCAGCATCAATTATTGCTTGTCAAATTGAAATGAAGGCAATTCAAGACGATATAAAGACAATCAAGGGTGAAGCGAAAGAAAACGGTGTACTTGTAAAAGAAATCGACTCAGCTATTAAAGAGATTAAGAAAGAGTTGAAGACTAATCCTGCAGACCTTGCACTAGAAGTTGAAATCACTGATATGCTTAGAAACAACCAAGATATTATGGACTCAATTGCAATGACTATCTAGTCATTGCAAAATAGATTCGAAAAGGAAACAAAAATATGAAAGTAGGAATTCTAATAAAAGACTCAATGGTTTGGCGTCCAGCTAACCGTTTCTTTAAATTATTCAGGGACGGAATTGAAGCTCAGGACCACCAGTACCTTCCCCCAAAGGAAGTTTTGGTACAAACATATAATTCAATGGTTGGTAATATATACCTACTATTGAACACTGCCCTCGAACCAACCGAGTACGATTTAAAAACATTGGAAATCGAAACAAAGGATGTTTTCTACAACGATGAACTAGATGAATTGATGGAAAGTCATAGAAGATTTCAGGTAGATGATGAATCTTATGTGAATTTAAATCAACACTTAATTATTTATGATGAAAACAAAAGTGGAATTAGAATTTATTAAAGTCTTCTCTTATGGTACTCTTATACACAAGTATCCAAATAGTATCATCAGTGAAGACGCTGAATTGATAGGAAACTTCACACTAGACGATAGTGGTTGGTATCCTTGTTTATTCAGATATGGAAACAAAACAACAATACATGGTCATTTACTCAATTTGACCAAAGAAGAATTATATGAAGCAGACAAATACGAAGATGAAGGTGGACTTTACTTCAGAAGAGAAGCTGAAGTAAAGGTAGGGAACTCAATCTATAAATCATGGGTATATTTTTCAAACTAGACTCCCAAATTAAGATTGTTTTAAGCTAATCTACGCTATAATATAGTATAAAGGCTTAAAATGAAAACTAGACAAGAACTATTAACTATTGCAACTGGTGCACAAATTCTAAGAAACACCAATTCACTTACAGAAGTTGTTATCAGAGCAACGGATAAATTCCTAAATCAACAAGTGAATTCATATGGCAATTTATCCGTTGAATGTAATATAGGTAAATCTTCATTGAATAAATTCATCCAAATTGAAGATATCCGTGATAGCAAACACCTTGATGAAATTGCAATTAGAAGATATTTCACGAACTTGGGAATATTTATAACTTTCAAAAACATAGGTTCCATTGAAGATAAGTCAATTATTGTTAGTCTTGTACAAGAAGGTATTGAATGAAACACCTAAAATCATTTTTACTATTATCAATATTAATTCTAAATGGTTGTACCCATTACGAAAGTCAGGTAGCACTCGGAGCAATAGCTGGAGCATCTACTGGAGCGTTAATAGTTGATAGGAATTATAACAACTATCCTCGAGCTTCCTATGACCGTTATTCAAGAGGTTACGGTTACGGTCAGCAACGGACTATGTACACTCAACCAATAAGACAATCAACGTACTATGTACCATACCACCCAGCGTATAGAGATGCGTATGGTGGATACCATCCTGGGAATGGTAATACTTACGGCTATAAAACAATCACACATCCCCAATATTAAGATTGTTTTAAGGTTGTTTACGCTATAATATATAAATTAAAATAAAGGTTTAAAATGTTAATACTAGAAACGGGTGAATATGGGATTCAAAGAATGAATAACACTCATACAAATAATTTGAGAAAAAAGATAGTTGTATACAAAGGCATGGATTTAACTGGAGTAATCAGTGTATCAGAAAACATTGTTAATCTCGGGTATAATGAAATTATCACATGTGAAACTGATGTCCAAGCTGGTTATTTATTTTATAAAATTGCAGAGGAGCTTTAATGAAAGTTGTATTAATGAATGTTGTATTCTATTCGTTCTTAGGATTAACTGCGTATTTCGTAACTCCACACGTGCTGTGGGTGTTAGCATTCATTCAAGGTTATACGGAAACAAAAGAAACTAAAACACTTAAGGGTGTAGAAACTCTTGACGCTATTAAGGAAGTAATGAATGATTAAAGGTGACGAGTTCTTAACTGAAGGACAACGAAGTTGGACAATGGCTAGAGTAAGAAAAGAAATTGAAAAAGTAGAAAACTTACACGGTCAATCCATCAGTAGACCATTAAGAGCGATGAAGCTTAAGGAACTGAGACTTGTATTAAAGGTAAAATTATTACAAGATAGAATGTTATTGGAAGATAAGGTTCGAAAGGTTCTTAAGCAAGACAAGGTCGGTGGTAATTATCAACCTCATCAAGTTGCATTGGTAATAGGTGAAACTGAAAGACAAGCTGTCGTGATTGAGCGTAAAGCTCTTGCGAAACTAAAATCACCAACACTAGGTAAACGGATTAGAGGAGCAATGTATGCGTAATTTTAAATTTGACAAACCAGATGCAAATAAGACTAAGTTCAAATCAATAAGAATTTTTGTAATTTCATTTATTGTATTGGTATTTGTTATTATAGTTGCTTCTTGTATTAATAGAGATTATGATTATTCTGTAATCTCAAATGAAAAGGTTATCGGATACACATTTACACCTTACGCGACTGAAGGTTGTGTTGTATATTACACTAAAGATGGAGTAATGAAGGGAACTACTTGTGGTAACTTCACTATTCAAAAAGGCTATAAAGCCAAAGTGAATCAGGATTATTAATGGGTGAATTTACTAGAAGACTTGAGTTAATGAAAGAGTCAGGTGATCGAGCTACACTTACTGACCTCTGGGAATTGAAAATCATGAAGGGTCGTGAGAAACAAAAGGTCGATGTAGAAGTAGACGCTATTGCCACTGCTATTATAGTGGTACAGAATAATATCCTAAGAGAAGAGAAAAGGCTCGCAGATGCAGAATTTTGATGATATTTGCCCCGAAGACTTTATTGACTACATTGATATCACTTCTGACGAACAAGAAGTAATTGATCAAACTATTCATATGCAACGTATGATGACAGCGAAAATGTCTGTGAATTTATTGATGGCAAAGCCAATAATCATAGATACACCTTGTTCAGCAGATACTTCACAACTCATCAATAACATAACTGAAGGTGGAATTGTAGTGGCATCACCAAGTGGCTTTATGTTACATGACCCACACATGAGACCAGCAGAGAGTGGGAAGACTTGGTACGCTCTATCTGAAAGAGATTTAATGTACCCTGATAACTTTGAAGATTCTGTAAAGTGTAATAGGGATAGCAAACCATTATTTGGCTTAGACCCGAATGATGTATTTAGAAAGGGTAGAAAGAAATGGTAGATTTTGAAACTGTTTCAATTATTATATTTGGTGTCGCGTTGGCGATGAACATGGTTCTCATATGCTTAGTTATATATGATGACATTACATCTTTCAGATAGGAAAAAATAAATGAAATTATTACAATACCCAAATTATTTCGACGATGAATTAGATGTTAGGCTAATAATCGTCGAAAAGGAAACTGGTAAAATCAATTACCCAGTAGTTAGATGTGTAGGAAGCTATACTGATTATATTGTCGTTGGTTTAATGATGATTCATGGAGATTGGGAAACGTATATTGTATATGCGACGGATAATTTACCAAAAGAGGAATTCACGGTGACTCACTCAGCTCAAGTTGTCGGGACTCCAGGAAATAAAACTACTTGGGTCGATGATATCAAATTCATCGAAAAGAGTATAACAGCGAGAGCTAAAGATAGATTACTTAATTTTAAAGGGGAAAAGAAATGAAACAAATGAAACAATTAATTGCAATGACATTAATATTCGTGGGTATATTATTGAGTGGGTGTAATTCAGGGAAGATTGAAAACTTCAGGGCGAAATATACTATAATAAAAGATGGTAAGATCATCGGATATTCTGAAAGACGTGGTTCGTATGATTCTGGTTGTAAGGAAGTTTATACAGCACAAGGCGATTTCTCTGGTAAAATTTGCGGTGATTATTTCATCAAAAACGGTGTGAAGATGGAGTTTGATAATGGTTCAGTTAAGTAGTGGATTAGAACACAATACTGTAATGAAAATATTTGAGTTAGAAGGCAATGTGGCAATTATAAGTTCTCCACTATGGGGTGATTATCTAACCACATTAATGTTGTTTGATCATGAAGAGGAAGAACTCCTCGAATATTTACTAAAAAGAAAAATGGAAAGGGAAAAATAATGTATTTTGAAAAGGTAAATGTAGGGGACGAAGTATATGGCTTCGTCTATGGAAAAGGTAAAGTGAGTTATGTCATTGACGACAAATTCGATATGGATGGTTTTTATTCGTTCGAAGTGTTATATGATAACGGCGAAAGTGTGTTTTACACTAGAGAGGGTGTTCCGAATTGGTGTAACGCTGATGGTTGTATCCAAACCGTGTATTGGGCTGATGATATTGACTTGATGGAAGAAGACTTCAGTCCATCAGAGGGGTCATTGACACCAAAGAAGATTATGAAGTTAAGAGTGAAAGGTACGCTTGAAATGAAATGCCCATCAGGTATTTGGAGAAGCGTTGATAATTGTCCCGATAATGTATTTCTCGGAGCAATAACAAAAGAACAATATTTCTTATTTAGGAGAGCAGTATGAGAATACCAAAATTGAGTGACGATGTATCTGTAGCATTTACCACAATGCTAGTTATAGGTTATATGGGTGGAATGTTGACATATATTTTTGAAGGGTTGCAATCAGGACACATCAGGTTCTTAACTGTGTTTATTCCATTAACAATAATCTGGGTATTCACTTCGAGCCATGTAGTTAAGGGTTCATTGAAATGACATATTCAAGAGAGGGAAATAACCACTTAGGTAAAATCCTTCAACATCAAAAGTTGGAAAATATATTAAGCTTCTTTTAAGCAACATTACGGTATAATAGAACAACTTAAAAGATTGGAGACTTATGAAACCTTTAGGATACGATAAAATGATAAACTTCGGGTATGAGGACTGTGCTGACATATTACAATATGGTTCTCCCAGTGCTAAATCTCACATCAAAGGTAAAGGTGGGGTTATTAGAAACTCTATGAACCCTAAATCAAAAGCATCTTCACGCAGAATATATAAAAGAGTATCTCGCAACGAGGGCAAAGAAACTTGTAAAAACTACAAAAAGGATTACGAATGAGAAAAATTAAAGAAATGAAGAATAAAGCAATGAGAAAAGCGTCAACGATAGTTGAACTGATTTTTGTGATATTGAGTATTGGTGCATTAGTCGGTTGGGTAATGAATATCATGGCTGTAATTCAATTAGCAATGGCTAACTCAGAATTGACAACTATGTTTATATTGAGAATAGCAGGAATCTTTGTAGCACCACTTGGTATTATCTTAGGTTATATGTAATGTTTTCAATAGCTACAATTATCACCCTAGTGATTTTGCTAGTGTTTGTCTGTGCTATGTATAGGAACGAAAGAATTTGGTCAACGAGAAACGATTTATTAAATGCAGCAAGAATTGCCATTAGTGAAAAGGATCTCGAACGTTATGATACTATCATGGAGTCGTATCATAAATATTCTTATACAGAGATGTTATATAAACACCTGACCAAATTTTCAGTGAAAGATTTTTATCCTGAATTAAATGGGATGAAGATTTAGATGTTTACGTTTAATAATTGTGACGACTTAATGAATTGTTCTAAGGCTGAATTCCAAATGAGGGTTATAAATACCATTTTAGCTTTTCTCATCTTGGTTGATTTAGTTTTTGGTAATATGGACTTAATGTTCATTGAAATACCAACTCTTATTTTAGGGTTATGGTACAACAAAATACTCCACGACAACCTATTGAAGTCGATGAAGAAATACATACTTAAGGATTAATATGAATAATGTTTTAGACCCTGATTTTAAGCAATGGATTGAGAAATCCTTTAAGCGTGGTGGTGTAACTACTTCAGCTGGTAATCCAGAAGAGTATCTATTGGTTCGCTTAGATACAAAGGCTATTGCGATTAATAGAATAGATTCAACAGTTTGGAACGTATTTTATAATTGGGAAAATGAGCTTAAGGTCACACTGGACAGAAAGTTCTAATTAAGTTTGATTTAAGATAAATCTAGTATAATAATCAAAAAGGAAAAAGTATGAACAAAGAAAGTAATGAATTTGCGTCAGAAATAGTTTGGCAGTCTACTGAAACAACACCAGACGGGAAGCCGTTTATGTCAGTTAAAAAAGCTAGAGGGTATTACTACTATGCCGAAAGAGGTGGTAGAGATTCTATAGCATTTATCCTATATGATGAGGAAACTGGATCACTTGGACTTATTAAGGAGTCTAAGCCACCAATGGATGAAGAATTTAATCAAAAACACATGAAGGTGACAGCGTTCGGTGGTTCTATTGATATGGACAAAACACCTGAAGAAATTTGTCAAATTGAAGTTCTTGAAGAAGCTGGTTACAATATCCCGATGGAAAATATAGTATATATTGGTAAAACTATGGTATCAACTCAAATGAACCAAAGTTGTTTCGGATATATGGTAAATGTTACAGGTTTCACTCCAGGAAAAACGGAAGCTGATATCCACAATGAAGCTCAAATTGCTAAAGATGCTGATGAGTTCAGCCACAATGAAGTTGTTTGGGTAACTGAAAACGAAATTATGGACAACAACGATTGGAAGTCTATTTGGATATACAGTAAAATGTATTTTGCAAGTGTTAGACATATCATAGAAAAAGAGAAAGCTACTAAGAAAGCTGAAGACCCAAATTATCACCCAAAGAAGGAAGTGTAATGATTAAAATTGAAAACGACGAAATAACACTGAACGCAAGTTCATTAACAGAACTATTAACAGAGATTAGTGCCCTTATCTCAGCAGTATCAAAACAAGTGGTAGAAAGCTCAGGTGGTACAGATGCGGATATAGAAATTATCGAAAGGGATATATTTGACTCTTTGAGATTTACGAGACTTGTAAATGGTGGAATGTCGGGTGAAGAAGCGTTCAATACTATCAACCCAGAACTAAATAGATCTGATGATACAGATACTACTGACTCGGCTGGTACACCAGATAAAGAAGAATCTAAGGAAGCTTAGATGGTAATCATAGTTCAATCAACTACATATGAAGACTTCAACTCAATTGAAGAGGGGTTGTACTTCACAAGTAGATACAACGCAACTATTTATATTGGGGACAAGGTATCCAAGCTCCCAAAAGAGTTAAGGGAAAATTTCAATGTTGATGAGGTATTCATCAACGAATTAGAAACAAATCAATAAAGGTAATAAATGTATTTATTAATTTCATTAGTAATCATCGCAGTAATAGTGTACTTTATATTCATCAACCACGCAAAAACAATCATTATAGAGAATATTGAAGAATATCAGTATAATCAGGGGCTTGGATATAAGGCATTAAAGAGTAGAGAAACCTTTCTCAAAAGTAAGGAAGTTCAAAAGGTCGGTGATAAAGATAAAATTATATTCGCATTAACGGCTATTCAACGAAGAAGATTCTCACTAAATGATATCAAAAAACACGGGTTCATTCTAAATGGTGGAAAAACATATATCAGTCTTGGTCACAACAGTGTTGAAGTCTCTGATATGGTTAAGCTTCTCATTGAACAAATTGGCGTCAAAGAAACTGTGTTTTCTAGTAGACTAGGGAACCACACTGATCTATGTGTAAAAATACTAAATGATGGTACATTTTTAGAGCCAATATTAGTTAGACATAAGGATTATGACGGTCAAGAAGATTCATCATACATTGAACAACATTTCAAGGTAGCTATTATCAACGAAGAAAAGGGTTGGGATTATGTAATTGACCAACTTAAATCACCAGCACCCAAAGAGGGACAAGGGAAAGATTGGTACTACAGTTCATCAATTATCCAATGGAACCTTACTCAAATCGGTGACTTCTTAAGTGTACTTTGGAAACATGATGACATATAAGAATCTATAATGACTCCACAAGAATTTACTGAACTTATGGCTGAACTCGAAAAGGAATATGAGTACTATATTTCAATCGGGGATCAAATTAGTGTTGATATATTAATTGGCCAAATGAACTCCCTTGAGGCAGATTACGGGAGAGGTGGTTGAATTAAGTTTGTTTTAAGCGAATATACGGTATAATAGAGTATAAAGTTTGAAAGGCTTAAAATGAAATTAACAAATTATGTATTAACGTTCACGGACAACAAAGGCAATTCAGTATTATGTAAAAACGACGGGTCATCAGTCGACATTTCTGAAAAGCCATTCTACAAATCAAGAGACAACGCCGAAAAGGCTATTTCTAAAATCAATAACACTTTAAAAACATTACAAGAGAAAAGACTATTCTGGTACGAAAAAGTTCAGAATGCTGGACTATACTCTCAAGATGATTCCCAAAGAAATCTTATAGTGGACAGCTATGAGAACGGTGAATTGATTTTAGCAAACGGACTTGAAATTAAAGAAGTTATTATTGAAATTAATCTTTAAATTAAGCAAGGTTTAAGCTAACTTACGGTATAATACAATATAAAATATAAAGGTTCAAAATGACAAAAGAAATTGAAGTAGGAAGTGAAGTTCAGATATTGGACATGGATCCATGTCTAAGAAACGACGGTGACTATGAAGTTGGTCAAATTTGTTTAGTGAAGGATATCACTGAAGTTTATGGTAGAGCTAAAAAATACACAGTTTGGACAGAAGATCGTTCAGGGTATTGGTTCTTCGTAGAGCCACAGTTAAAGTTGGTGTCGTAATGCCTAAAATTATCACGAACGAAACTAGAGAAATCATCTATGGTTATTCTACATATGGTGCCGATGGGTCACCAATGTCAGTTGGGGACGGGTCATTTCAAATTCATGGACAATATGAAGTAGGTGAATTAGTGAAAGCCGTGAGAGAAGCTATTGTTGAGTCGATTAACAACCCTAATATTACGTCAAAAAACATCATCCTCACATTCATGTTTGAAAATATAGTTTATAAGGAAGTTGACAATGGATAATTTAGGACAAGCTATGGTTGGAGCCATACTAGGAATTGCAGTTGCAGTTGGATTGATAGGATTGGTCATAGGAACCATCGTCGGTGCTCTGATAGGGTCATAAACTCTTTCATTGAGAAATAAATTATAAAGGTTTAAAATGAAATATAATGTCGGGAACAGAGTTCATATAAAGAAAGATTATCATGACATCACTGTATCTAAAGATAGTATTAGAGTAATAAGTTCTAGAGTAGGATTGAACTATGATCTTACTGATGCTAAATTAGAAGAAACTTATGAAATTTCACGCATTGATGATGATGGTGATTTGTGGATATATTCAATTAATGAAAGTGAAGACTCTTCATTTGCAGTACATGTAGAAGTAGTTACTATCATCGAAGCTTTTAATTTGAAAAACTCACGTCACATATATAATAGAAATGATATGGATGATATCGGTATGGCAGTTTCAAGCTTTATCTATGAGCACGAGTTACCGTCATATTCGTACCCAGAAGTGTATGCGTACTTCGTTGAAAGAATAGACGGAATAGACGTGGCACGGTACGGTCACTCAGAAAGATTCCTAGTCAATGGAGAACCTCTGAAAGAATGGGACACACTAGCTGATCAAATCAGACACATGCATAAAACTTTTAAATTATTTTTTCAACGAAAGAACAAAGAGGTTTCGGTGATTAGAAATGAGATAATCGAACTTCAAATGAAATTGGAAAACGCTATAAGAAAATCAAAGAAGGTAATTGAATAATGAAGTCAAGAAGAATTAGAGAAGATGATGTCGTTACTATATCAAAGGATTATGAAGAGTTGACTAGGGAGGTAGATTCACGAAGACAAGTTAATGATCAACCATTATGTGGTGTGAGTGAAAGATTAATGGTTTATTTAAAGAGTCGGAAAGATCCGCATGAACAATTCATAGTTAAAAGATTGGATGGTGATGGTGACGTATGGATCCGCACTTCGGGTGATAGCTCATTTGTAGTGTATCCCGAAGTCCTGACATTAGTGACGGAAGCTCCAGTAGAATCAGATATTGCAGATATCGATGAATGTTATTCAAGTGATTTCAATTTAGATTTGAAAAACACTTCAAAAATATATTCACAAGATGAAATGGGTGATGAGAGGGATGCTATAGTAGACTTTATCACACAAAATGAACTTCCGATATATGCGTACCCAGAAGCTTATGAATATTTTGTGACAAGAGGTAATGTATATGATAGTAATGACAATGAGCTTATTTCGGAAATAATCAACATGAAAGAGCAAGAAACTCTGTTCTTCCAGAGAAAGAACATTGGTGTTCGTAGAGCAAAGAACCTATTTGAAAAGGCTAAAAATGACTTACGAATAGAAATTGATAAATCAAGAAAGGTGTTAATTTAATGTTTAAATGTAAATATAAATTGAAAGATGAATCTAAGGCTGAATTGTATGAATTCATGATAGGTATGTTAATGTTCATGATCACTATGTTCGTGATATTTCTTGTGGGTTATTTCGGGGATAATTGGTTTGGGTTACTTACGGCAGAACAAAATGACCACTTTGTATTCAGTGAATATTGGGATGCGGTGTTTGTGCATTTCTTGGCTGGTGTAGCTTTAATTGGTGGATTTCTCATATTTATACTTTTCCTTAATGGGGTACTCATTGGGATCAGTGATTTAATTGAACACCTTAAAGATCAAGTGGAGTGTCGTGAAGATTACGAAGCCGTTAAAAAACGTGAAGCTCGCGAAAATAGGGATAATTAATGATAAGAACATTAAGAAAATTCAGAAACAAATATTCTGAAAAGGTAGACGGGTTAATAGACACAGCTGAACTAGCGTACAAGTACAAAATGGATTTCAAAGTCGATATGGGTTCTATTTTAAGTATGGAACATTATGTCGAACTCATTGGAAATTTAGATAAAGCTATTGAAGATGTGTATGATGAGGCAGATAGAGTCAGTGAGAACGGTGAAAACGGTGAAAAGAAGCGAAAGATTTCTAATATACATGATATAATTAAAATACAAGAAGCTCAATTAAATTCTTCAAAAGAAATTCTTAGAAATTTAACAATTTAAGCAAGGTTTAAGCTACATTACGGTATAATAGTATATAAAATATAAAGGTTCTAAATGAAAACATTATTTATTTGTAATAATTGCGGTGACGAAGCCAACTCGGAACATTGTCAAGGTTGTGGGTCAACAGACACTACAGAACTAGACACTGAAGAAGTTACATTAGAACAACTAGATGACTTCTATTCAGAAGAAGATTTGGCATCATTTGAAGAGGAAAATTAATATGTGGGCAAGAAAAACAATAAGATAGTTAAGCTTCTTTTAAGGAAGTTTACGCTATAATATAGATATGCTCCGACTGGTTTGGGGGAAGCATTTAGGCGAAAACCTAGAATAATTAAGGAAAACGAGAAAAGTGTTCAGACGGGTTAGTTCCCTTTCTGTCCCCGATTCAAGTTATAATAGATAATTTACTGATTCCCACTGTGGTTTCAGATGAAATGAATCTGAAGATATGAACTATAAGCTTCAGATAATTTCGGGTTATTTATTGGAATCCTTGCAGTCCCTTTCGTGGTTCGATTCCTCGACGGAGCACCAAAAATTAAAGGCTAGAAATGAACACTGAAAAACAATATACAATCTTATTTGGTAAGAATAATAACTCAGATAAAATCGAAGTTGGTAGCTTTTATCTTTACTTAACAAGATTCTTTGTTGAATGGGAAGAATTTCAAAATTGGGGAAGAGAAAGATTTCGCCAAAAGTATTTATCTGAAGGAACGAAACAAAATGAAGCTACTTCTTATGAAGGGTTTAGACAACATACTACAGAAGACGATCTTTATTACTTCACTTTAGAAGAAGCAGAAAGAATTTTGAAGAAACTTCGAAAGAAGGCGTTCAAAATTAACAAAACACGAAGAGAAGCATTTCGCGATTATAAATATGGTAAAGCTAGAGCGAACGAATTATATGCATATGGTAAAGAGCCGTTCATTGTTAAGAAAACTAAAATTAAACAATACTTAAAGAAAGGTTAATGTGGAAAAGAAATATTTTGAAAGAAAAGATGGTAAGATTTTCAAACTCGTTTCAATGAAAGTTTATGAAAAAGGTTCTGGTTTGGAGAAATGGCAAACTGTTGCTTGGCATGAATCAAATGAAATAGGTTGTTCAACAAACTTCTACAAGGAACTATGTATAACTGAATGTGAATATATTTGTAAAGCATTTAAGCAAGGTTTAAGCGAACTTACGGTATAATACAGTATAAAGTTTGAAAGGCTTAAAATGAAACGCAAGATTATAACAGCGACATTAATGCTCGGAGTTTCACTATCTCTCTTAAGTGCTAACGTATGCCAAGAGACTGAGGTTCACGTTGGTTCAATAAAACAAATGGACCTCCTTATAGAGAAGTGTGAGAAGTTAGAAAGTGTTTCTAAAACAGTAGATTTAAATGTATCAACTGCTAGTGCTTCACAATTAGAAAATATATTAGTTGTGAGTAAATTGGTAAGCGTTTATCCTAATGAGCCAGAAGCTAAAACTCAGATCATAAAGTCCGTCTTGAAGTATTCAGAGGAATATGATATTGACCCACTTACATTGACAGCGTTGATTGCTAAAGAGTCTAGTATGAATAAGGGTGCAAAACACGGTTCAGTATTTGTAAAAATTCCTACTGCCCCTCATTGGACTAAGATTAAATCAGCTAGAGTAACAGCCGTTGGTATGGGTGGCGTCATATTTGAAATTTGGAAGTATGAGCTTGCCGAAATAGGGATTACAAGTAGAGAAGAACTATTCGGTATCGAAACAAATATTAAGGCATCAGCATTTATCCTCAGTATCTATACACATGAACGTAAACAACTCAAACATACAGATTCAAGAGAACAGTCAGCCTTACTTAGATATTACGGTGTAACAAGAAACAAATGGGGTGTGCCAAACAAAACGTATAGCACACAAGTATATAAAATTAAAAATTCAATTGAAGGGTAGACATGAGCGTATTAGACATATTTAACTATTTGAGATTAGAGAGTATTGGGTTGTGGTTTGAAAACTTACTATTGAATCATTTTGGTATGTTATTTTTAGTGATTTCAGTTATAGCGTTATTCATCGTAATAGTGCTAGAAACCAGTCCTCGTGATATATTCACAAACGGTGGTTGGGTAATTGATTATACTGAAATTCAGAGTAAGAGTTTAAGACCTGAGGCAATTTTGGCAACTGTTGGAAGAACTATATCTCTGACGTTTGTATTATTGGTGGTATTCGGATTATTGGTGGTATTCACGGAATTCATTTTCTTATTACTTGGTGCATTGACATTTTTGGCAACAATTTACGGTGTACTGTACGGTTTGAAGAAAGTTTCAATCTCAATACAAAATAAACGTTTAGAAAACAAGAAGGAAAAAGATGAAAGATAAAATTTTATACGGTCTATTAATGGTAGGAATATTGGTAGTTTGGTTATGGGGAATGTCAGTGGTTTCTTGGAGGGTATTTTAATGAATAGAGTACTCATCATGTCTGAAATTTTAGGAGTTGAGGTTGAATCTATTTCAGATACCTTAAGCCCATCAGTGCCATTTATTAATGACGGGTTTTCTTATAACCTATTGGGTGATGAAAACCATGTTCATCATGTCGTAAATCCAGATAGTTTCTATGATTTAGTTTCTGAATATATGATTAAAAATAAAGTCGATATTCATTTAGTAAATGCTCACAGCATTTTAATTTATAAAGAATATGCTGGTGTATTAAATCCAGAAACGTGTGATTTAGAAGTATATTTTGAAACTAGGGACAAGAAGATAGATGCTTTATTTAAAGCATCTGAATTTGTAATTCAAATAGGAAAAGAAAATGAATAGAACGGTCGCAGCAGAACTCAAGCACTTAGAGATGCTTCAGAAAGAGCAAGATAAGATAGTTTCATTAATGGTGTCTGATATTAATGAGCGTGACGAAATTCTTCATAAAGAACGCCTTCAGTCTCAAAAGATTAGTAAACAAATTAGAGATCTTAAAAATATGAATAAAGAGGTTATTGTTAGTGAACATGCTACTCTAAGATACATCACAAGAGTAATGGGAATTGACGTAGAAAAATTACGAACGAAAATCCTACCAAACGGGACAACTGGTATTATCGATGGTAAGTATCCAATCGGTGATGGGTTTGTATCAGTCGTAAAGAACAACGTTGTTGTTACAGTTGAATAGGGGATAATATGAACTTATATGTAGTTACAGTAATAGTGATAATCACTTTAGGATTTCTTTATGTGTTTAGAGACATAAAGAAAAGAGTACAAAATGGCGAAAGCTATGAGATAGATTCAGATGTTGCTAACTCTGGTGGCTTCTAAAATAACATACTCCTAACACATTAAATACTTTAAATATTAAAATTTAAAGGAATGTTATATGGCATTAGGAATAAAATTCAGAGGAAACTTGAAACAAAATTTAAGTCCTCACCATGAAGGAGAAATACTTCATGCAGCAGATACAAATGAATGGGGTCTTGTTTTCTCGAACAATGGTGCCCTTGACATTATCTGGCGTCAAAACGAGAGTACTCAACACATATTTTCAGGTGACGATACTCCAAATCTAGATGTTGGTCAAAATTATGATTACTACATCGACAATACATCAAACATATTATATAGAAAAAATGGGCATTGGGCACAAGTTGAATATCCAGCAGGACTAGCTTTCTTTACTAAATTCTTACCAATCCCAGGAATTGCAGATTACACTAAAACTCTCAGAACAGACGGGTCAGTCTTAATAGACGGCGTCACAACTCTCCCAAATGAAGTTTCAACATATGAATACCTATTGAGTAGATCTACTATATCATCTGATGGCGATAGAAAGTTTCTTGATAATATGGTTACTGATAAATTCGGTGCCATTTTCAGGAATGCGAATGTTGTTCCCGCAGTTGAAAGAAGCGTTGAATGGGAAGAATATGTTGGTAGTAGAAGTGGTATGGGTGGTTTAGAAATTGTAGTTAAGAATTCTGATGATGCTACAGTTTTCCATAATGACCAATGGTTAAGGAAAGAATTGAAGTTTGACATTTTAGTAACTACACCAGAAAGACCAAAGTTAAAAGGGGTACAAGGTGGAGAGATTGACATCATAGATAATTGTGATGGAACATATTCACTACAAAGCAGTGATGATATCACCCACTTTCAAATAGTCGGTGCAGATTATATATATCAAGAAAGTCAATAAGATGTACTTTAATTACTCAGATTACAATAATAATTTATTAAGATTAAAAGGAGAATAATATGGCAGCAATAGCACCAAACGACTGGTTCTTATATGGAGACCACTCACCAATTACAAAAATAGAAATTAAAAAAATGAAAACGGTAAATAATCTATATGATTCTTTTAGAGGGTTGGATAGATTATCTGAGTTTATTTGTGACTTCGATCAAATGGAAAATGTGGTTGTACTTGATCACACTTGGCATCTTTGTCTTAATTTAGATTCAATACCATTAATAGATACATCGAAAGTAATAAACTTCAATAATGCATTCTTTGGTTGTCGATCATTGACTTCATTTCCTTTAATAGATACATCGAAAGTGACTCACATGGGGGCAGCATGGAACTATTGTGACTCATTAACTTCATTCCCTTTAATAGATACATCAGAAGTAATAAGAATGGGTAGTACTTGGTCTAATTGCCGATCATTGACTTCATTCCCTTTAATAGATACATCGAAAGTAACTTTTATGACAGCAACATGGAACTATTGTGACTCATTAACTTCATTCCCTTTAATAGATACATCAGAAGTAACATCCATAGATATCGCTTGGGCTAATTGTCAATCATTGACTTCATTTCCTTTAATAGATACATCGAAAGTGATAACAATGGGTAGCACTTGGTCGAATTGTAAAAAAATAACTTCATTTCCTTTAATAGATACATCGAAAGTTGAGGCATTCGGATACACTTGGGCTAATTGTGACTTATTGACTTCATTTCCAACACTTGATGTGTCAAGTGGTACAAATTTTTATGGTACTTGGTCATTCAACACTCCAGTGTGTCCGCGAGATGATGGTTCAATTACATTCCCAGTTGGTGCTGATGTCGGTTCGGCGTGTTAAATGAAAAGGAGATAATATGATAGGAAAAATAATTTTAAGAACGGGTGTAGAGCCCACAGATAGAGAAATTACATTCAAAAATGATAAGATTGCTACCAAAGAAAAGGGTATCACAACTTCTAGAGGGATTTTCAACTGGACTACAGTAACTGGTGGTCCACTCGATACTGTACAAGGAATAATAGACGATTTGAATACATCTGATCTAACTAATGTTTTATTATACAATAGTTTCAAAGATAAAAAATTCAATAGATATTTTAGAATTAACGGTACATTTGTAAAATTCCCTAGTGGATTAAATGAAACAAATGCACTAGCTACATATGTAGCAAAGGTTGACTCATCTATATATTTGAGAAAGGATCTTCAAAATGGTATATTAGAAAGCTATACTGCCACAGATCCTCAAGGAATAGTTGCGAAAAGACAAGCTGACCCACTATTTGTGAAGTCTACTGAGTTGTTGATGGATGATGATTTCGTTAATACTAAAGAATTTGAACCTCACGTTGTTGATGATGAAGCCATGTATGTTAGGTTGGATACAACCGAACCTACTGGAATGGGATTACTTTGGAATGACAAAGGTGAAATTAGAAGAACTCAAGAAGTTAAATTTGAGCTTGAGGTGACTACATTACAACCAGGAAAAGACGCTGATAGATACATACCAAAAATAAGAGCCCTTCAATCTTTCACACCAAAAGTGTATATAATCAGGAATTCAGTAATTTCATTTACGATACGTTCATATTCGAAGGTGGAAAAATTCAGACTAATTGGGGAAGGTATAACAACAGTTGAAGTGAAAAAGTTGGGTGTTGATTCCCTCTCAAATTCGTTTAACGGTCTCCATGAGCTTACTGAATTCATTTGCCCGTTCGAAGCAACTGCGAACATTACTAATTTCTACAGTGCTTGGGAGGACTGTCCTAAACTTCACGAGAACACATTCCCGTCCATTGATGTTAGTTCTGCAAATCAACTTTCTCGAGCTTGGTTTGGAACATTCACTTCAATTAATTGTCCAGGAACTAACGGGATTGTCACGGTGCCAGCTGGTGCATATACACATGACATGTGTTCTCCAACATAATAAATATAAGGAATATAAATGAAAGGAATAATTTTAAGTAAAGGAACAAAGAGTGAGTTTGAATCAATGAACATCACTGATAGAATTTCGGGAACTGTTGTTCTCGCTACTGATACAAACGAAGTAGGAGTTATATCCTCTGAAAAACTCTATATATGGAGAAAATGGCAAGAAGGTGATTCAAATTCACTTAAACATGATGGGGAACTGATTACTCTAGACGACGGTGGGTTATTCGTTGACAGTGATGGTAATGAACATTATCTAGATAACGGAGAGTTGTTACCAGTTGAAATTGGAATCAGTGAACAAAGAGCTAATGAAATTCTAGAACCTAATTGGCATAATGCTCAGGACTTCCCGTTTATTGGTCAATATGACAATTTAGTAACTGCAACAGTTACTAAAGATGAAGATATCATTACAAATACTTATGTTGATGATGTATTGGTTGCCGATAATATTCAACAAAAAGGAAAAGTGATTGGAAACATAGACTTTTCAGAAGCTGGAATCAACTCAAAGACTATAGTGAATTTAAACTACCTTATGGAACACCCAGAAAAATTCCCTAATGAAGATCCTTGTGACAAAGGAATGGCTGGAGTGTTGTGGACACCAAACGGTGGTGCAGACATTATATTGAGTGGTTCTTGGTCAAATGGTGAACAAAGGTGTAGAGTGTTTGAAATAATAGTTCAAGGTGAACAAAATGGTGATAATGATCCAACAATATCTATGCAAGTACCTCTGGGTCAAAGTGTAACTCGTGAATTCTTTGACATGGATCACCCAAATTCTGAAACTAAACATTACGCCATTAGGTTCTCTAGTAATGAACCAATAACTTCATTTAAACTGCTGGCTCAAGGTAGTTCAGTAATTAGCACAAATGTTAATATCATCAAATTTAAAACAGTGACATCCATGAATGAAGCGTTCATGGGTATGAACAATTTAGGAAGTTTTACGTGTCCATTTGACCAGACTGAGAATGTCACTGATTTTTCCAATGCGTTCAATGGTTGTAGTATCCCTGCAGGTCAATTTCCATCTATTGACGTGAGTTCAAGTAATTCATTTGTAAGGACTTGGTATAATTGTCCACAACTTTTAGGTGCGAACTGCCCAGGAACAGATGGTACATTGGTTATACCAACTGGTGCTGATACAACTGAAATGTGTGGGATTCCATCTATTTGGGGACATTATAGAGTGACATCTGCAAATAATCCTGATGGATATTTTAATTCAATAGCGTTTGCTGATGGTTCAAAAGGATCAATTGAGTTCCTTGATGGGGCAGATTATGGACTTACTAAAATGGAATTTGCTTCATACGAAGATTTCCCATTAAGACTTTTAACTAATGTGGTGCCAAATGACCAAGCACTATTCATTGCTACTGGTGACAAGTCTAATAAAAGAATGGTTGGTGGGGCAAGTAATCAAATAAACACTTTTGGTACTCCATTCCAAGGTTTAATGGAAGATGGTGTTTCACATGAATTCTATATTAAGATGGATGTATATAACCAATAAATAGTTAATCTTTAAGCTTGTTTTAAGCGAATGTACGGTATAATGGTATATAAACTTAAAAAGGCTTAAAAATGATAAAAACTCCAAAAATCGGTGAAACTTATATCACTAACGAAACTGCTTCAATCTACGTCATGTCCGACATGACGGGTGAAAACCTTACTCCAGTCAACGACATCAAAAATAAAAAAGCTACATTAATGAGAATTAAAGAATATGATAATTCTGATGCACTCCTTGGATTCAAATTAGAATCAGAAGATGGTGAATGTACGAGAACTCTTTATGGTTCTGAAGATAACTTATTTTGGTTATATGCAGACGAATTAGACGAATTATCTACGGAAGAAGCGTAATATGAGCACTACAGAGATATGTTTAATGACACTCACCGTGATATATGGTATAGTTCTATTATATATCACCTACAAGGAGAGTAGAGAGTCTAAACGACTTTCAGTGCAGTATTACTCAGAATTGGAAAAACACCTCAGAGGAGAGCCGAATTCGTTCGAAAGTGCTTCAGAGGAATATAAAAGATTCTTATCTTAAAAGTTTGAAAGGCTTAAAATGACATTAGAAAAATTTCAAGAAAAAATGACCGAATTAAAATCAGAATACAATCACTTTATTGAGGAAGAAGAATTTGCATCTGCTTGTCATGTTATGGACTTAATGTTAGATCTAAAATTTAATTTCGAAAAGGAAAACTAATGGAAAATGGAACATACAAAGGCGTCGTGATCGTAACGACTTATTTCAGGGATTGGAAATCTACTGAATTTAATTACGGTGATTATTCTGGTGTACTCACTCACCCAACGGTCGGAACAAAAAATTTTCATAGTGCCCATATTTATTGTGGTGGTGATAGTAGATTATTAGTGAGAACTTTAGGCTTAGTTGCTCATCCACTGGACGTCGAACGTTCAAGAAACACGAAAGGTGTTTCAGGTTACTTACTCCACCCAATAAATGATTTTGGTGATTTGAATTCAAATCAAATTATAATTGAAATTGCTAGACAAATTAAATCTATAGGTGACTGTTTTGATTCGAATTGTGAACGCAATTTTCATATCTCATAATTAAGCAAGGTTTAAGCCAAATTAGGGTATAATAGTATATAAACTAAAAAGGCTTAAAATGACATACCAAGAAACTCAAGAAATCCAAAAAGATAAAAGACAATTATTATATGCTTCTATGAAAGAGCTTGGTTTGTACCCAATTACACAACACCCTTCTTATGAAGAAGATTTAGCGTATGATATCGATGATGTTATAGAACTCATGGAAACAATTCAACAAATCCAAACTACTCAAGGAGCTTAATATGAGACAAATTAATATGTACTTAGACGATATTAGAGACCCAAAGGGTGAGTTTGATATTATTACTAGAACTTCACAAGAAGCTATTGATTGGATGTATGAATTTGGTTGCCCCGACTTCATTTCTTTCGACCATGATCTTGGTGGTGATGATACTGCTATGAGAGTCGTGAAGTGGATGGTTGAAAGAGACCTAGATAATGGCAATTCTTCAATACTGGTGTCCAAAACACCACACAACAAAAAGACTTACAAGGTTAGAAGGTTGGATGAATTGGGGTGATTATGGTAAGGGGATGGTTCGAAAGGCTTGTTTTACGAGAATTAAACCAATTTGTCAAATTTGTAGACAACCTATGGTTTATGCTGGGAGTAATTTACCAAAGAAAAAGAAAGGTAAGAAATGAGACGCACATATAATTCATGTCTAGAAGGTGTTATGCAAGATCACGAAATGTCAGACAAGGCTCAAAGAGCGTTTGCCGTTGGTTTTGAAATTGGTGAACAAGGTGCAGAAGATGGTGTTTTTCTCACTGAATGTTTAGAGAAAGCATCAGCGATGGCAGTTTTGATTTTTGGTTCTACAAATGAAGCTACTTTCTTCTGTAGACGTGGTTGTATTAGTGGGTTTAATAACGCCTTAAAGGACGAAGGATGAATAAAACAAATCAGAGTCATATATTCCTTGATGGTGACAAACTCAAGGTTATTCACGCGTATTTAGACGGAGTTGAAGCTTGGATATTTTCAAATATTTACGGGCTTGATGAAAGATTCTGTTCTGGAGGTAGATATGTTCAATACCAAGATTACACAGACAACACAGAGGGTGTACGCTACTTCGCAGAGAAGTTAGGCGTAGAATACGAAATTGATGATAGGATAAAAGATGAAAATAGAAATAATTGAAGATATTCTTGACGGAATTACTAATGAACTTGAAAGGCTTTTCGATAAGAGATATATGTTTTATTACAATGGGTTATTCAGTCAATGGTATCTTAGACACCCAGATACAGATAGGGTACATAGACCTTCTATTTATAAATTCATGGAAAAATTTGTACCAAAAGGAACTGAATTTAGAATGTGGGAATGCACCCATTCCCAAGTACGGTTTCCAGGTGGTGATATTGAACCAGAATTGAAAGAAATTCTTAGGAAATTAACTGAACGAAAATCTAAATTAGTTAATATTGAAGTCGGTTCTGTGTACAAAATGAATGAACCTTTATATCTGGGAAGAATTAGAGCTGACAAGGGTGCAGTTGTACATTTTGAAAAATCTATCCCAGCTTGTGGTGGTTACAGAATAATTGTAAAACCAATCAGTGGAGATTTTGCATTGACTTGTCATTCTTCATTTTTCTCAAATTCTACTAAAGACTTTCGAGGAAATTCTGATGCATTCTATCCCTTAGATGTTCTTAAGGAAAATATTGGGCTGAGTGATTTTGGTGAGTCTATCCTTTACGACGATTATTATTCATCAAAGATAAAAGCGACTAAGTTAGATTTAAGTGAAGTTACGGTATAATAGAATATAAAGTTAGAAAGGCTTAATATGACAATTCACACACAAGATAAAATTAAAGATTTAATTTTACGCGTTTTATCAGGGGAAGACATTTCAGGAAGGTCTGAATTGAAAACTCTTTCATATAAAGAAATTAGCGTATATGCTAAAGAACATAACTTAGAATTCTCTTTTGAAGATATAGGTAGAGATCAAAAATCAGATTTAATAAAAAGTATAGTGAAAAGGAATACATAAATGGGAAGAGAAAGAGATGAAGAATATAAATATAATCACTTGGTAGATTTTGTTGTAGAAGATATAGAGGGGTTTAATGACTTTGAAATTGCTTCTGCTTTGAAAGAATATTTTCTAAATTACGGTAACGGATATTGTATAATGTCATTTATCGATTTCGACGGAACTTGGTTTGCTAATGTATCAGGCTCAGTGTTTGAGAAGGGGTTTCAAGGAGCTTCTGAACCAGAAGCTGTGTATAAAGCGTGTGAGTGGATTATTGAACATGAAGCTTCTTTGGAAAAAGAAGAAACCACAGAAACTCCAAAAAATTTGAAATGGTTATGGATGATGAAATGGTGTGAATCAAATAGATTAGCTCCTGCCGATGAAGTTTCATGGAGAAAGGCTGAAGAAGCTTTCAATAATAGAGAAATAGTGGAAAACGTCGATGTTTGATAATAAACAAACTGCATATACTGAATTAAATTTCAACGCTGTATCAGGAACAATTCTCAAATCTCATTCAAAGAGTCGCATTACTAGGTGTCACATGAAGAGTCCTATGGCTGGATATCTTTTTGATGATAGTTATCCAACACTTAGGAAAAATGGAAAGGGTATTGTTGTCCTTCAAGTGATGTTGTGTGGTGACAGCGAAATGTTAGTAGAATATATCTACAGCGAAGATTATGTAATTGAATCAGGAGAACCGAATGAATAAAGCGAAATTGACTTATGTGATAACTATGAAATACACCACAGAGGTAGAAAAGTATGATGAAGATTATACACTAGATCAGGAGATTGCTCTTCAAACAGAATATCTCCAAAATCAAGGTGAAGATTTACATGAAGCGTTAATTAATTCGGAATTAATTAGTGTCGAATTAAGTTCTGTCAAAAAGTTTGATCAACATGGATGATGCACTCACTTTCGAAATATTAGATAATATGATCAAACAATTCCCAACAACTCCGGATATCAATACACAGTTTAAGAATTGGGTGAAAGGTAGGCAAGAAATACCAGATGATGCAGTGTATTTCGTGCACGAATCATTATTCAAAAATCTTATGCCAGATAAAGATATATTCATGTCCAGTTTAATTGACGAGGGTGAACTAATTGTAATATCGAAATCGTACTTAGAAAATATAGAAGAAATTGCTGATTTAAGCAAGGCTTAAGCTACATTACGGTATAATAGAGTATAAAGTTTGAAAGGCTTAAAATGAATTTACAAAACACTCAAAAAATTAAAAATATCCAAGACATGACTCCTTACACTCACGTGGTAATGACTTTTATTGAAGTGAACAACTTACCGTCATTTTCATACCCAGAAGTGTATGAACGTTTTGTAACTCAATTAAATTTACCTATTGAGGAATTTGAAGGAGAATTGTTTTTCGCATTCCCTGATAATTTTACTGGTTATTTTGACTTAGTGGATGCTATTAAAGAGCTAAATGATAATGACGCATTATTCTTTCAACGCAAGAGTGAGGGGTTGTCAGAGGCAGGACGTGATGTACGAGCAGCAGAACATTTAGTGGCTACAACTGAACAAGTATTGGTAGAAGCTCAAACTACTCTACGAGAAGCTAACCTTAGATTGGTTCATGCCAAAGTTGCTTCTGAAGCAGTGGTAATCTAATACAATTTCACTCTCTCGCCACAAGGCTAACTTATTTGAAAAGGAAAAGAAAATAAAATGACATATATAGTAAATGCTAATAGAGATGCAGTTATGAATAGATCACACCCAGTTGGGGAGATTGTTGAATTTGTAAAGGTTTGTAAAAGTGGGTTAATACTTGTTAAGGATAATGACGGTAAAGAATACACACTTGCAAAGTTTAACCTCGATGAATATCCACGTGGCAATAATAATGATTAAATTAGAATTACTGAAAATGATTTTAGATGATCATTTAATTACGAATTGTGAATACAGTACAGATTATCCAAACATTATCATGTACGGACATTCTTATGAATTGAAGATAAAGAAAGTTCATGTTGGTGATTTGGCGTTTGATTGTAAGAAATTCATTCATGAGAAATACGGCGTTGTTGTAAGGTCATATACACATGACTTCTGTGTTTCAAAATTATCTTACGGTGAAACGGGTGATATGGTAACCAGTTCTATATTCTGTGACGATAGATCTGAACCATATACGATATTTCTCGCAAGCTTGTGGGTTGTAAATAACTTAAGTCCTTCTTAAGTTTAATAAGTTATAATTATAAAAAATAAAGGATACAAAAATGGGAATCAAAGCAAAAATATACTGTGGTCATGATTTTAGAGAAGAGGAAGCGAGATTAAACTCCGTTGTTCAGGCTTGTAAAGTAGCTGATGTACAAATACCTCAAGAGGTTCAAGATAAACTGATGAAAATCTCCGATGGTTTTAACCAAGTAAAATTGAATGTTGAATTAGAAATCAATGCAGACGGCGTAAAGCGTTTTAGAGTCAAGGCTTCTGAAATAGCGAAGACCGAAACTGAATTTGTTTATTTTGAGATGGAACAATTCAAAACTGACAAAACTATGACTGACGAAGAAGAAACATTAGAGTTAGCAGATATTATGTTGGCTGACCCAGAAAAAGGTCCAATTAAGAAGTTCTTCTCAAAAGATGAAGGTGACATCTTCGAAGCTTTAAATTAAGCAAGGTTTAAGCTACATTACGGTATAATAGTATATAAATTAAAAGGATATGATATGAACATACAAAACATGAAAGAGGATTTCCACATTCAATTGGAATTGAATCGAGAAGTTAAAATTGGTCAATTTCTAATAGTTGAATATGAAGATGGTGATTCTGACATGAATGGTACTTTCTATATATTAGATGAAGATAATGGTATCCAAAACTATTTACATGAAGACGCAGTTATAAAACACTCAGCTTCATGTGGTGTTGATGGAACTACAGCTTGGTATGATACCCGTGAAGACGCATTCAACACACTAACAAAATATTTCGAAAACAACTAAAAGGAAATAATATGAATACAAATATAATTATGATGGCTGACAGTTACAAATACAGCCACTGGAAGCAATACCCTAATAATATGGTTTCAATGTTTGATTACGCAGAAGCACGTTCTGGTAAAGTTTACCCAGCAACTGTATTCTTCGGTCTACAATACTACATCAATGAATACCTTATGAAACCACTCACGGTCAATGATGTTTACGAAGCTAAAGACTTTGCACAAGAACACGGAATTCCGTTTAACCTTGATGGTTGGATGCATATTCTAAATGAACACGACGGTTTCCTTCCAGTAGAAATTAGAGCAGTCAAAGAGGGTACGCTTGTGCCAACGGGTAATGCACTATTCACTATTGAGTCAACTGACAAAAAAGTTCCGTGGATTGCTGGTTTCCTTGAAACACTTCTAATGAAAGTTTGGTATCCATGTAACGTGGCTACAAGAAGCTTCTATGTTAAAGAATCTATCGCTAGATTTTGGGCAGATACAGTAGACCCTGAAGAGCAATTTGGTATTAACTTTGCTTACCACAACTTTGGTGATAGAGGTTCTAGTTCTCCTGAGTCAGCTGGTATCGGTGGTCTAGCACACCTTACTCAATTTATGGGTACAGATAACTTCGACGCACTTAGATACGCAAAAGTGTATGGTGAAAAGGTCATAGGATTTAGTATTCCTGCTACAGAGCACTCTAGTACAACAGCGTGGGGTCAAGAGAACGAGCTTCAAATGATTATGAACCACATTGAAACAAATAAGGGTTCAGACATCATCGCAGCAGTTTGTGACTCATACGACTACCTTGCAACGGTTAAGGCTGTGACATCAGGGGAATTTAAGTCTAAGATTGAAAGTCCAGATTACCCTAAATTTGTAATCAGACCCGACTCTGGGGATCCAATTGAAATGGTAGATGCTACACTTGCTATCATGGAAATGAACGGGGTTGAACTTACTGTAAATTCAAAAGGATATAAAGTCTTTAACAAGTATGGTATCATCTGGGGTGACGGAATTGACAATGTAGTTATTGAAAAGCTTCTTAATCTTCTTAAGAAAAGAGGGTTTGCTGCGAGTAACATAGCATTTGGTTCAGGTGGTTGGCTAATGCAACAACACGATAGAGATACTCAAGCGTGGGCAGTTAAATGTTCTAGTATTACAGTTGATACGGGTTCTCCTATAGAAGATGGGGCAGGAAAATTCTCTTGGGAAGAATTCCTAGTAGAACGTGACGTGTTCAAAGACCCAATTACTGCTCCGAACAAGAAAAGTAAGAAGGGTGTGCTTACACTATGGTACAACAAGGCGACCAAGACATACTTCACTGATAGTAGAAGTATGGACACAGATGGTCAAGTAATTGATTGTCTTAATATAGTGTACAGAAATGGTAAGGCTCCAAACCAAGTTACGTTCACCGAAGTTCGCGAAACTTCTGGAGAACTGTAATGGGTTGGCTACTGTACGTCATTGGATTCATAATAGTATTCACTTTAGTATATGTTTGGAACATAGCAAATGCACAAAGCGTCTCAGGTAATTCAGATAATATTGTTTCCTTACCATGGGGATTATTTTTAAGTCTCATGAGTTGGGGTTCAATAGTATTTTTCCTAGTCGTGATTGTGATAGGGTCTACCATATATTTCTTCACCGAAACGGAGTGGGTTCAATCTCTAAATGATAAATTCACTGGTGTTAAAGAGAAAAAAGTACCAACTCCTCCATCAGGAAGAACTGGTCCATAAAGGAACAAAAATGAACAAAGCAAAAATAAACAAAATCAAACACGCGTATAAGATACTCAAGGAACTTCACGGTAACTCTTCTCCAGAAGATGAACTTATTGGGATTGTTTCAAGGGACTTCTCGGTATCTGTTGAAGATACTGAATGGGCTATTGATTACAACAACGGCTCAGTTCTACCCGCAATAAAATATGGTATTGTTAAGGGGCGTTTCCAACCGTTCCACTTTGGTCACCAACATATCATTAATGAGATTATACTTGATGGTAGAACACCTATTGTGATTATTGGTGATGATGACGGTAAAAACCCAGAAAAGAATCCTCTCACAATATCTCAAAGAATGCAACTTATTGAACAAGTGTTTCCTGGAATGTGTATATTTGTGCCAATAAAGGATAATAATGATTGGACAGAATGGTTTGCTTCAATTGAATCTGCACTTATTAATATTGCACCGAAAGAAGATATAGCACTGTTCTTCCACAATAAAGAAGTAGATAGATACGCTGAATTTGAATGTAATGGTAAGAAATACTGTAATGAATTTTACACCAAGATTTACGAGGACGCTGGGTATAACCTAATTCCAGTTGAATTTGTAGAGCGTACAGATATCAAGGTAGACGCAGACGCAAGAAATATTCGAGAGAACTTTGAAGCATTCAAGCACCTTATGGACGGACGTAATTACTGGAAACTGAAAGGATGGGGATGGTAACGGCTGGAGAAATTCTCCTAACTTCAATTTCATATAACAAGAAAAAATACGTGAGGTCTAAGATCAATAAGATGAATAAGATTTTTAATGACATTGAAAAGAATAATTCACATGATATTGAATTATATAATCTTCTTATGACAACAATGAGATATAAGTTTGTTGAAGATGTTAAATCTTCAACATTAAGTGGTAGACAATTGGATTTTATGTTGAATGTAATTAAATCCATAACCCTAACGAAAATGAATAGAGTAGGAGAAATTGTATGAAAATAGTATATGCACAAGAGGATTTAGATTATTCTAAACCATCTATATTTTTAGCTGGACCAACACCAAGGAGCGAAGATGTGAAGTCTTGGCGACCAGAAATGTTAGCTAAGATTGAAGCTGAATATGGTGATAAATTTACATGTTTTATACCTGAGATGAGAAATGGTTGGACAGATGATTTTGAATACCATGAACAAATTGATTGGGAATCACATGCTCTTGAAAGTTCAGATATAATTGTATTCTGGATACCAAGAAATATGAAGGATATGCCCGCACTAACCACCAATGTGGAATTCGGTTATTGGTTGGCAAAAGACCCTTATAAAATGGTTGTCGGTATTCCTGAAGGTGCTGAACGTATGAGATACATACAACGGTTACTAGAAGAACATGGAGTAGAAGAACAAACTACTATGGATGAAGTTGTTGAGTTTATAGACATAATTAAAGTAAATGAACACGATGATTTTACGGGATGGGTATCATAGAAAATGATAGAGAATTTTATTGATTCATGGAAATCATCGGGGGTTGTAGTAAGTGTGACTCCTAGATTAATCCCATATGATGAAATAACAGTGGTTCCTCTAGGACCACCAATGAATAAGGACGAAAGGTTGAGAATGATGGGGTTTGTTAAGATAATAAAAAATGGCGAGGTAAAATATGTTTCTATTCAGAGGAGTTGAGGTTTGTGACTGTGATTGTCACAAAGAGGGTAGAAATATCATGCACTTCATGGCTTGCTGTGATTTATGTGGTTTTGACTACATAAATCACGATGGTTCAATAAAAGAAGAAGTCTTGTATAAATTGCTTAGAATGGACTTCGTAGAAAAGGCAGAGGTAACATATGGCAAACTCAAAAATATCAAACATACCAAATAATGGGTGTGAAAGAAAATACAATCTAATATTTGAATTCGGTAAAAGAAATCGAATCCAACATTTCCTACAAGACGTTGAAAGGTTCAGAGATGTTTATGGTGATGAGACACTCAATGAAATGTTGGATTGGATAAAACACGATCAGTCAGAGTCATACAGTGAAAAGATTTCGGAAAACTATGATCTTATATTGGAAGCAGTTCAAAAGGAAAGTTCATGAGTGGTGCGTTTATATTAGTATTGTTGTTCTTAGCATTTTTAATCATACCGAATAACGGTGAGAAAGCTCCTATAGATAAATTTTTCGAATGGTTGGACGGAAGAGGTATTAATGAAGAGTCTTTAAAACACAAGGGTGATAAAGAATTTATTCTAAAAATGATCAATGATGACATTCAAAAAGATAATGATAGAGATATAGAAATTATGGCAATGGGGTTCAAGAATAGGGATCTTACAAAAAAGATAACTGACATTGACCCTTACAAACGCTACATATTTCATGGTGGTTGCCATGGATGTATTGTACCTGAAAGAGATAGTATTTCTATGTGTTTAGGATGTCAATATTATAACCGTGATTTAAATGTTAGTCTATATGAAGGAAAAGATAATGAGAAATTGTGAAGTATGTGGGAAAAATGATTTAGCGACGATGGTACATAGTTCAAGTGTTGCTGGGGCAAGTTTCAACTTTTGCAGTTGTTGTAGTCCAATGGGTGCAGAGCCTTCTGGGTTAGTAGATTCATATATTTCATACGATAGTAATTCTGACAGTTATTATGATGAGTCAGATAATCATATGGAAATAGTTTTAGCAAATGGTTTGAAATTTCAGACTAGAGGAGAATATGTAAAATGGAGAGAAGAAAATAAAAATGGATGATTTAATAGAAGCATTACAAATATTTAGGAAGTACGGCAACCCAGATAACCCAACTCATTGTGAGCACGATGAAATGTGGATTGATATTGATAATGAAGACGTATCAGACGCAGACATTAAAAAGCTTGACGATTTAGGGTTTTTTATAAATGAAAGTGAGGGAGGATTTAGTTCTTTCCGTTTTGGAAGCTGTTAAGCTTGTTTTAAGCGAAGTTACGGTATAATAGAGTATATTAAAATAAAGGTTCAAAAATGATAAAAGATTTACTAGAAAAGTATGAGGCAAAGCTTCAAGAGTTTCAAGCAGAATTTGACGAAGCGTATGAATCACAATACACAGAAAGATGTGATGAGTTAGATGAAGTTATTGAGTTATGTACTGAAATCATTGAAGATTTGAAAGGGTAAAGTGATGGATATGTTTAAAAATATAGATTGGCAAAAAGGTTTGTTAGAAGGTGCGTTGGCAGTAGGATTCTTTTTGATTGTTTACTTAATGATCACTATTATGGTGTTCACTTCTGGGCGTCCAATTGATCCCAATTTACAATACATTTTAACTATACTCACAACAACCATCATGTATTTCAATATGATGGATAAGCGTGATATGGATAAAAGGTTAGATGAGATTGTTGAAACTTTAGAGACAATTGAAGATACTACTGAGGCAACTTGGGATATTCAGCGTATGGATGATGAAGATTTTACCATCGATGAACTTAGAGAAATGATTGAAGACCTTCAAATTGAAATTGATGTGAAATCAGAAAGTAAAGCAAGAGATTTAAAGTAATTGTCAATTTAAGCAAGGTTTAAGCTACATTAGGGTATAATAGTATATAAAGTTTGAAAGGCTTAAAATGGAAAATGGTTTAAATGTTATTGACAAAACTATATTAGGACTCACTGCAGGACTATTGATTACAATGGGTATATTTTATGAATCACCTGAAACAAGGAATACATTGGTTTGTAAGTATAGTTATCTTGTAAGGGACGTTGACTACTATAGTCAAGGTTATACGAATGAAATCCCAAGCACGGTAAATGGTTGTGTTCAAACAACAACTAATGTGTATTGTGGGACTATGTCACTTGAAAGAACCAAAAAAGGTACAACATATTGCGAGAAGAAAGGTAAATAATGGTACAATACAATTTAGATATAAAAGACGCATTGGTTATGGCAACTGAATTACAAACAATTTCAGCGTGTGCTCAAACTAACGACGCAATCATATCAGACATATCTACTCAGGAAAGTTTAGTTGTTGAGGTGATGGCATTAGATTTCAATACGGTAAGTAATGAATATGAACCAAATCTCAAAAATGTATTTGATACAATTATATGTGCTTTAAAGTACAATATGAAGCCAGTGGGAGTTACATATAATCTACTTGATTATTTGGTAAGTAAAATTCCTCAAATAAAAAATAACATAGAAGCATTAGATTACGCTACTCTGAACGCTGACGAAGAAGATATGGACGAATTGAACGAACAATATTTAGTTCAGTCAGCTTTATTGAACCTCGTATATACATTGAGTAACAGTAACAAATTCGAAACGGTACAAACGAGACGAAAGGAACGTAATGATTCATAAGTTACTGAATGAAATTCTAACTGAAATGAACGAAAAAGCTGAAACAATTTTAGGCACTAAGATGATTAGACCTGAAGATGCTATTTCAGCAATTCTTAAATTTGACGAATATGAAGGTAAATCAGAAAGACTTCATAGATTGTCAGAATACTTCACCGTTGAAAATGGAGAAGGTGTACACACATTTGACACATTAGATGAAGCTCAGGCGTTTGCTAAGGGTAAAGTGTATTATATGTATGTAACTAGATCAAAAAGGATATAAGATGTTTGATATAATTAATAACGGAATGGTTGGTGGGGTAATCGGTACAGTAATACTCGCGTCTATTTTTATAGTTATATACATAACGACACCTGAAAAGGAAGACTAAATGGAAATTTTATTGAGTATACTCGAAGTTGTTGGTGGGGTAATCATGATAATTGGATTACTTTTTAACATCCAATTCATGACCGAAGGATATAAAGATTTCGACTATGACTTCATCGGATATAATGGGTTTTTTGTATCATTAAATGAATTCAAGGACTCGTGGAGAGTCCTAGAAAATATATACCTTATCCCGAGAATGATACTTTGGGTAATAATGGTGGTGGCTATATACGCATTTGTTACATTATTTGCTATAGGAACTCTTAGATGGGTTGTTTGGTTGATTGTAAAAAGAGAAAAATTACTGGAGGTTTAGTATGAATAGAAAAAGAATGAGACAATTATTACCAGCAATGAAGTTTTGGGCACAAGGTGGTACGCTCCATCACTATGATTTCATTGATGATACTTGGAAAGAAATGAAAGATGATATAAACTTCTTAGATGTTGGTCCAACATATATTATGGAAGACGGTCACTTTGAAGCAAGAAAAGCTCATGTAATGGGTGAGTACCTTGAATATCCGACGTGTGGTAATGGGTGGATTAAAACTACTGAACCTGATTGGACTGCTGAAACATATAGACTAAGTTCCGACAATGAATTTAATTATCCTATATATAAAGAAGCCATCGACACTGGTGTTGTAGTGAAGTTTACTTCTCTATATGATTGGGAATGTGAAATACCAACGGAACATAGCGTTAAAAAAGGAACTCGACACACGGGTAGACAAACTCACGAAAACTACTTAATGTGGAAAGCGTATGTAAAATATGAATGGCAATATTCTTTTGTTGAATACACAGATGAATGTGATGAAATTGAACACACCCAATATCAAATATCAAAAGAACATTTTGTTAATGAAGGTGAATTTATGAGAAAATATCCTTTTGGTAGGAGCTTTTCTCGCGTAGATAATAGTAAAAGAGAAAGGAGACTGTAAATGTTTAATATAGGAAGACTACATGAAACTATAATTGATGATTATGATTCAAATAAATACATCAAACGGTTTGACAACGTTGTTATTGCAAAGGGTGGTGACGGTACGCTACTAACAGCGATTAAAGAATTTGGAGATCTCGGTCTTCCGTTCTGGGGAATTAATGCAGGAACAGTGGGTTTCCTAATGAATGAAAATCGCATCGATTGTTCAAATGTTGATAAAATCATAACGAAAGAATTCTCACGAATTAAAGTTGAGGTTACATATCTACAAAGTGTTCGTGATATGGCAAGCATCGTTAATAGAGATATTGAGGTTGTAGAAACATTTGAAGCCTTTAATGATATTATGATTGGTGGGGACATGAATTCGTGGATATCATTTGATGTAACGGAAAAGGATGAAATCTTTGCGAAATTTAAAGGTGGTGGAATGATTATTAGTACACCACAAGGTTCTACTGCAATTAATAAGAATAATAACGGGGTGGTTCTACCACTTAGTTCAAATATGTGGTCAATCACTGGTGATAAAACTGATAGACACATAGAATATGTTATTAAGCCACGTAAAATGATCGTTAAGGCTGAAAGTAGAACTGACATTACAGTATGGGTTGATGGATCAAATACCATCATTAAACGTGTAAAGAAGATTGAAGTGACCAAAGGCTCTAAAATTAGAGTTATGTTCAGTGACTTCGAAGATTTTAAAAAGAAAAGGAGAATATAATGACGGGTTATTTAGATTTTGATAGAATAGAACACTTAGGGCTTATGGAAGTTAATGTCAGTGAATTACCAACTCAGGTGATTAAACTACAAGAAGAAGCAGGAGAGGTTGCTGCGGCATATTTAGCGTATGCTGGTACAAACAACGCTTCTGGTTCAGCACTTAAAGAGGAAGACCTTTATTCGGCGTTACTTGAAGAAGTTATTGATGTGATGATTGTATGTGCTGATATCGTTAATAAAATGACTATTGACGAAGATGAACACGGAGTATTCTATGATGGTGAAGCTAAATTGAAAAAATTGGTTGACAGAAAGTTGACTAAATGGGGTTCAAAACAGAATCTCAGGCACGCAAAAGAGAAAATGGAAAAAATTGAAACTTTCTTGAAATAATACTAGGTAATCTCAGCTTATTAAATAACTATAATTTAATAGTGAAGGATTACTCATGGCTCTACATACAATAAACGAAGTTGTTCAATGGTGTTACGATGCCATATAAAGAATCAAATCTTACAAGTTCAAATTCAATCATAGATAAAACTCAAGCTTGGGTTGATAACGGCTTAGACGTAGATGGAATTCCATTCTTTCATAGAATAAACGAACTTTCATTTTTTGAAATAGAACAGCTATGTACTGATATGATGTTTTTATTAATATTTGTTTTCATTGTAGTAAAGATCATCGAAAACTCTAAAATTCTTTCTATTCTATCAATTAAGGTAGACATATTAATGAATAAGAATGACCACGAAAAGTTTATTGAAAAAGAACTCTTTAGGGACTTAATGTAAAGGATAAACAATGAAGCCACTCGGCAGAAGACCAATTAATTTTCCAGGGAAAGAAGACTGTCACCCTCGTGACGGTTATATGAATTGGTGGGAAGATGTGATAGAACCAGATAAACGTCGGGAACGAAGAAACTCCAAAAAAGAAATTAGAAAAATTAAAGAAGATTTAAGCAAGGTTTAAGTTACATTACGCTATAATACATTATAACAATTAAGAAAGGTTTATATGTCAGTAGCACAAACTATTGCGAAACAAATTAATGGTATGGATCCAATGGCATTCTTTGCTTGGGGCACTTCCGAATTAACTGCTTTTTCAGAGTCAGAAGACGATCTAGGAGCTTTACGCTTCAAGGTAAGGAATTGTAGGAACTTCAGAGGAACAGCGTTTATAAAGGTCACTCTCGACTTCTCAGACACGTATACGGTATCTCTATATAAACATAAAAACATTACGAAGTCAATTAAAGCAAAAATGTTAGAAGGCGATTGGAAATACGATGAAAAGGATTTCATTAATGAAATCTCGACAGAAAAAGATGTTTACTTTGACCAACTGGTTACGGTAATAGATAAAATTGTAGGAGAAAAATAATGAGCGAAATGTATTTTAAAGATTGGAACGAAGCAACTGAATTTATGAAAGAAAACCCAGCAGATGGGGTTGATGTCGGTGATATGAAAATTGTAAACTCATCAGTGTTAATTGCTATGGTGACTGATATGTCATTACTTAGTCGTATGGTACTTGGAGATTTGACTGGTCAGGAATTAGACACAAATGAACAACTATATGATTATCTTGCAAAAACTATAGTTTTGGATGATAAAAAGGTTATGGAATATGGTTTGGTTGTGGTGGCTCAACACAGTGGTTTGGGTGATGTTCTGTCTATGATCAATCCAGTGAGTGAAGGTAAGTAATGAGAAATTTTACAATAGAGAACTTTTTGTGTGACAAAACTTATGGTGGTATCTGGACCGCAAGTGACCTTGACGAAACGAACGAACAAGTTTTAAAATATTCGTTGAAAACACTTGAGAAGCATTACGGTTCAGATAGACCATACATCCAAGAACAAGCTAAAAAAGGCGAACAATTACGAAAGTATATGTACATCGCTTGGTTATCTGGTGAACTACCTTTAGAAGAAACAGATCCTAGAAACTTTGACGAATCTGGTAATGAAGTTCACGGGTTTCATCTCTTTGTTATAGGTTTCACTGATTCACCTGAAAATTGTGTCGATGACATTAATGCGATGGGTGATGAAACATTTGATAAATTGGCAAAGGGTTTCTTTTATTAGAAACTCAAATTAAGGATAAATTATGGAAAAATTGATAAAGAAATACCAATCAGAAATTAGAGAACTTGTAGCTTCAGTTGAAGAAAATTACGTTCAAAATAACTGTGAAGTATTAGACGCAATGGATATGGAAATTGAAACTTTGAGAAGAGTAGTAGATGACCTCAAAAATCTAAGAAAAAATTAACGAAAGGTTCGAAATGAAAAAACTATTTCTAATATCATTAACGGCGTTGATGTTTGTCGGTTGTACTGACTTTACGAAAACGAACACGAACACTAAATCTCCAACAGTAGAAACTGAAGAAGAAATGGCAAAAGGTGCAATATTCATAATGCGTCGAGGTTATCACAAAGGTTCATTTGAAATCTATTATAATCAATATAGTACGACAGTATCTTTTTATGAAATTTACATGGGTGATAGTGGAAAATGTGTAGCTTATGTAAATAAGGGTAGACCAACTGTAACTTGTGGAACATTTTCAATTCAGAAAATTATTTAGCAAATTTAAGCAAGGTTTAAGCTACATTACGGTATAATAGAGTATAACAAAAGAAAGGTTCAAAATGACATTTACTTACAAAACTATTGCAAACTTAACTCCTCAGGAATTTAACGAAAGATATGAGGCATTCAGAGTGTTCGCTGACGAGCAATTAGAAGTTGCTAAAGGATTAGCTGAAGATGAAGTTCACACTTCAAAAATTGGTATTGATTTATGGGATAGAAAATCCTTAGATTCAGACTGTATTTATGGTCAAGATATGGAAGACACTATAGACACCATTACCAATTTCCAAATTGAAATTTCTGAGTATAGAAATAGAAGAGGGTTCAGAGTAGAAAATAAAGATTCAATTGACGGTGATTATGAAGATTCATACGCTGAAATCGGTTATGTAGGGTATCAAGCTTCTTGGTTAGAGCCAATAGAGAAAATTAGTGATAACACATTGAATTCTGAATTTAGGGAATTAGTTAAGACTTGGTTGGCACCAGAAGGAT
>Ga0256824_10000015_pt1 | contig 78676 bp, 104 predicted proteins | sample CV67metaG_FD_191570 | JGI IMG/M metagenome (GOLD analysis project Ga0256824, IMG submission 191570) | Hydrothermal vent microbial communities from East Pacific Rise, Pacific Ocean - CV67 | ecosystem: Environmental > Aquatic > Marine > Hydrothermal vents | place: Pacific Ocean: East Pacific...
AAGCCACTGATAAGGCTCCCAATGGGCATAGGAAGAAAGAATATGTAATACCCGGACAGAATATGATTGCATTTGATATTGATGAAGGTATGACTATCGAAGAAATGGTAGCAATACTAGAACCATACCAATACCTACTATACACAACTCGTTCACACAAGAAAGAGAAAAACGGTAGAGTATGTGATAGGTTTAGAGTTGTTATACCAACAAAAACAAACTTCTATGTGAATCCAGAAGAACACAAGGGGCTATATGAAAATATATCAAGGGTTCTTGAGATACCATCATATGATGTGGCAACACGAAACCAAGGTAGATTATGGTTTATTGCACCAGATGGTGAACTAATAAGCAAAAACACTGGAGACTTACTTGATGTAAGAACATCAATACCTGAGACTGAAGTAGCAGAACATATTATGCCTGCAATAGAATCTCTAGACTTAGATGAACAAGATAGACGAATATCCGGAATGCAGAAGTTTGTACTACTAAATGGTATAGGCGGAAACAGAAACAATGTTCTATTTAGACTTGCTAAGTTTGTACAGGAACTAGGTGGAGACTATGCAGCCATAACAAGAAAAACCAACGCAATGATGCTTGAACCAATACATGAAGGTGAAGTTGAAACAATAATTAGGAACATAAGATGACATGTATAGATTGTTATGCTGAAATGAAAAAGGAAGACTGCGGAGCATGGATGACATGTTACAAATGTAAGTCTTGCAACATAGGCTTAACAATTGAACATTATGACCTTATGAGCGGATGTAAAGAAAAAAATAAGTACAATTGGCTCTTACCTAATAACGTAAAACTATCATATGTCGAAGACATAGATGGAAACATAACACAAAAGGAAGTTAAATGAAAGTTGGCGACATATTCCTATGCAACATGCTACCAGACGAAGAGCTTGAGGTTGTAAAACTATACGGTGACAGTATGGGTACAGTACAATCAGACAAAACAGGTAGAAAGATTTTATTTTCAAAAAATAAATTCGACTATCCACAACTATGCCTTGCCCACGTAAGTGAGCTAGACAAAGAACTTAAAATAAAAGAGGAAAAATTATGGTAATAATCGAAGACAATATAGTAATTTCAGAACAAGAGATAGCTAAGTCTGCAAACGCAGAAGAACTAGAACAGAAAATTGCAGAAATGATGCAAGATAGTTTATGTGAAAAGATGAAAGATTCCCTTTCAGAAATGGCACTATTGGATATGGAACAGTCAGAAGACGGTTCAGGATTTGAAATAAAGGCATCTGTTGTATTGACAACCACACAAGACATGCTTAGCTCATTGCAGATGCTAGCAAGAATCTTATCAGAAATAGGACTAGACGAAGAAGATATAGATAAGGCATTATCAGTATTTGAAACAAAAGGAGGGTTCTAAACAAAGAACCAACCTCTACGCAAAAAGGTAAGACATGAGTAGAAAACCAATTCCAAGCCCATGTAGGCGATGCAGAAAAACAAAAACAATCAATAGATATTGTAAAGAATGTCTAAAAATAATTCCAAAGGGAGGCATGTAATATATGCTTAGAAAGTTTAGACACAAGAATGGAAAATTCTATGTAAAGGTAGATACAAGAAGAGGTAAGCCAATAGTAGACAGTAGAGGGTTTATCACACTTGTAGGAGAAATAGGATACAGAGGATGTCAATCAATAAACGAAGAAGAATTTAATGACGCCTTTCCTAGGGTGATGGAGAACAGTGATTATGCCAGTCTCGGAGAATAGTAAAAAACTTACACTAGAAATAGGAAGATGTAAAGAATGTAAATTCTTTTTAAACTACGGTGATGTCTTTAATTGTAATCTTCATCTAATAATGAAGAGACCAGAAGGGTTCTGTGATAGTTTCGAAGAACGAAAGAAACAAGAAAAAAAGCTGAAGGTTGGGAAGAAATATAAAACAAGTAATTTCTTTGAAGTGACAAACGCAAACACACTAATAGGCACAGAATACGAATATGAAGAAATAATAGTTCGTATCGAGAAACTTGATGTCGACGAAGACTACTGTATGGTAATAGTGGATAAAGAAGGAAGAATAATAAAAAGGAACAAGCTTGGTATTGATGATAACTTCTTTTTTCTTAATGATGACAAAATAGAAAAATATGGTGCATATTTTGAAGAGTATGAAGAATAAATAATGAAACATACTCAAAGAGATATTGCAGAATTTGTTGAATATATGGATGATATTGATGAGCTTGAGGTTAAAAGAAAGAACAAGATAGAAAGAAGAGCCATCATTATGAAAAAGCGTACAACAATAGTAATTGTCATGCTATCAGTAATTGTACTTGTAGTAGCATCAGTACAATTAGTTAAAGGATAATACATGCAAATTAGTAAAGGAACAGCAATGAATAAGGAAAAAATTACTGCAGCAATGCAAATAGTATCATTATCTCTGAAACATGGGCTAACGATACCAAAAGAAGTGTTAGTAACTTCAAGAAGTATAGAGATTGTCCATATAAATGAGACAAAAAATGGAAACGAAAAAGAAAGATATGTACGCACAAAATTTAACACATCATGGCTTGCACTATCTGCAATGTTTAAGAGGATTCATGGAATATCAGTATCTGCTGTATCAATGAATAATCAGAGAGATAGAGAAATAAGAGACAATGCTAAAAAGATGGGGTTAAGCGATGACGATGTGCTTATTCTTTTAGGCAAAAAGAAATAAATAAAATATGGAAGGATTAAAATGTGGACAGTCACACAAATATTACTAGATGTGTTTTTAATTTTTGGAATATTATATATGCTAGTGAATTAAGTTGTTAAAGTATATGTGGTGTATTGTGTAGACATACGGTAATCTAAATAGCTTACTGCCAAGTTTGAGTCTTGGACACCACACCACAGAACGACACTGTAGGATATTACTTAAATGTAGACACAGTGGTGCTTAGGCACAAAACTAGATGGGTGTATAACACCTCTATATAAATTTTGACTTTGTGGGTGGGAAAGAAACCCTCAATTATACAAAGGAGATATTATGTATAAAATATCTAAGTATGTGAGTATCTCACATGACGGTGGAGATTTGTTTAAAGAAGGCGGAGACGCTTAATACTGTTATCAGTACACAGAGGTTGGAAAGGAATTTAAGACCTCTGTGTAGTGACAATAAAATAAAGGATTAAAAATATGACTATTTATATATGTACGCACGCACCAGGTGGTTCATTCTATTACAAAAAGGAAATATCAAATCCTAAAAACTACAAAGAACATATTGCACAAGGGAAAAGACTTACAAAGAAGTATGACGACTGGTGCTCAAATTTATTTGAATTGAAGAGAAGAAATAAGAACCACCCGTAATCAACATTGGGGAGTAAACCCTTCCAAAAATCTCTCAAAGAATCTCTCAACTCTAATCCGTTGAGCTTCAGATAATACTGACTGATAGACTTATAGAACAGCCATTCAATAATTAAGTCTATTGGTGAGTAAAAAAGAAGGATAAGAAATGAACGACCTAAATAATACAGCTATACATATAGCACAGATACAAGCAAACACTACTGTTGCAATTGCTGCCATAGCTGGTATAGTTATGCTTATGACTATAGGTGCATTCGTAACAACAAGAAAGCAGTCGTCACCCTGACATTAACTGGTGCTGGAGGATATCACTTGGATGTGGACGCAGCAGAGGGTGGATTCTTTCGCTAGATGTTTATTGCCATCCTCACATTATAGTAGCAATGCTTTAAATTGCAAACATAATTCTCATGTAAATCTATTTATGATAGATAAACGTGGATAAAAAATTAACATAGAAATATGGAGTAGGGTGGAATCCCCTACACTAAAGCAGCCTAGGGTATAAGTATTAATAAATTCATATACCCTAGGCTGTGAAAAAACAGGATTATCATGATAAGTTTAAAGAAAATAAGTGACATTCTTTTTATAGTAACGTCGGTTACTGTAATAGCAGTCGCAATAATAGTTATTCATAAAGGAGTAATTCAATGAGTAGAAATAAAAAAGTTGTGTTAATAAATGGACCATCAGGTACAGGAAAAACATACTCAATAAAAAAGCTGATAGATGCAGTAGGTAGCAAGGTTGCCTACATAAATCTCGATGGTAAAAGTAGACTTGGATTTAAGGGAAAGTCAAAGATTGCAAAATTCATAACTCCATCTGACCCATTAGAGGTAAATGATGGTGTAAGAGCAATGGAAGAAAACCCTGATATAGAATATATCATCATTGATACATTATCATTCTATTTGGACCAGCTTGAACAAAAGCATGTTATATTTGAACATGACTCTCAGGGAGCATGGGGTAAAGTTTATGCGGCATCGGTCAAAGACTTGCTACACTTCGCAATGAATGTATCGAAAAAATCATGGATATTCATGAGCCACACGCAAGAGGGAGAAGTTAAAGACTTCGTAACACCGACGAAAGCCTATGCAAAGGGTGCAGTTGGAAGACTAGGTGTAGAAGCTTACTTTGATACTGTGCTCTATACAAATGTATATAACGACACAGATGCTGAAGATGGAGTTGGATATAGATTCCAGACAAGAAAGACAAAAGAAACTAGAGGGCTATCTGTTAAGTCCCCAGAAGACATGTTCCCAGGTGTGTACACAAAAGAAAACGACATAATCGAAGTCTTTGACTACATAGATAAATACGATGAAGAAGATTAAAAAGGAAACGATATGACACTACTAGAAAGATTAGGCATGCAAATTGCAAAAAAGGGAAGAATAACTGAAGCATTTATGATGGCAGAATTAAATTCTCCAAACACAACAGTTCAACATCAAAAGATAGGTGACTCTGTAAGAGTATGTGTAATAACACTACCTGCAGGGCACAAGCTTGTTGGGCACGCAATAGTACTTGACCCGGCAAAGGATGATGAGTTGATTGGTCAACAAGTTGCATACAATAACGCAAAAGAAGAAATATGGAAAACATATGGCTCTATTGCAAAAGCACTAATGGAAGAATAGGATGAAAAAGTATTTAAAGGTAGTAAAAAACCCAACTGAATCATCTGTAATCATGGTGACAAAGCAAGACATCATAGAGATGAAGGAGAAATATCCTTCTATCTCGATGGGAAACCATGATAATGAATATCTAAAATCATTCAATCATGACGATGTAGTTGGTGTAATTGCTGGAGATTTAACAAATATTAGTGATGTTAATGCTGATTTATGGTTTGTTAATATAGAATACTTCAATAAACACTACACAATTACAGAGGAGAAAAAATGAAAATAGGATATATTTGGATATTTCTAGTATCCATATTCTTGCTAAGTGGATGCAATGCACCATCGGCACCAATAGGTACAGATAACCACAAGAGCTCATCATTGAATGAGGCAACAGTAGACATGTTTACTCTTTTTCGCTATACTAATAACACACACAATGGTGATAATATAACGACAAGAGACAATACAGGAAAGAAGTACTAATGAAAAAATTCATAGCAATGGCTATTGCCATAATCGCACTTAACGGATGTATCAACGTAGATGGAGATACTATAAACAACTCGGACAATTCAGTGGATAACACAGGACAGGTTCTATTGACATGTACTGATTCAAACTGTACCGCACTCCCAGCAGGAAGCGATAGAGCAGATGCTGATGCAGTTGTAGGTAAATTTGATGCAGACTATGGTCCAGCAGCATGTAGAGCCGCAGGGTATTCATACTGTGACAGAGATAAAGTATGTATAAATACACCAACAGGAACTTCAGGTGCCTGCAATAGATAACTATTTGGCATAGAGTATATGACCTGTGTGAACAGGAAGTATGCTAAATGTAAGACCAAGAACCACGTAGACACCACCGTTTAAGTGTTCGCAGTCCATGTGTGGTTCCGAAGAGTGAGCTTTCGTAACAGCTCTCAACATAAGACTAGGCTTGATTTATTAAGCTAGTAGTCCTACCATTAAAGTCAGTAATAAAACCGACTGCAGTCCTGCTAAGAGGGACTAGTTATTCGAATAGGGTAATGAGAGCCACCGGTTATGGGGCTTTGTTTTATGCAAACAGTTTTCCAGCTAGAAAGGTAAACCTGTTACGCGTGGGTAAGATTTCGGGTTATACCACGTTAAATACTGAACCCGCCAAGTAAGTCACAGAGTGTATTCATTGTCCTCTCTCGTCGCTAACGACGATGTTACGTTGGTATGAAATCCAACACTTACTACCATTGGAGGTATAGGGGAACTGGTAGACCCAACGGTTTTTGGTACCGTAGTTTGTAGGTTCGAGACCTACTACCTCCTCCATATAAAATAACGCATGTTAGCTCAGCCTGGTAGAGCACTGGTTTGAAGAACCAGGTGTCCCTAGTTCAAATCTAGGACGTGCGACCAAGTAAAATGTTGTGGTATAGCTCAGTTGGTAGAGTAGCTCCCTGTTAAGGAGAAAGTCCCTGGTTCGAGCCCAGGTATCACAGCCAAAAGAAATGTTCACGTAGCTCAGTTGTTAGAGCATCGGATTCCTGACTTTAAGTCTATCGAGTGTATAATATATATAAAGGATTTTAGCATGGAAAGACAAATTAAAGACAGTGAGTTATATATAGAGAATTCAAAATCAGTAAGGTCACATGTTCGTAAAAGAATATTGAAAGATAATCTTATACCATACAAGTGTAGCATTTGCAACTCACCTCCATCATGGAGAGGGGAACCAATGTCTTTAGTGTTGGACCATGAAAATGGTGTGAACAATGACCACAGACTTAATAATCTAAGGTTCTTGTGTCCAAACTGTAACCATCAGCAACCAACTTATGCTGGAAAGAACAAAAAGCGTAGAGAAGATAAGTTATGTATGGACTGTGAAAAAGTTATATACAAAACATCTACCAGATGCAATCGTTGTTCACAAAAGCGTAAATATATTGATGGAACATTCTCTAAATAAACAAATCCGAAGGTCGAGGGTTAAACTCCTTCCGTGTTCGCCAAAAAAGAAGGTTCAGTGTTAGAGCGGTTTATTATTCTTCCTTGCTAAGGAAGTGAGGTGAAAGCCTCCATTGGTTCGAATCCAATCTGAACCTCCACCTTTTCTCGATTAACTCAGCGGTAGAGTGCTTCCCCGATAAGGAAGATGTCACTGGTTCAAGTCCAGTATCGAGTACCAAACATATCGCGGGATAGAAGACTGGTAATTCGCTAGGCTCATAACCTAGAGTACGTTGGTTCGAATCCAACTCCCGCCACCACATTAATTATGAGCCATGTCCCTATTGAGGGAGTAAAGCAACAGGAGTGTACATTACTGTTGTATAGTAATTGTCAAAAGATTCATGGCTCACCTTAACGGACAGGTAGCTCAGCTGGTTAGAGCACTCAGCTCATAACCGAGTGGTCGCAGGTTCAAGTCCTGTTCTGTCCACCAAAAAATATAAACAAACGGAGGTAAATATGAAAATAGTAACAAATCAAAAAGAATATCATGCATCTGTAAGAGCATATGATGAAAACTGTATTGGCTGTAAAAACAATAATTCTGATGTAATGTTATCAGTTCAAATTGGAAATATACGAGAACCACATCCAACATCTTCAATGTTTAATGATATATTTATGACAAACGAAGAAGCATTAGCTATATCGGATGAAATACAAAAACAAGTGAAGCAAAATAAAGAAACAAAATAAAGGAATACTATGTCATTCATTAAGTTTGTAAAAACAAATATGAGTAAAAAAGTTTATACCAAAATGTTTCCAGTACACATAGCCGACAATAGTGGAGTATATCACCTCATAAAATAACATGGGGGAGTATGAAATAGAATGGTAGAAATACCTTAGCAAGGGCGCAAGTCCCAGCTTGACTTCAGGTGGTTTGATTCCACCCTCCTCCACCATTACAGAACCATCACATTCGAAAATGATGTTGGTTTATATAAAAGGGGCCCATATGGCATCAGTACTAGACACACTTGGAATATCTAAAGAGGTAATCGCACAAGTAGAGCCGGAAGAAGTTTACGAAGGTAGTACTTTACCTGCAGGACTATATAAAGTAGTTGTAGATAAAGCGTACATTAGAAAGACTGATTCAGGAGCTAACATGCTCGAAGTTGATTTCAAGATGGAAGACGGAACAGACTTTCACTATTCTACCTGTGTATTATCAGGAGATGAAAAAGGTAACAAGTCTACCTACACTTCAAAGCAAGGAAAAGAGGTTGCACTTCCAGGTGTAGTATCTTTAACAAAATTCCTTACAGCGATAGATAGCGTAAAAGCTAATGCAATCGAAGGTGAAGTTGACCACAGAGGTAAAGGTAACATTAAAGCATTGTGCTTCGATGGACTTCAAGGTAAGGCACTATTAGTTGGTGTAAACCAAGAAGAAAGCTTCTATCAAGGTGATGTACTCATTAAGAATGACGTGAAGTATTGGCTAGATGAATCTGGTAAAAACTCTGCTGGTGAAGATTTGAAAGAAAAAGTAGAAGAATCACTAGAGAAGCACCCGCTTAAAAAGTTAAAACAAGCAGGTGGCAATACTCCTTCAGCAGGAGCAGGAGCCGGAGCAGGTAAATCTGCATCTTCAGAATCAGGCTGGTAACTCGTGCAGGAGAAAACAATACGATTTGTATTTGTTCCTCCTAGCTTCGGAAAAAAGAAACCCCAGCTAATAACACTTAACAACGTTACAAAGTGGTGGAAATTCGCAAAAACGAAGTTGAAAGACGAGTTCAAAACTGAACTATCGGAATGGCATTTGCCAGAATGGGGTGACAACCCCTATACCAAAGCCCAGATTGAATATACCATTCAACGAAAAGACGGTAAAAAAATCGACAGTGATAATCTTGCGTTTCCCTATAAATGGCTACAAGACCTTTTGGTCGAGAACCAATATTTAGTGGATGACGACAAGATTCGAGTGGTTCTAAACCCAACCCTTCTACATGTGGAGGGGTCAGTAGAAACCTCTGTACTATGTAGAATTATATTATTTGAAAGGTACGAGATGACAATAGACGAACTTAGAGACACAGTTGCTAGCTTACAGATTATGTTGCAAACGCAGATTGGCGAAGGACAACATGTGAAGTCAGCATCAGCAAAAGTAAGAAAATTACTTGGAGAGATTAAGAATGCTACGCCTCAACTGAGACGTGACCTCGTAGAGCTAGACAAGTAGACATCACATGGAGTCCTGGATAAAAGTACTGTACATACTCGGTATGATTTCAGTCTTTATAGGCCTAGTCTCACTTGCAGTGTCTGTTGCCTTCATCTTAGCTCCGCTATTAGCGGTTGCTGCACTAGTTGCAGCTATCTTTGTACTCGTAAGGGAACATGAGAAGTCAAGCGAAAGAAGAAACAGACGAAAATAGTCTATATACAGAGCCCCTATAAAAGGGGTTCTAGTATGAAGAATTATAATATTTGACCTATGGTCTGCTCTAAAAAGTCAGTAGGAATAATAGCATCCAATGTATCAGTGAACACTGGAGGCTCATTAAACATCACTCCTGCTTTTGAGAAGATATTGCTGTCAGCATATGTAGATACACTTAGGTCTAGTAGCTCTGACAATGCTAATCCACTTGCTATCTTAGCTGGATTGTCCTTTGCTATTGCGTACATAACTTTCTGTATTCTCATCCAAAATGAAGGGAATAAAAGTATTCCATAATCCGATGCAACTTTAACATTCTTTGGCATATTTACCTTGTAGTCGACAAAAGCTTCATTTACTTTTATACCTATCTCTCCCTCAGTATATTCCTTCTTGGTTCTAGACTCTGCATCATAGTAGTCACGCTTGTTCATTAGATGTTTATATAGCGTATATTTTGATGCAACGTCAGCCATCTGAACCAGCCAAGAACCAAGTCTTACTGCTTCTGAATCAGGAGAAGCTATAAATTCAGATAAGTATCTAGCCATATCGCCATCCTCTTTCTTAGTTCTTATTCTTCCTGCAGACTCTTTAAGCTGAGTCGACACATTACTTCCAAATTCACCAAACATTTTAACACTGTCAAGATTGTTTGCTAACCCATTCAATAAACTATCAACTTCCCATCCTGAATCAGCGAACCACTGAACAGCATCACTTACTGCAGTGGTATCTCCGTTTTCATCCTGAAGAACCCTATTGAATATCTTCTCTACATCTTTTTGTAATCCAGCAACAACAGACTCGTCTTTTCTTAGAATATCAGTAGACATTGATTGAATCATACCAGAGTTTACAAGTGGTGCAAATGCATGGTCTGACATCTTTTTTTCAAGTCTAGCAAGTCTAGTTTCTGACACTTTTTTCTTCGCAGAATTGTCTGGCAGTGAATTGTTTGCCATAACCTCGAATTTAAGTGCAACATATTCACTTCTCATTTTACTCATCTCTGCAGCAAGCGGTATTGCAGCTGCCTGGTCTTTAACCATATTTCCTACAGGAACACCGTATGCAGCAAGAATAACATTGTTTGATATTACATCAACAGCTATTTTCTGTGGATTTACTATTACCCAGTGTGTCTTAATCATAACAACACCCTGTCTTACTGCGTATGCTAGGGCCTTGAGTCTTGAGTTGTCTTCAAAGAACTCAGGGTCTCTGTATCCCATAATCATGTCACTAAGGTCTTTACGAACAAGGTCAAATGATTTGTCGAAATCACCTATACTTGATTTATATTCAGGAATCTTATATAGGTTTGCAATCTTTGGATTGCTTTCTAGGAATTCAGATGCTGTCATGTGAGGATACACATCTGGAAGCTTTATGAACCACGGTTGCTTTTCAGTATCCATCGTAGCAAGTCTAGTATTTAACTTTTTAATACCATCATATGTTGGAGTCGCTATTTTGTCTGACATCATTATATAATCTCTCGCGGCTTTAGTCTCATGTGCCATTAGCATTTGGGTATATGCTCTTGCAAGAGAATCTGCTGGATTACGAACCAAGTCATCAAATGTACTAAGCTCTTTTTCTGTCAGAACCACCTTATGATATGGGTTGTTTCCTCCATTATCTATAGATACTGCATTTCTAGCTGTCTCTTTTTTGATTCGCTCGTCAACCTTGATATCATTATATTTGAACTCTACAGTCGTACCTGTACCTTCCTGTCTTGTTACTTTACTTCTGTCTCTCCAGATGATGCCGTACTCGCCATCCTTTGGCTTTCTTAGTATCTTCCATCCTTTGTTTGCAGGATACTGGTCTCCAAATAGGTCTCTCTCGTCTACAGCTTTAAATTCTTTTGGATTCTCGAACTGTTCGTAGACCAAGTTCTCTCTGAAGCTATTCTTGTCTTGTGTTCCACCAAGTACAGCCTCAGACATTTCCTGAAGTCCTTTTGACAATGACGTTAATTGGTCAGATAGCTCTTGGTTCTCAGCCAATATTTTCATTCCGTTATATTTACCGTCTGTTGCTCGTAAAGCGATAAGTGAAACCAATCTCTGTACTTGCTCTTTGGTTCCATCAGTTATAGCAAGTTGTTCTATATTGTATGGAATATCTGTTCCTGGAGCTTTCTTCTTAGCAAGTATGAGCCCTATGTTGTTTGCTTGTGTGATTCTTTTCTTAGATAGTCCATCCTCTAGCGATGTTATCATGTCATCAACAGTCTTGCTCATATTTTTGGACTCAGTTATCTTTCTGAAGTCACCATACTTATTAACAAGGTGAAACATCGGAGTATATGCCATAGTTTTCTGCATATCGTGTATATCTGAATCAGTAAGTGCTTTCCCGTTAAGTGTAGCACTCTTTATAAGTTTATTTATCCCAGATATCACATCATCATTGAATTTTGTTACAGACTGCTCTGCTTTCAACTGAATGGTCTGCAGCTTATTTAGAGCAATTGTGTCTCCAGACCTAGCACTATCTACATATCCTTTGATTGCAGCTATGTCCTCATTTGAATCCCATATATTTACAAGTGAATCACGATTTCTCTTGTAAACAGGGAAATTATCCATAAGATATTCGTCAGCCATTATTAGACCAGTAATTGAATGTGGCTCTAGAAAGTTAGTTAATAGCTCATGTGAGTATGTACCTGCTTTGTAGTTTATTGTCTGCCATGCTTCCTCCAGTGGAAGCTGACCTATGTTATCTGTTCTATCATATAGCTCTTGACCTTTGTTATATGCAAGAGATTTGTCAAGTATTGCCTGAGCATCTGATTCTCTTGCACTAAGATTAGCTGTACCAGTTAATTTGTTCCTTGCTTTTTTAGCAACAGAACCATCATCTTTTTTATTGAAGTCGTTTCCTGCAGATATTATCTGAGACACGTTTGCTCTTAACTGAGCAAGTTCATTAATATCCTTACCAAGAAGAGTAGATGCTGCATTAACTATTTTGTCGATAGCTCTCTTGAGTATATTGCTCTTGAGTGAATTACTTTTTGTAATGGCATCTACTGCTTTATATATTGTATCTGCAGATTCGTTTTCAGCAGATAATATTGCAGTAAGTTCTGACATTTGCATGAGTCTATTCTTTTGGTTCACGACATAATCAAATCTTTTTATTGCTTGTTTATTACCGAGTTTAGTCAATTCTTCTCTTATGCTATCTTTGTTCTCTACCATATTGTTCAGTGAAAGCTCCAGGAGCTTATATGCTGCAGAGTTCTGTGCTTCTGCAGTAGATAGGTAGGTATGAGTCATAAAGTGTGTTATTTCGTGTTCTACGGCTTCTTGCAATGAGAACCCTCTTGGTACCAATTCTGATATATTTATTTTGTTTTCTCTTATGTCATAGTTAGAAGCTATACCTTTTTTAGTAATAAGCTTTTTCCACATAGGAAGTTCACGCAAAAGAACCACTGCTTTATTCGTAGACGCATTTATACTTGCATCTATTTCTGCTGATGTAGAATGAGTCATTTTCCCTTTGTTGCCGTTATCCAAGAATGGATTTTCAAAAACAGGTATTGATACACTTATACTTGCATCTGTATCAGACATATCTCTTTTGTTTACTGTAATAATTGTTCCGTCTTTATCAAAGACCAAGCTATATTCCTTGTCTGTTTTATTGTTCTTTGCTCTCACTTGATAATTTCCGTTACCATCTGGAATAATATCTGTCAAGAAAGTAACAATAGAAGATATGCTTCTTGTTCCTGCTATAGAGGCTACTCCACTTTTAACCTTTTCATATTCCTGACTATTGTCAACCTTTTCAGTGCCCCAATTGATATCAGCAGTATCACCCTTTAGATATTCTTGAGTTTTGGCAACAGGCTTTACGGTATCTTCAGTTACTGCTTCTGCCTCAACAACAGCCTCTACTTCATTGACAGGTTCAAGTGGAGTGTTAGGAAATCCGAACCATCTATCTGTTTCTTTGTCTAGGTTAGCAAGTGCAGCTATCTTCTTGTCTCTATTTGCTGTTGCATTCTCATAGGTTTTTATTGCATCAGCATTATCATACTTATTGTTTGCACCATTCATTGATAAGTACGTTAATGCCAATTGTTCTTCTATATCATACTTCTCTGATATCTCTACGGATAGCTTTCTGTATATAGGTTGATATATTTCATTATAATATGGGTCGGCGTTGTTTGAATCGTGTATCATTCCAGATGCATTAGCTAGAGCTGTCTTGAATCCATTCTTCTCGTTTTCCGATAGTATCTCGCCATTATAACTTGGAACATCCATTGCTAGGATATCTTTTATTGCAACAAGGGTATCTTCGTGTGATTTAAAGTATATTGCAGCATCTATTCCATGTATTGCATTAACTGACGCGGTTAGAGAGTTTGGAATCTCTTTTGTTATTACAATATTGTTTCCACTGTTGTCTTTAACCATAACTTGTCTTCTTGAAGTAAGAGGCATTCCATACTTTTTAAGTAGCTTCATGTGGTGTGCTGCAAACTCTACTGAGCCCGGACCACTTTCAGGATACGTTGATTCCTCTGCAGACATTGTAATCCATGCCATTGCAGGAATTATTCCTAGTGGAACCTTGTCTTTCTTTTCAGTATCCGCCTGGTCAGTCATAAAAATTTCTTTTATCTTTTCAAATCCAGCATTAACTCTCTTCTTGTAGTTGCTCATCGCAGGGTTCAGTTGTGAATCCAAATGTCCCCTGAGAGACTTACTGAAATTCTTAGTGAAATACTTTTCTATAGCATCTTGTGAACCAGTAGTATGTGCTATAGACCCAAGAGGCTTCTCTGCAATATTGTTGTTCGTATAGAAATCAAAATCACCCTCTTTTATTATGTTTCTTATGTATGCAGAAGACTCCTTGTTCGCCTTACCTGATAGCATGAACGACGTCACACTGTCAGCAAGCTCCTTAGACGTAGAGTCTACTGCAGTATCGAAGCCTGCCTGATAGTTTGTTACCATTGTCATTGCTTTTGCCATGTCACGCTCAGAATTAAATATCCCAAGACTAGCCATCTCAACCATTGTTGCATATGTTGTGCTATCTGGATTATCAGGGTCTTCTGCGGCATCCTTTACAGCATTTAATAAGATGTAATATGCATCTTTTATGGTCACGTCACTACCATCATTAATGTACCCCATCTCTCTAAGAAAGTCCTCAACTGATTTTTCAGTAGAGTTAGATTTAACTTTATCTTTTCCTATTGCCTGGTTAAATGACAACATTATTCCTGATGAGCTAGCATCCGCTTTTGTTCTGTAGACAATACTAAATGAGCCGTTATCTTTTCTTATGTTTGATATTGCTTCAATAATCATAAGCTTGTTCCAAGGATTACCCTTGAACTTTATAGGGTGTGTACCTATTTTACCTTTTGCAAGTGCACGCATGAACCCCATACGCTTTTTGGCATCAACAGTAACTCCTTCTCCAAATAAAGCATTGTATCTTGATATAAGGTAGTCAATATCAGGGTCAAAACCTTCTTCTGTTATCTGTCTCTCACTTAGTCCTTTTTCTCCACCTGTCTCATCATTTATTCCATGAATGATTTGATTCTTTAGATTTTTCCCTAGAGCGGTAGTAGTATCTATAACTACTGGTTTACCGTTTACCATGTTTCTAGCAAAGTGCTTATCCATTTGCTCGTTTAATACTGTAGATAGATATTCTAAACGAGTGGTTCTGTATAATTGAGTTTCATGTGTAAATGCTTTTGGAGAACCATCTTCATTTATAAAATCATCTATATTCATTATGAGTTGAACCAGAGGGTTCTGTTTTGATATTGATTGCCCTATTGAGCTCTTAAAGTTATCGGATGTAGTCTTTGGGCTCAACGCACCAAATATTTCATTCGCCTCTATATCAGAGAGACCCATCTTTGAATATAAGTTTTTTAGTGTAGCCTCTGCACTGGTAGTACTTATGTCTCCAAGTTCATCTAGTATTTCTCTCATGTACTTGAGCATTGCTATTGAATTTTCGTTGAGGTATGACTCTTTCTCCTGTAGCTCCACCATTAGTGACATATTGTCTGCAGTGATGTTGTCTCCAGAGTTCGTAAAGCCAAGGTCTTTTACTTTCGGCTTACTGTATTCCTTGTTTACCTCAGTATGGTCAGTAAGTGGCAGCTTTACATTGGACGGAACCACTAATCTATTTACTGCAGATATACCATTTAATGTTTCAGATAATGTATCAAAAACACTAATACTCTTTAGGTCTCCAGCTCTAAGGGCTTCAGAGATTGCAGCTCTAGATTTTTCATCCTTCTTTTGAGAGCCCTCAAGGAATGCGTCTGTCACTATAGATATAGTCTTGAACCCGCCTAATGTTAATTCACCTTGCTTACTATAGTCTTTTAAATTAGACTTGTAGTATCCAGGGTTTATAATATGGTCGTTCTCTGAGACTCTAACTAGTCCAGCATCGACAAGTCTCTGTATTGCATCTTCACCGAGTTTTTGGTATTTTGCATTATTCATTACTGCATCATGGTGGTATTTGAAGCCTAAGTGCTCTGCAATTACTTTACCTATTGTCTGAGCAACTGGTGCAAAGTTTACCTTTCTTGACATGTCATCATTGAACAACACTCTTGATGCAGTTTCACCAGTGAGTCCTATGTTCTCCTGTATGTTTGCTTCATTTGTTATTGCCGCAATAATTTCATGCAGTGCAACACTTTTCTGCAGTATATCATTTCCTGCTTCTGCCTTTTCAAGGTCTGTTTTTGCTTCAGGAACACTAGCTACGATGAGGTTTGATTCTTTCGAGTTATCGACATTCTTTGATATTTTTTTCCATGTTTCAGGATTAAACTTCTCTATAAACTTTAGTTTTGCTTCTGCTCCGACTGAATTACCAGCCTTATGAAGAAGGTTATATATGTCAGCATGTAATACTCTTGTTATGTCAAATGACATAGGTTTTTTTCTACCTTTGCCATTGTACGTTATAGGTCTTACTTTATCTCTCTTAGCATCAAAAGCAATTGGTTTTAAACAGTTTCCCATTAATTATCCTTCACATTTCTTATTCATAAAGTCTTCTAGAGACATTTCTTCTCCTAGAGTGTCATCTAGGGACTGAGTTTGCATACTCTCTTTTATTTCATTAACATTATAGCTCATTTCTTGCCCAAGAAAGCTAGGTTCAGCATTTTCTTTCGTGTCTTCTGTTGCCTCTTCCGTGGTATCAGTGGGTACATCATCGTTACTTTCAGTCGTATCATCCTCTACACTACTTGTTTCGATATTATCTTCGACTGGATTATTCTTTTCAAAATCTTCAGCAATAGGCAATTCAGTAATTAGAGATGCCCTTTGCTTAAGAAGGTCTGCTGTGTTAGAACCATCCACCTTTAGTTCTTCTTCAATCTTTGAAATCATACTTTTTATTTCTACAGAACTTTTGAAGAATGAATGTCCATCAAGGGCGTTTTCTATGTCACTTGATGAGTCTTTAGAAAATGAGTCTAGCCTCTTATTAAATACTTTAGCTTGGTTCTTTGTTATAAAATTTCTGTCAACAAGTGCCTGTATAGCTTCTCTTATTGAACCAACCTCTTCTGATGACGCTATATTCCCTTGTGATATCAGCCTTGTAATCTTTTTGTAGTTATTGGCTTTTTCTTTTGGGTCCATAGAAAAAGATGCATCACTTACAACTTCGCTATCTGTTGCATACGGATTAATAGTAAGCTTACTTCTTGCCGAAGAAGCTCTATCGTTAATCACACTATTTGCTATCTTCTTGAGTCTTGATTTCTTAGGAAGCTCCTGAATCATCTTCTTTAGTGATGCATTAGAATACTTAGTCATCTTGTTGTATGCTTCTCTTGAGCTCTCTTTCCCTTTGCCGAATAGTGTCTTGATTAGCTCTCCAGGAACTTCTTTGAGCGTAGGATTAGCAGTAGCGTCATCCTTCATTGAATTGTCTGACATATCAACGCTGTCGTTGCTTCTAGAGCCAGAAATCCCTGCCTTTTTCCCGTCTGTTCTAGCCTTGTCAAAATATGATATATTTGAAGATACTATTTCAATATTTCTTTCATTTTCTTCATTTATTGAAGATACCCATCCTAGGGCACCATTTTTTATACTGTCAAAGTTTTTACTCATAACATCGTTCGTAACCATAGTCGATAGGTTTTTAGACATAGAGGCTTTCCCTATAATAGATACAATTACTTCCATATCCTCACTTGAATCAATCGCTGCTCCTATGTCAGCACTCGTAGCATCATCCTCTAATCCAAGCTCTGCAATAAGTAAGTCAGATACTTTTTTTCTTTTTGACGCATTCTTGATTGCTTTGTTCTTTGCCTCCATGAATACTTCACTGCCCTCAACTGACTCTTTTGATAACAGGGCTTTCTTCCCTATTTCTATCTGTGCATTCAACTCTTCGTTGCCAGTTGCTTCTAATTGTTCCATATTCTCTGCATTCTGGATAGCTTCAGTGGTTCTAACTATTGACTCTCTATTGCCCTCGTTACCTTTGAGCTCTTGTGTGAATGCATCCCTAGCTAGTTTATAGTCATTATCAGACAGATTTTGTATCTCTCTAGTGTTTAGATTTTTTGCTTTATTTTCTTTCGCAGATATTCTTGCATTGTTCAATGCTTTTCCAGCTGCTGGAACAGCCTGTACTGAGGCAGAGACTGCAGAACCTGCTACTGTCATACCACCACCAGCGAATCCACCAGTAATACCTTGTCTGAGGTTCTTCTCATTCATTGTCTTTAGTGCACGTTTCGCATTCTCTTTACTGAAGATGTCAGATATTGAACCGTCTGTGTCCCTTTTCATTGTGTTGAATTGCTCTTCCATTGCCTCTGATGTTTCCTGAATAGTCTCACCAATCTGTGAACCAGCTACAGCTGCAACTCCAGAAGCAACCTTAGCCTTTATGCCCTTTCCTGTAAAAGTTTTACCTATCTTGTTTAATCCAAATAGCGTAAGTACTTTCTCTATGTATATAGTAGGAACAATTGTGCCTATAGCTTGTGCAACTTCTGCATTAGTCATATCTCTATTGTTATTCTTTTTGAATGCATCCATCCGGTCATCTAGGCGTGTACCTGTAGTAATCGCTATACCACCTGGAATGATAAGCTGCAACATCTCTCCTGCAGAGTCACCAATTGATTCCGGCACATTTTCAACTGTCTTCTTAACATATGTTAAGTAGTCTTCGTTGTCCCATGCCTCATTCGCTTCGTGCTCAGTCTTCTGCTTTCTGTCTCTAGCGAGCTTGTTTACACCAGCATATATGTCTGACGCTGTACTGCTGTCTGCAAATTCTTTTGAGGTCATCCCTGTATCTAGAAATTCAGAACCCGCTCTATCCTTATATGCTTTATCTGTTAGAGCTTTATTTTTAGCCATATCCTCTTTGCTTTTTCCAAACAATGGACCAAGAGTGTCTTCTTGCTTGTTGTATAACCACTTCATAAAAGTATCTGTGCTGTCATCAAAATTTGCAAGTGTTTTGACTGCAGAGCCCTTTGCCATATCTACAACTTCTGCGAACTTACCTTCATATCCTTCTTTATCATGGTACTCTGAGAAGTCCAAATATTGCTCTTCTTCAGATTCATCTCTAATTTTCGATGGTGGTGTACCTTTCCACCCAAGAGCCTTGGCTCTTTCATCTTCGCTCATTGATTCCATTATTTTCTGCTCTAATATACTCAGACCAGTATTATCTTTTTTTATATTTTCCGTTTTGGCATTAAACAGTGGCATACTATTTCCGTCATAGTATTCAGACGCACCACTACCTGTACCACGTCTGAAGGCTGCAGATTCGCTTGAACCGTCATCGAAAGACTTTCTTGCCCCTATATTTCCTTCATTACCATGGAATATCTTCTCAGCATTTGCCGCAACACCTATCGGTAGTTCCCAATTTGCATATAAGTCCTGCTCATCTATTCCAGTTTTCCCTGAAGCCCATCCATATTGCTTCTCTAAACCATTATTGTCAGTGACTATGGTTCCAGGAGTGTACCTCTCTTTTCCTCCGTACTTTGAAAACCCTATCTTTGTCATGTCACGGTCTTCTTTTCCGTGCCCCATATATAAATATCCTGTATCGGTACTACTTTCTACGGCAATCTTTCTGCCATTTGAGTCCAATGTATATGGAGTGCCATCTGATTCTCTGTATATTCTCTGGTCGTACACATCACTAAGCATTTGCTGTTGCTCTGCACCGGTAGCAGTGTTATATATTTTGTTTCTGTTTTGTACATCATGACCAGCAATGGTTGAGTAACCATCACTTTCACTATTGAGCTGGTCCAGGAATCCAGATGATACATCTCTATATCCATTGTTGTCCACTATAGCTTTCTTTTCTGCATATTTGCTTTCTACGCTGAGCTTTTTCTGCTCAGACAATGTTGGTACTGGAGCATATGAGCTCTCCAGTGTATTGTATTTTTGCTGCTCTGCAGCAAGCATATCATCAAACAACGCCATAGAGTCTCCTTATTTTTTCTTTGTTTTATATTTTTTTATCCATCTTTTCAACGCACTTTCTAATTCTTTTGCAGAACCATCTATTCCCGGTCTATCATTCTCTCCAGGGAATGAATCTTCTGAGTCAAAAACTCCGCTTGCTTCTTCTGACTGGAAGAAGTTTAACAAGTCTTTGTCATCTACTTTCTTGAGATGTTTTTTATTCTCAGGTAGGTTTGCCCACTTGTTTACAGTTTCAAGTGCTGTAGATAGTTTTCTAGTATCGCCACCATCAAAGTTTCCATAATCATCATTTCCAGAAGAATAGTATCCTTTTATTGTCGACACCGCTCCAGTGGTACTAAGGTCTGTATAATCTTTTGACCTTTTTCCACCACTGTTGTCATATGGGACATACTTCCCACCCTTCATTCTGCCTTTTCCTGTAGCAACCAGTATCTTAACTTTTTGGGCTATGCTATCTTCGTCAGCCTGCTTCTTGTCTTTTTTCTTCTGCAGTGCATCTGTTTTCTTCTTTGCTGAATCAAGCATCTCTTTTTCATAGATATTGTTTGTCATCTCAGCGTCATATGCTCTTTTCAATTTAGCTTTTTTAGCCTTTGCCTCTAGCTTTAGGTTTTCTTTTATGTACTTAGCCTGCTTGCCAAGCCCTTTTGGGTTAGTGGCTGCAACTTTATTTATTCTTGATATCTCTTTTGAAAGCTCACTATCAATGTCATATACACTATTGTTATAGCTAGTTTCTATTGCTTTCGCCTTCTGAACAATGCTGCCTGAGTTAGGTTTTGCATTTGCTGCAGGTGAACTTGCTTGCGCAACTACTTTTTCTAGTGGAGAACCACCACTCATGCGATTTATATTATCAACAGCTATGTTGTTGTTTTTTATCGTTGGTCCAGGTGTATTCGTAGGCTTAGGATTAAACATTTCATATCCAGCGTCTTTTGAGCTTCTGTTCATGATTTCAGTCATTGTATCAGCACTTGTTGGTTCTGGCTGTTTAAATATGTTTCCTCTACGAGCATCAACTCCTAGTTGCATCATGGCGTCTTCACCTACCTGAGCTGGTGTTCTCTGGGCATCACTGTACATCTTGTCTGCTATTGTTTTCTCTAAGTTCCATTTTGAGAGACCATCGTCACCCTGCTCTGGTATCTTAAGGAAACGTTCTGCAGTTGGAATAGCTGGAGTGTTTGCTCCTCCATATAACGCGGCTAAGCCTGCAGCACTGGTCTTTGCAGCAGCTCTAGCTCTTGATGCAGATGCTATGCTTCTAGCCTCTGCCCTTTGCTTAAATGCTTGAGCTGTTCTATATTTCTGGTTCTCGTAACTAGCGTCTGCTATTGCAGCAGCATTATATATTCCTGTACGCTCAGGAGTCTTTCCTGCTCTAATCTGTTCAATTATGTTTGCCGTGTTCGCTGCACTTTTAGATTTTGCATTCTGGTCACTATTAGCAGTATGCTGCTTTAGAACACTTGATAGTGCGTCTTCCATCCCGCTGTTCCCATGTGCCATCATGGAGGATGCGAGTCTTGCTTCAGCTACACCTGCATTTGCATCCCATCTGGATGCAGTCCATTTTGGTAGTTTATTAGCCATGACTTATCCTTTTATTTTTTTCTTATTCGCAGGAACCTGTCTTATTGGTTGTGCTGTCTTAGCAAAAGCAGAGCTCATTGTTCCACCATTAACTGGCACAACTGGAGCTACCGTATTGGCTTGCTTTCCAGTATTGGCACCATTTGCTCCTGATGAGTATTCGCTTGGTATATCTACGATATTACTCTGTGTTCCATCTGCAGCAACTATTCCAGAACCAACACCTTCGTATTGGCTACTTATAGCTGCCCTATTCCCAGTACCGCCTGCATTTAAGTCTGCAAACATTGAACGATATGCTGAGTTTTGGTTGATTTTTCTATTGTAGCCATCTCTCCTCATCGCTAAATCTCTCCAGTAGTTATCTTGAGAAAATTTAAACTTATCTCTTGAGAGCTCATACATATCTTCTGCATTCTGTGTTTCATTCCATCCATTAAATGCACTAAGTGCACCTAGACCGTAATCAAGGATACCCATATCTTTAATCATTGAGCCATCTGCTCCTGCATGTGAGCTGCTCATCCAGTTCATTCCAAGGTTTTTCTTAGCCCATCCATCGCTGCTAGAGCCGACGTTTAATGGAATCTTGTTGTCTGACATTATATCTTCCCAGCTCCCATTTCCTCCGCCAAAGTCTTTCATATATTCATAGCTCATCTTATTATCCTTTTTATATTTTATGTTTCTCTCATTAGTCTATTGACATCATCACGCCCATTGACACCATCTACAAGTGCCAAATCAAGGTTTAATGTTCTGTTTATAAACTGTTCTTCTGTTTCCGGATTGACTAATGTTGAAATAAATCCAAGTATAGTTTCAGGACTCTCTAGTGCAATTGTACCAGCTTCTTCCATAAGAGTCTTCATTTCTTCATCATTGGCTCTTACCTTCTTCTCAAATTCGGCAACCTCATCTTTTAATTCTTCAGCTTTCTTTCTTACTTGAGACATATTGTATGAGTTCACAGCATCCATTGTCTTTATTGCTAGGCCTGCTAGAACACTTGGGTCTCCAAGTTGTGAGAAATCTTGTGTATATACAGAGTATATAAGCTGAAATACTGCTAGTAGCCATGCTGCATCAATTATGTCGGAGAGAAAGAGTCCGATGACTTTGAACACCAGCATCTTTATCACCGTGGTAATTGCCGCCGTGGCTAGGGAGTAGAGCGTCAGTGACTGACCACCAGTCCACCATGCAACAACGACTGCCACAACGAAGAATACAACCTTGAATATACCAGTCTGATACCACTTTAGTTTTATCCTCTTTACAGAATAAACACAAAGTATTACGCTCTCTCGCAAGAACCTCTCTCTTCTAAATAGCGGTATATGCTTCGACGCCTTGTACTCAAGTGGGAACAGGACTGCTTCAAGACCCTTATCGTTTGAGCTTATGTCATCGAACGGGTCATCACCTGATGGATTGTCAGGTTCCCCGTTCGTGTTCTCAATCTCTACTGTAATATATGTGTCTTCATTTACGCCAAGTATATTGTGTTTTATATTTACAACAACATGGTATTTTGATTTCACATTGTACATCAACGGTCCGAGTGAGGAGAGTAAGCCATCACTATTTATCTGAAAAGAACCAACGTCTGGTCCAGATATTGAATATGTATAACTTAATCCTCCAGGAGCGTCCTTGTGCATGTCTCGTACATAAGTGGTTCCGTTTGGTACAGTTGTGCTGTCTTTTACAGTATCCGTACCACCCTTCTGTCCAACAGATGCAAATACTGCTCTGTAGTCTCCACGGGTATCAGTAAACCCATGCAGAGAGCCATATCCCCATATTCTTATCTCACCATATGTTGTTGCTGTTAGTTGAACTTGTATCTCTAATAGAGATGGCGTATTTTTACCAACAGAGGCTATGTTTGTTGCAGACTTTATAACTTGAATTATAGGGTCCCCTACTCCATCGCCTCTGTTTGCTGTTGAACCGTGGTAATATTTATGATTAGCTTTAGCTTTTCTCCACTTAGGTGCACCAACGTCAAACTCATCCTTTACGACACCACGTCTTATTATGTGTGACCATTCCTTCCATCCACATAATACTGAGAAGTTTCCAGACACAAGCTCCATTATGTAGTTTTGGTATGGGAAATCCTTCTTAATCTTAGCATCTACACCATTGAATGTTACTTTTGGGTAAGTCTCTGCACAGGTATGATATAGAGCGATTGTATTTGTTTCACCAAGCTCAGAACCAATAGCACCTACAGTAGTATATACATCTGATATATCACTAACGTTTTCTCTCTGCTCGTTCAAATCCTTGACCATTTGCTCTCTATATGCAGCCAAGGTAGGATATTCTGATTGAAGCTCCTCAGATAGCTCCCAGGCCTTCTTATAGGGCTTAAAGTCTCTATCGGTAAGTGCTGGAATATCTTCTGGCTCAAGAACGGCAGTATGGAGCGATTCCAGCTCCATATTAAATGACTTCATGAATTTATCTACGTGTTTTCTTCTAGCGTCTGTCTTTGGCATGTCAAAATACCCATTTGTGCCTGCAGCTACTGAGTAGTCATCCTTTACAGGACATGCTCCATAGAATGTATGGTCATCTATTGTACCGTGGTTATAGTCTGCTCCATGTGAGCCATTTACCAAGTATGGTCTGAATTCATTAAATCTATTTATTGGGTCTTTGTAGATGCTTCTCATGGTAGCTGTATTGCCAGACTTTATATCTTCTACCATGAAGTCTGCTATATCTATGTCTGCAGCAGCAGAGAAGGTCGCTGCCTCCCCTATATACTTATCCTTGTGGTCTCTCTTAGCGAGTATAGTCTGTAGAGATACAGACTTTACATATTCATATGCCATCTTATATTACACGCCAACACTTGTTCTCACGCTGTTTACTAGTTGGTTCATTCCTTGTGGTCCATCTGCAGCTAAAACGCTAGGTGTATTACCAACTCCATCATATACTTCTGATATGAAGACTGTCCACATGTTAGATACTGTTTTGAACGTATCATTCTTTGATTTGTTTACAAAACTTTTCGTTTGTGCTCTATATAACAATACTTGTTCTTTTGCTGATTCTATCTGAACTGCTTCTAGAGCTCTTTTAGATTTACCATTTGCTTTCAACTCTTTTTCTTGAGTCTCAATTAATCCTGCCTCTGCACGAAGTTTTCCTCTTTGGACCCTACCTGTGAGTCTCATTTCGTTTTCTTCTGTACACATTTTTGATACTTCTGCTTGAACCTTTAGTAGTTGAAATTCTGCTATCTTCAATTCGTATCTAGACTTTTCAGCCTCAAGCTTTGCTGTTACTTCACCTATTACAAACTTATTTGCATTCTCCATCATTGATGGGATTAGCTCTACCATAGCTGCTGCTAAATCAGCACCTTTTATTCTGCCTTCATCATATTGTATAGCTAGCTGACTAGCAGATGCTCTCATGTACTTATCAAACTGACCTTGACCTGTTAGAGCATCCTCTTCAGTTACCTTCCTCATTGGTGTTGATGGAGGTAGATTATCTATAAGTTCTTTATTTACACAAGACATATTACCTGGCATTGTTATTCCTTTTAAATTATATTATAGAACCACCCATTGGTGGCTCTGAATAGAATTAGTCTATAGCCATTCGAGCAGATTGCTCTGCAGCTAGTGCATCTAATTCTTCCTGTGTTAAATCAGGAAGGACTTCTACAGAGTGAGCTTTGATTATCTTAGCTGTCTGTACATACTTTCCGTCTTTACCTTTTTTGTTTACAAAGATTGTACATTCTCTATCTTTGAGCATGTTGTAGATTATCTGTGGTATATGATAACCCTCTTCTATATTGAAAGGAACATATTTCTTGATATCACCAATAACATCATTCCCAACAGTTATAATCTCGCCTTCCCAGTTTTGTTTAGCCGGGTCCTTACATGTAACAATTACACGAACTTGTCTTGTAGCTTCTTTACGAGCTTGCATTTTTGCTTTACCTATGGCAGCATACCCTACAGCTTTCTCTCCAACATCTTTTACCATGTTTGTTTCAAAGTTGTTTGTTATCTTTTGCTTTTCGACTTCTAGTTTTTCTGCGAACTCTATTTCAAGTTGCTTTCTGATGTCTTCCTCGCTAAATGTAACTACTGGTTGCTCTGGCAGTTCTATTGTATCTGCTCCATCTAATGCTGCAAGTACTGCTTTTTTAATTACTTCTGTCTTTGCGTTTGATGCGAACGACAATCCAAGTTTCTCTGCTTCTGCTAATAACTCTTGTCTTTCTGTCATGTTGAATCCTTTTTTTGTTTGGTTTGGTTTAAGGCTAGTGCCACAAGAACCACCCTTGGGTGGCTCAAGTCATACTAGATTATTTATTTGGGTAGGTCGCCTACTGGTGGCCGTGCTCCACATATTTCATAGATAGGTTTCTCAATATCATTTGCCCAACTGTAGTCAATACCGTTGTTCTTACCGTCTCCAGCAACTGTATCTTTCATTGTTCCATCGTCAGTCTTAACATCTTCCCATTTAGGGTTGTTTTCGATTACGGTTTCACGTTTTGCTTCTACAGCTTCTGTGAACGCATGTTTATACTTTGCATTGATTACTGTTCCAACACACATTCCATCTGGTGTTCCAAGTTGATTTACTATGAATGCAAATCTCTTGTCTACGCCTTCTACTTTTACAAGTACAAAGTCTCTACTAACTGTCCCTTTAACAAGACCTCTAACTTTCATTTCAACTGTTGCCATAACTAATTCCTTTTAGCTTAATTTTTTAATAACAGAATCTTTTCCAGAAATTAGAGCATCTAAGCTACTAACAACCGTTACAGATAAACTATCATTTTTTGTTTTCATAAGTTTGTCGCTTAGTCTATAAATTTCCCCAGTGGAGATATCCATAATTATACTCGACTTACCTAAAACTGAGTTCATTACCGTCTTTGAATTTTGAACATACATAACTGAAAGCTTACCGCTCTTAGTCAATACAACTTCTTGTACTTTTTCTTCGACAACAGGTCCTTGAACCAACTCTACTTTAGCTTTTGCTTCTTTTTTCTTAGGTGTAGTTTTTTTCTTTTCCATAAATAGTTCCTTTATATGGTTATGTCTCCGACATCTGTGTCGGAGACATAGATTATACTTCAGCTACAACTTTGTAACAAGAAATCCACTCAGGACGCTGTGCAAGGAAACCGTAGTACCATTTGATTGAATAGAATCCAGTTTCACCGTATGGGTCAAGAGAGTTCACGTTGTTGCTTGGAGCTCTGTGATTGATTTTCCACTTAACTTTCTTACCAGAAGTCTGGAATCCAATTTGTGTAAATGAACCAGAACCAACAGTCAACATTGGGAAGATATCATATTTTCCACCAGTTTCTCTGTATCCAGCATTCGCTGCAGTAGCATCTGCTCCAGCACCTTCCCAGTGTAACATCTCAGGTACAAGGATGAATCTAAACTGGTCAATAGCACCAATCTCACCTTTAGCAAGTGTACCAGCAGCAGCATAGTGTCTAGCTTCAACAAATGCTTTCTCTCCGTGGAGGTCTTTCATTCTTTTAAGTGTAGGAATCATTTCAGAACCAACATAGATATATCTAGCATTATCAATAGTAAGTGTATCAATAAGTCTAGACCCAGTGATTATCTTAGTATTTTTAGGTGCTTTGTTATCATCAAGTGTGATACCTGTCTTCATTAGTCCTTCATAAGTAGGAACAGAAATAGTAGCCGTAGACTCACCTGTAACTGTAGCGTTTGAAGTTGCGTCTCCACCAAATCTAATTACACCAGCTGCATTTAAAAGGTCAACCTGAAGTTGTGCTTCAGTGATTTCATTTGCGCCTCTAGTAGACTCACGTCTAATGTGCATTTGTAATTGTGGGTCAGTATCAAAGTCAATTGATTCTTGGTTGTATTCATCAAAGAATCCAAACTTAGCCATAGTACCTTCGATTTCAACACGCTTGAATCCGACACGGTTCACTCTACCACCATGCTCAGTAAGAGTAGGAAGTTTACCAACGATTGTACCTATATCTTTAGAAGAACCATAAAGGTTTCCATCTTGAATAGTTGCACCAGTTGCATCAATACCCTGGTCATTGATATTTCTATCGTCCAAAAGAGGAAGGTATAAATATTTCTTAATTTTCTTACCCATATGTTTAGGCATAGAAGTTGTATCTGCTAATTGACCGAAGAACTGTTCTTTAGCAATTTCGATAAGAGCTTTTTTGTCGTAGTAGTATGTATTGATTTGAGCACCAATAGAACTATTTGTACCATCACCATAGATTCTTTCTGAATCGTTAGTTTCTGTGTTAAATGCACCTGATGCTGCGATAGCAGCGAGGTACGTTGCTGTAGATAATTTAATCGTTTTCATTACTTTTCCTTGTTATTGTAATGTCCCACCGAACTTCTTGTCGAAGTCAGCGTCTGACATCTCCATGATGTCTAGTGGGTCAAATTCTTTGTTCTGTGGCTTACGAGAAGATTTAGTTCCAGACATTCTGGCTTTATCGCTCTTGCTAGACACACGTCTCTGTGCTTTCTTTTGTTCTGGAGCACTCTCTTGTTTTTCAACAGTCGAGTTTTCAGGTTGTGTTGCTAGCTCTCTAGCTGTCTCTATGTATAGTTCCATGTCGCTCATTCCTGTAGGAACCTTACGCATGTCTCTTTTATAGTTCATAGCATCCATCACTGCATCATATGCACCTGTCTCCATGTCTCGATTAAGAGCAACTATATAGCTAGGATTATCAGAAATGATTTCCCTCGACTTTTTGTCAAACTCTTTAGTCATAACATCCAATGTTTTCTCTTTAAAGTCACTGTTTCTGATTGCATCGAGTGCTTCTTCTATCTCGACTTCTCTTTCACTGACAAGGTGGTTCTGTGGCTGGTAATCTTTACCAACCTTTATAGCCGCCTCATCTGCAAATTCGAGCGGGTCTATATCAGACTCCGCTATAAGTCGCTTCAGAGCATCTTTGTTACCATGTTTTACTTCAAGGAGTAGGTTCAATGTTTCTTCATCATCAAGCAGACCTTCTTTTTCAAGAGTCTTTAGTGCTTTAAGATGAGGCTTCATTGATTGCATCTTCCTATTGTAATCCATACCCATTTCTATAAAGTTTTTGGCATGTTGAGGATTTCTAATTTGAACTTCTCTTCCGCTTGCTTTTATCGGATTCGCAAATAGTAGGTCATATGCCTCTTTCATTTGTTCCGCTGTTGCAGCATCTGTCTGTTCTTCTTCGCTAGGTTGATTATCTTCAGTATTGTCTTCGCTGTCTGCTTGCTCTGAGTCTTCTGGCACTGCAGTGTCATCGTTCTCATCTTCATTTGCGTCAGGCTCATCCTCTACGACATTATCATCGCCTAAGTTTTCATCCTCTGTTATTGACTTTTCAAAATCTTCCGGAGATAGATTCTCAAAGTCTTCATCACTAGTGGACATGATTGCGGTTGCAACATCATCCTCTTCGTTTGTTGTTTCATCTTCATTTACTTCATCTAGTTCATCTGGCTCTTCAGAACCAGCACTAGAAATAGCAAGCAAAGACATTGCAGTTGATACAAACAATTCAATCTTAGGCATACTATTCTCCTTCTCTTAGTTGGTCTAGCTCATCTTGTGAACGTGAAATCTGGTTTTCCATTTGTTTACCCATTTGCTTAATGCCAAGGATGAACTGTCTGAAAGAAGATATGGCACGCATGTCAGCAGCTAACTCAGCTTGCTTTTCTGGAGTCTGCCATTCGTTATCAGCAAGGCAGCTAACTAGTCTAGATGCTTCCTTCTCCAAATATCCAACTGTGAATATTTTTGCGAAGTCAGGGTTAGAGATTAATCTCTCCATACTGTTTTTTCTTTCCACTATCTCAGTAGCAGCCTGAATAGATATCTCTATCTCTTGCTCTATTTTTTCTTTCTCTTCTGGCGTAGGTATCATTGTCGTTCCTTTGTTTGGTTTAGGTTGGTTATGCTGAATTATAGCACACTTCTAGCTTAAAGACGTCTGTTGACCAAAGAATCTTTCATATTCTCTTCTGGAGTGTCAGTGCCTGGCAACAGATTATCTACCGATTTTTGGTAGTGATTGTTGGCAGTAAAGACCTTTGGTTTAAGCTTTCCCGATTTTCCCTCTCCTCCTGAAGTTGGAGTTGGTGCATGTGAACCAATGAGCGGGTTATCTCTGTCTAATGCAGCAGCAACCTGCTTATCATCTATAGCATTCACTGCTCTCTGGTCTTCTGCTTCTTTTGCTCTATTGTGGTCAGCACCTTTAGCTATTTCACTTCTCATTTCATTTGTGCCATCCTTCTTCTGCACATAGTCAAGGTCTGACATGTCTGCAGTAGAGTTAAGAGCTTTTGCCTTAGCTTGTTCTGTTTCTGCCTTAGCGTTCTTAAGTAATGTATCAGCTTGATTTTCTGTACCTTTAGCTCTTTCATTTTGAACTTGCGCTTCAAGTAAATCTTTCTGGAGTTGTTTTATTTCCTCTTCCATTGGGTCTGGCTCTGGCTTGTATTCTTCAATTCTTTTTGCTAGGTCAGGCATCTTCTTAAGTCTGGCTATCTTTCCAAGTATTACTGACTGAAGACCTGGGTCCATGGATGGTCCAATTGTCTGAAGCATAAATCCAAGGTCCTGAGCCTGCTCTTGGTCGACTTCTGGTGTTGAGATTGTTAATCTAACATCAAAGTTACCAGCAAGTGCGTCTCTTGATATAGTTACTTCCTCTTCGTCTGTTATTCTAATGACCTCTTCATCATCAAGGTTTACAGCATTCATAGACATTATTTTTCTTCCTGCTTCCACCACACCAAAAGACAGTCTTCTAAGAATTCCCATTTCTCTCTTTGATGTTGCATCAGAGGCAGTCTTTACTGCTGCTGCAGTAGAACCAAGTGCATTACCACCTTGTCCTGACGTGAATGCTCTTACACCTGTAAGTGCTTCTGCACCTTGTTCGTGAAACTGAATCATTTCTAGTGCTGAACGAGGTATCTCAGGGAATGTAGCCATAAAGAATGCCTTAGATGGGTCAACGTCTGGATTAAATATGTAATCTTTCCCTTGTTCAAATCTAAGCTTCTGTGCTGGGTCTAGTGCGTTCGCGGATATACCTTGTTGTGCATTCGCTGATTTACCCATAAGGTCTATCATTCCTCTACTTATTGCCCCAATAATGTCTTGATGTTCCTCAATAAGGACAGCATCTGGTTCACCACCATATACATCATTTCTTTTTGGCAAGTAAACTACTTTAATAAAAGGAGGTTTGTTATCTGGAAATGGATTCTTTTCTAATCTTATCATCGTAGAACCAACATACGTTGCAACTATTGGTACAAGCAGACCATCTTTGTTTATGTCCCAGTTGCCCCAATATTCTATAGCTGTTAGCTTCTTTCTTGGGTCATCCTCGTAATTAAATACCTTTTCCTCATACTCTTCCTGACTTAGTGTCTCATCTGAGTCAGATATTATTGACTCAACATTTGAGTATTTTGAATCTAGTGCAAGTTCTGCTTTTGATGTTTGGAATTGATATGCAATAAGACCTGCTTTATCTAGGTCTCCACCACATGTAGGGTCTATTAATACTTTGTCATAGTCACACACTTCAATGGTTGGTCTATTATATAAAGTAACTAGCTCCTTAACCATCTCTGTTTTACCAGATGGGTCAGGTACAAGTTGAAGCATCCCTTGTGCTTGAGCTTGTAGTTCTTGGAAGTCACCAAGTAGCATTCCTCCCTGCTGTACAGCTTGTTGTGCTTGTCTGAGTCTATTTGCCACTTCTGGTGGAAGCTGCTGAATCATCACTGGTCTTTCGACCTCTTGCTCTTCTTCTTCGAACTCCCAACCTGTTCTAAGGAATACAACTCCCTCATCTACAGCAGTACGAACATATCTATCTATAAAATCGACTCTATCTATGTCCTTGTTAAACTGCTTGTTTAGGATTATCCCGTTATCTCTCGCAGCATCTGTATCCAGGTGTGTAGTTGGAGTGACATCAAACATGTCATCAGAAGACAGCAGTGATTCGCTTAATGATGAATATCTCCATTCATTTTGCTTTCTAACTAGCTTTGGTTGAAATTTACTTCTACCCTTCCCAGTATCAACCTTGATATTACCGTCTCTTACGCTTAACCATTTTTTTATGTTTCCAACGTGAACTGCAAACTCAGGTTCTGCATCACGTATCTCTTGTTTTAGTTTAGCAACCGAAGGAGGGTTCTTCCATTCTGGTTGAATCTCCTTTTCTATTCTGCGACCATTGTCGTCATAATTTACTTCGACTCTGTTGTCATCAGTGTTATCCATTCTGTCTCCTTATGATATTGACTGTTCTGGATGACCACCCACAAACAGTTTTCTGCTGACACGAAGTATATCTAAATCTACCTCTACCAGTTCTCCACTTCTTGAGTTTCCAAAATAGAAGTATCTTCCATCTCTTGAAATCCAGTTAGAGTGAGTTTGGAACAGTCCATCTTTTGGTGGAAATCCTGCTGGGTCGTTGTTCACATGTATTCTGTAAACGCTCTTTGTTGTATTCATTCTTAATATTGATATATAGTTATCGAAGTGGTTCGTAATCACTGCATACGGATGCTTTGATGAGAAGTTTACATGACCTCCACCATAACCACTAGGATATTCTTTTATCCACTTCATGTCAGAGAGTCTGAGCACATGAGTCTTTCTACTTTTGAATGTTGGGACCCACAGTTCTGACCTATCAGGTGACAGGCTGTAATGGTGAACTGTATCATCAAAAGAACTATGAGGTAGTGGAGTATATGGATAAGAGTGCAATCTTGAACCATCCCATCTGAATTTTTGGATACCTGGAAGCTTACCTGCTCTAGTTACTACCTTTGTTCTACTTACTACATCGCCACACTCATTCTTTACAACTTTTATGTACGACAATTCCTTTAGACCTTCTACTGCACCATAAACATATCTTTCACTTAGTGACACGTCAATCTTGTCATCCTGTATTGTATGTAATGCAGTTTCAGTATCTATTCTTTGAGTATAAATAACCTTCCATTTTCGATTATCAAGAGGATATACTTTGAATATTTTAACTTCACTCTCTATCCTATTTATGTATCCAAAATGGTCTTCATCAAACCAAACTGCGTGCCCAGACGTTGAGCCACCTTGGTTTCCTTCTGCAGGTCTATCATCTCTCTTTTCCCAGTCTGTAAAAATAACCTTGTCTGTTGTCACGTCAATCAAGGCAACACCCGTATCTGATGTTCCGCTGACTAACTGAAGGTTATATTTGTAGTTTTGGTCTCCACATGTTCGTGGTTTAAATGGTAGAGGTATTGACTTTATATACTTCTTTTGAGCCATATCAATGACATCGAAGGAATACGAGCTTTGTGTTCTAACATACATCTTATCTGTGAAACATGCTCTATCTACAGAGTGAGGGTTTGTACCACCGCATTCTATCTCAGCGTCTAGTTCCATAGTTTCTGTATTCCATTGCATAACAGAATTTCGACATATATCTTCATTGACGTAGTATAGATACTTGCTGTCCCACGGGTCGTTCTCGTCTCGTTCAACAGCTTCTATTGCTACACCTATAACTCCCTTACTTGCCATGATATCTCTCTTTCATTTATTTTGTTTCACACAGGCTTAACGCCTATGCTTATCGTCCCATGTTTTTCATTTTATTTTCTAACATAATTACTGCAATTTCTATTCCCATATTTATGAAAGTAGAGAAAGATGACGAAAAGAATTTTTTAGCTTTCTTAAATACTCTGTCTCTCTTTTCAGAACCTGGGATTCTCTCAGTACTAACTATCTCTACTTCATCTTTGATAAAGTCTAGCAAATCGCTACCTATCAACCATTTTATTGCTCTATTAGCAAACATCATTTTAAAAGCGTTCATTTTACATCCTTGTGTTTTATTTATTTTGTAGGTCAATTATATCAGATAATTCATAAATCAAGTTACAACTCGTTTATGAATTCCGATAATGATGACAAGAGGTTGTCTCTTTCTATCCCGCCGGGAATGAATAATTTCTGGTGAGAAGCGAAGAAAGGTTCTATCAGTATACAGACAGAGCGTCCACGACATAAGAACCCTCCTCCTCTTTCTCTACGTCTGACTCTTTTTAGGTTTCTATCGTTGTTGTCAAGATACTTATCAAACTTACTATCTAGTTTTCCAGCTATTGTTCTTCCAGAGCGGGAACAGTAAAGTATCTCATGTCCATTTACATATTGCTTAGATGATGCATTAAAGTGGAACGATATAGAAATATCTGCTCCCCAATTATCTATACGTCTATGCATGTCTTTCATTCGTTCTGTATATCCATGAAGACTGTCTTTTCTAATAAACACTCTAAACTCATTGTCATCAGATAATGACTCAAGTAGCTCAGGAACCAACTCTTTATAGAAGTCGAATTCACTTACTCCTGCATTTCCATATGCTCCCCTGCTTCCTTTTCTGTGTCCTATTACTAATGCTATTTTCATATTTACTTCCTATATTTTACTATTTTTTTCCCATGAATCTATATTATTATGTGGTATTAATCTCCACACGCCAAGACTCATGACAAACAATATTAGCACTAATGCCAATAAATCCATCTTTATGATAATTAGTCCATACGAGGCAACCATAGTTGCAAGTACAGTTGTTGTTGATATGGATGCCATAAGACGGTTAGTCTTATATAGCAAGAATAAATAGACTAGTGCTGCCATTACTACTATGTGTAAACCAGGTATGCTAATTATCATTTTTTTCCTCCTATTAAGTTCTTTACTCTCATATAAATACCATCTGAATTTATGGCAATTATTAAGGTTAAGACCATCCATATAGAAGGAAGAGAGCCTAGAACAATGTCACTATCGAAGAAGTGAGCAATTATGCTTTCACCACTAGATAGCATTAGCGTAAAGGACAATAGTGAGAATATTAGTCCCACCACGAAAGCCCTTAGCAACTCAAGATGCATTCTTTTTATACATCTCTTACCAGAAGCTTCAACTTGAGCCTTCAGGTTCATAAAGTCGTAATATGCCATTGTCATAGACACAAACCCACCTACGGAGGCAGTAATTATGTATGCTGGGTCATCAAAGATAACCATGCTGCTAAACAATATAGAACTAACTGCAGCTTTTTTTGTTGCTGCCGCTGTTGCTGTTGCTACTACGATATCTGTCTTATCCATTTTTTTTCCTTACATGCTTCATTATATCATTAAATAATGCAGAAGGTGAATACTTGCATCCTTTTGATAAAAATGAATACGTTTTTGTTTTTCTTATTATGTTTGCGCATACCTCTGAACAGAACACTTTATGCTCTGCCTGTATGCAGATTGGCGTAACGCTTGTTATCGCACCAGTGTAGTCATATTTCATTCCCATATACTTCTCTATCTCATCCAGAACTATACATTCTTCATCCTTTGACAGGTTGAGGTCTATATAGTCCCATGATTCAGGTCTCGGTTTGATTTTTCTATATTGAGAGGAGTTGGTTCGGGGAGAAACAGAGAACCACTTGTTGCCGATTACGATTTCCACATGAGAATACTTCCCTACTGAAAGACACGCTATTAGCCAATCAAGCCATAGTCTTCTTATGTAATCAAAGTATTTTTCATCTGCTCTTCTTTTCTGAAAAGCGACATAGAATGCAAGTCGCAAATTAACTCCTGTAATTAATTGTTTTTTTTTACTGGAGCTGCGACAGCATCGACTCTTATATTATTCGTATTTTATCACGTTATTCATAAGATACAAATTCTTAAACTAAATATGCCAAGTCCAATGTATCCATTATTTCTGCAGCATACTTCTTTGCGTCATCTATATTTATATCTACAATCTCTCTTTTTGAATTTATCCACTTAAAGCTTGTAGCACCTACATTTATTTTTGTGTTTAGTTTTATACAAAACATAGTCGCTATGTCTTCATTGAACCAGAACTCACCATCTTGAGTGAGTCTTCCTTCGACAAGCAGAGTGTCTCTACTCATTGCCTCTTCTATATTTAGCATTAATCTATCTCCTTTATGTATATTGTTGCAAAGTTTTGATTTGATGCCCACGTTTGAAGTGCACCCCTCTTGTTGAGGTTTTTTCTCATGCAGTTTATGTCATGGGACTGGTTCACGATTGTTTTACCACTGTGTGTTCTAGCCATCAACTCTACGCGCAATTCATAGTCAGCAGTCAATCCTAGCTCATTCACTATGTCTAAAATTTTATTAGATACGAATGTAGCTATCGTTGATGCATTTGACACCATTGATGCTCCTCCATACCCTTCGTTCCCTAGGTTGTACCATGTGCCATTGACCTCAATGTTTGTATTGATATACAATCCACCCCAGTCTTTACCATCATGTCTAGTAGGTATATTTAGTCCCAGTTCTATTTTCTTCTCATGGTTCATTGTGTATGTACCTGTTCTCATAAGAAGCTTTGCCGGTCCGTTATCGAACCTTTGGTTTGCTGTCATTGAATATGAGAGCGTTTTGTTTTTCTTTGGCGGGTCTACCAACTCAGAGTAGAGTCCACCATCAGAACCACTCTTCAGTGTGTTCTTTTGGTCTGTTGATATCTTAACTGACAGCGGAGTTGCGGCACCGTCACCAGTAATGCTTGAGTCTGTATTTGACATAAGCAGCTTGTCTAGTGGTATTGATATGTCTGCACCGTCAGTCATTGAGATTACTATACTCTTTGATGCTTCGTCATACACTGCTCCGCTCATAAATGAGTCTGCAAGGAATGATGTTACGTCTACATCTATGGTGCCACCATCATCTAGATTGAATGACATTGTGTTGCCAACTATATCTATATTCACAATCGTTTTCTTCTCTGCAAGTTGCTCTGCTGTAACACCACCTGAAGATTTTGTCGAGAGGTCAAGAAGAACTGAGCTTGTTTTCATAATTATGCTCCAATCTCTACTACTGGAAAAACAAATACTGCCCAGCTATTCTGTAGGAAGTACATCTTTTGGTCAAAAGACACAACATCGCCTGATTTTATATTAATCCATTTTTTGTTTTTGTCTCCATGAGTTGAAACAAACAATGGGTCGTCTGTTGTACCCATTGTGTTCTGAACCACTATCTTTTTGTCTGCCGGTGGAGTGACCTCTTTAGGCACTCCAATCTTTAATTCTAATTCATCCATCTTTTCTCCTTTAAGTTGTTTGATAGTATTTGCTATCTCTAGGCTCCGTTGTTATCGGAATAGCCTCTTCTATCTCTTCGTGTAATGTCTTTGACATACTTTTCCCTTTCTGCCCTATACGTTTAAGGGACAATCTTCTTGGTTCACATAGTTTAGACCAGCGGTGTTGTCTTTACCAGTTTTTGAGATTTCATCTTGTTCTGCTTTCGTAGGATTCGATAAATCATCACACCCACTGAACATTTCAGAAACAATAATATCTGGACTAGTTGTATCTATCTTCTCTATACAGTAAAGGTGGCTACATCCCATGAATATCTGTTCTACTGACACAACGTTGGTTGTATCTAGTCCAATTACACTTATTAGGTTCTTGTAGCTATGGAATGCTCCTTTAAAGCTTGTTACGCTTGGTGAACTTATGATTGCAATATTAGAAATCTTTGATTCATCTTCTGCTCTAGCATCAGGGAATATATCTATTGTGTGTCCAGGTTGTGTCTGAACTATATATTCATTGTATCCGGTTCCAGTTGTTACATCCAGAAGTTGCCCATTAAGTCCGTCTCTGTATTCAGGTTTAGCTGATGATGTGACTATCATTTTAAATGTGTTGTCTACTGGTTTACATCCAAGCATCTCACCCATTGCAGTAGTAGATATTTTTTTATCTCCTATATATGCTGCTTTAGCTAAGTCTTTTCCTATTCTTATACACATGCTTACTGGTGGAGTCCACGTACAGCAATCTTCACCGTCTGGAATATCAGTAACCCAAGCTATACCTGGAGTTGCTTCTATTGCTGTTCTTTCTGTAGCGTTAGGTCTACATAGAGCAGGTGTGTTGCTAAACATCCCAGTTGTATTGGTAGCTGATGTTGTGTTTACACCTTTCATACATTTTAGACCAGAACAATAAATCCAAGTGTTACTAAAATTAGTAGCCTTGCTAGTATCAAGAGCTGGAAAAGATGTCAACTTACCACAACTGTCCCAAGTCTCTACAAATTCGGTACCTTTACTTGTATCCAATGAAGGGAAAGAAGCTAACTTTCCACAATGCCTCCAGGCAGCCTCAAAAAAAGTTCCCTCTGAAGTATCTATTAAAGGAAAAGAAGATAGTCCGCCACAACTAGCCCAGGCATAACTAAAATTAGTACCTTTACTTGTATCTATTAGAGGAAATGATGTCACTGATGAACAACTGTGCCAAGTACTACTAAAATTAGTTCCTGAACTAGTATCTAACAAAGGAAAAGAAGTCAATGTTGAACAACTAAACCAAGCCCTATAAAAGTTAGTTCCTTTTGAGGTATCTATTATGGGAAATGATATCAATTTTTCACAATTATACCAAGCTTCACTAAAATCAGTAACTAAACCAAATGCTGTGGAAGATGCTATAAATTCAGTCAGCTTAATACAACCCTTGAATGTACGATTTAACGAAGTCAGCTCTTCGGTTATAATTTCTATCTTGGTAATCTTATCGTCATTATTGGAAATCATAAAGGTAGAAATTGCATCCATTGAAGTAAGCTGATAGGTTCCGTCACTATTATCGGTAACGGTTATAGAACCGCCGGTTACGCCAGCTAAGCCAGGTAATGCTGATGAGGTTACTTTTATATCTAGTTTTAATTGAGTACAACAATCCATACCACTTCTAACGTCTGATACCCAATCTATACCAGGGGTAGCCTCTATTTGAGCACGCTCCGTAGCATTTGGTCTACAAATAGTTGTGTTCTCAAACATTGATGTAGTATCTGTTGCAGATGTCGTATTTACAGCACCAAGACAATCTAGTGATGAACAGTCCCTCCATGTATGTCTAAAGCTTGTACCACTCTGTGTGCTTATCACAGGGAAGTGCTTTAGTTGCGTACAGTTGTTCCATGTCGCATTAAAGCTTGTTCCATTAGAGAAGTCGAGACCTGGGAATGAGGTTAGTGCATAACACTCTAGCCATGTACCATTAAAGTTCGTTCCTGCAGTCGTTGTAAGCGATGGAAAAGATTTAAGCTTGTTACATCCACCCCACGCATAGCTGAAGTCGGTTCCGCTTGATGTATCAATCTGCGGAAACGAAACTATCTTAGATGAGTATCCCCATGCATATGAAAAATTCACAACATTAGCAAATGCGGTAGATGGTGCAATGAATTCTGTCATGTTTATGAAGCTCTTGAAGGTGTCCTCAAGTGATGTAAGTGCCTCATCTATTACTTCTACTTTTGTTATCGCATCTTTTTTACTTGTTGCTATAGTAAAGTGTGTAATCCCTTCTGTAGATGTGAGTTGATAAGTACCATCCTGGTTATTGTTTATTGTTATTTCACCACCACTGACTGACGCTATCTGAGGCCAGTCACTGGAGGTTATTTTTAGTTCAAAAGACATTGCTTTCTCCTTATTCTACAATTACATACATTTTATCAGCTTGGTAGTTACCAGCACCGATAGCGTCATAGTTAGCTTGTGTTATTTTAACTATTTCAGCTATCTTAATTTCATTTCCTGCAGACTTTGATAATACTGCATTGTCCGTAACTTCTTGCAGTCCAGCTATTTCTGGTATCTTAACGTTATGAGGATTGCCTACAACAACTAAAGAGTGGTCATATGCAGCTTTTCCTCTATCGCCTCTATATGCTGTAGAAATAGTTTCTCCTAGCACCAAACTAGCTGAAATCTCAACATATGTAGAACCACTCCATCTGAATGTCTTGTTATCATCTAAAGACACGTATATTTTTCCTCTTTCACCAGTTGCTGGGAACAGTGCAGCTGTATCAAATTCAAGAACGTCATCAACATACGATGGTAGCTGTATTGTAGGTATCTTTCCTTGTAGGTCTAGTGTTGCTACACCATCCGGTGCTCCCTTTTCTCCAAGAGGTATATACTTATTTAAGTGGTTGTACTGTGACAAATCTATAAGTTTATTCACGTTGTTTTCATCTTTGTAAATTAAGATGTCACCTGCGAAGTCTAGAGAAGTTATTGTCTCAACTGCAAGACTAGATAGGTCTACTGATATTGAAGAATTATCTTCTTTTGTCATTATTAAGTCTGTACCAGACAGAGATGCTGATACTATGTGTTTATCATTCACTACGAATGAGTCAACAGAACCATCTTGATGTGTTATTGATATAGTATTTGTTGCTGCGTTATATTCAACTTTTACTACACTTTCCGAATTTGAGTTTGCTACTACTACTACTTGATTGCTTTGTGGCATGTCTTTTTCCTTATCCTAATACTATAACTGCTATTTTGCAGTTTTGTTTATGAGTTCTATTTAGTAAATAAATATCTCCCGTCACCTCTAAAAAAGAACCTGGAATCAATAGACCCCATAGTCCGTCCTTATCACCATGAAAAGAAAACTCAATAGAGTCATCTTCATTTTCCGACACATTCTGAAATAGTGCCTTCCCTTTGTTTGACACAGAATAAATAATACCTTGTGTCATGACAAATCCTTGGTCTATGCTAGACGCAGGGTCTTCTGACAATACAGGTGGAGAAGTCCACTGTTTTGACCTATTCACGTCTAACTCCGAATTTCCTGAACCTAGGTCCACACTAGAATCTCTAGCCATCATCTCTCCTTTTAATATTGTTCAATATATGGGTTGTGATTTCATCAATATTTATTCCATTGACTATATCTATCCCATTCTCTTCATCACTATAACCTCCGTTGCTAACCCCAAAGGGTTGACCATCTGTCCAGTCATCGAGTGCGTTGCTCTTGCGAAAGTATATCATAGTTGGTATTTCATCTAGTGATAAGAATGAAATACCAACAGGATATCCGCTATACATATTTCTATCTAGCAGTCTACCAAAGTATGACGGTGAGAAGCTAGAGCCATTTCTTCCGGGCTCTCCCTTGTCGCCCTTATATTTGCCTCTTGGTCCAGTCTTGCCACTAGGTATCCCAAGAACCAACCTATTCGTATCCTGGTCGTAGCTTGAGTATGGAGAGTCGTGTTCTGTAAGGTGCTCAACTGATATCTCCATCGTTCTCGACTTAACAACTAGACCTTCTATCTTCTTGAGCTTTTCATCTATTCTTGATTCTGCTTTTGCAATCAATTCATTAGATTTTCTTGCTTCAGTAGCATATGTCTTCGCTTCTGCATGCAGCTTCGATACCTTGTATGCTGCCTCTATAGACTTTGGAGAAAGATTAATTACTGCATCCATCTTCTCCTCTATATCAAGCACGGAATCAATCTTTGTTGTCAGGGCAAGCACTTCTTCAATCATTGGCTTTATCGCTATGACTGCACCAATGTGGTTCTTATATTCTGCAAGATTTGATATGTCATCAATATTGTCTGAGGCAATAATTATTGAATCTTTGATTTCAAATAATGAATCAATCTGGTTTCGCATGCTTGCTACGCTTGATATGTCTGGCATGCTAGCAAGGGCTAGTTTTATGTCTTGATATTTAGAGAGTAGCTTGTCTGCTGTAGACTGTGCTACCCTTATCTCATCCATATTGAGAGAATCAACCTTATTGCTGGCTTCTTCTATTTTTCCAATAACACCACTGTCGACAACATTTATTACTCTAAGCAAACCATCTAGATTCTCTATTAGCTTGCCTAACGATTTACCGTAATCCATTATGTAACTGCTCCCTGAGTATTGCCAGCTCCATCTGCAGCCAGGTTTAGCCAATGCACTTTTCCTGTTACAGCTTTTCCTGCAGGTCCACCTGGAGGTCCACCTCTTACTCCCCATGTACCACCGTCTGTCCCGTCTGTTCCTCTTGAGCCTCTGTTTCCTCCAGGCAGTGATGGTGCACCACCCATTCCACCAGCTCCACCATCTCTTCTTGTTGTTTTGAATGATTGTCCTACACCTGCAGTACCAGCAGCACCGCCAGCACCACCTATGGAGATAGTTACTTCAGTCTTTTGTCTCTTGACACCCCATCTGTGTCCCTTACTTGCACCTATTGGGTCAACACAATTATATCTCTCTTTTGTTGATGGGTCCCAGAATGCATATCTCCATCCTGGAGGCAATGATGATATGTCTGCATCTGTGTACCACACATCGAAATCTGGCCAATCATTCTTTACAGAACTTGTCCATCCATGAGGTCCTCCCCATGCCATGTAGTATTTCATAATGTTTGTTCCATTACTTGCTACTTCATGTCCCCATCCAGCGGCATACTTTGGATAACATGCAGAACCTGAAGGTTTATGGTATTGTATTTTGTTCTTGTAAATCTCTTTATTTGCTCCCTTTCTACCTTTCTTCCCTCTTACACCATTTCCTCCTGCTCCCCTTATGTATCCATTATTGAACAGAGTAAGGTCGCTTTGGAAATTTATTCCATTCTCACTAGGGTTTGTACCAGTAAACTCACCTTGGTTCAGTAGTGACACCTCACCAAAAATAGATAAATCACCAGTGTTCATTGTTGGCTGTACTTTTCTATTTAGAATTACTAGCTTTACTCCACTTCCACTTACTCCAAGCTCGTTCAGTTTAGCGTCAATAAATGCACGCAGCGAGAATGTGTTTGTGTATTGAGGTAGCTCTAGTTTTATTGTGGCATAGAACACAAGAACCCCATTCATGAACATCGCCCTGACATTGCTATGGTTATGTACAATAACACTCATCTGACCGTGGTTCATTATTGTCTTTACGTTTGGAGGTATTGGTGATGGTAGTGTTCTAGCCAGTGGTGTTGAACCATTGTTTGTTAAGAACAGAAAGTCGCCAACCCGTAAGGTACGAATGACTTGTCTGCTTCTGACAGTATCACAACAGTCATCTATTCTGACGCCCTGTCTTATCAATTCATTAACCTTGTCCATTATTCTATTGATGGACATAAGGTTTTCGTCACACATTATATTTTGAATCATTTTACAGCCTTATGTTTTTGGTGGGGTGCCATCGTCTGTGATATATAGAGTATGCCCCTCTCTTAATGTTCTAATATTCTGTCTTCCTCTAATCATATCACAACAGTCCTCAAGGAAATTTCCTTTGTTTATGAGTCTGTTTATTGTGTTTAATATTAGGCTGACCTCTATTTCTCCATTTGGATTACACATTAATTCTGGAATGTCTGTATGCATAGGACCCTCTGGTCCTTCTGGTATAACTTCCACCTCGCCAGATTCTTCTCTATTTCCTGAATATGCCATATTATCCTACCTTTATTATTTCTAGAGTTAGGAATACAGACTCTTCGTTAAAAGGAGAGGCTTTTCCAAGTGTGTCTGTTCCTGTAGCCGCCTCCACTATCGTCTCTACACTTATATTGGTAGATGCTGCAATAGTGAATACGCCTTGAGCTTCTGATGAGCCAGATGTAGAGCATGTAGTACCAAGTAGCATACCACCACCAAAGTTTAGTCTTGATTGATGCACGCCTTCTGCCATGGCTATCATGTGTACACTATATGTTCCTGCAGCTATAGTAACTGACGTTGGACCAACCGTGGCACCCATGGTATTTACAATTGCTACACCAAGAGGTCTAGCTGTCCAGGTCATGTCGACTGCTGAACCTCCTCCTGTACCACCAGCTACTTTGTGTTCCATCAGTAATGATGCAGTTGATGTTCCAAGTGCTGCTTCCACAGCATCAAGTCTACCCTTAATGGTTACTATCTCAGCATCAATTGACATGTCTTTCCCCTGAAGGGCCATCACCATATTGTCTGTAGCCTCAACGTCAATTATAACTGCTTCAACTTTTGTCTCTGCAGCCATAACTCTTGCATTGAGTGAATTCACATTCATCGTATTTGTTGATATGTTTCCTTCATTTGCTGCAGTTGCCATCTCAGTAGCATTCATTTCGTTCTCTAGTCCGGACACTCTAGCCTCAAGTGCAGGAATGTCTCCTGGATTGATTGGTGTCTGCGACTCAAGTGCAGCAATCTTGCTCGTATTTACTGCAGTTTTCTGAATAGTATCCATAACGCGTATATGCGTTTGTGCATCTACAACCTTTAGTGCCTCAATATCATCAATATTGAAGTTTATGCCTTTCATTATTTTCATAACAGCTATTTGCTGTGACGCATCACATGCTAATTTATCTCTCATTTTACTTCCTTTTTTATATTATACATACTGGTTTGCTCTACGGCATTATCGGTTTTGTCATATCCGTACATAAGGTAGGACCTTCACATAGGACTATCTCATTACAACATATTGTTTCCATACAGTTCAGCTTCCAGCTTCTGGATTCACATGGTCTATTACCAAGGAATGCCTCAACTATCGCTCTGTCCTTCATAGTTAGTAAACATGGACATGCTATATTCAGAGTTATTAGTTCTAGCTCTAGCCACAACTCTCTACTTATATTGCTCCTGTTTAGCTTACCCGCAACAAATAGATTCATGAGTGTAAGATAATCTTGGTTCGCCTCACATCTAAAGTTGTCCGGTTGATATATATTGAACTGAGGGACTCTACCCCAATATCTGTCTATAAACTTCTTCTCTTCATTCTGGTCTAATCCCCAACTAGGTGTAAAAGTTGCCATCTATGCATACCCCCTTTCAGTTAATTTTGTATTTGTAAGCATAGAGTATTGCACTAGTCCTTTTTTGTAGACCTCTTTACATGATGCAATGTATGCTCTCCAATGAGAACCTATCTCTGTCTGCTCATCTCCGTTCATTGACTTATATGCCCTATAGGCTATATAGTTCATTAGCGAATCTAAAAACTGTGGTGGAAAAATCAAGTCTACCTTGTCGATATTCTCTTTAGTTAAATACGGTGGGGTAACTACCTGTATAATTGAATAAACTCTACCTTTTATAGGATTTGGTATATGCAATAGATATGGCTGTGGTGTAAATATTGATTCATCGCAGTTTGTATCATTCATTGGAATTTCTGTCATTCCATCTCGCCCATTTAGCGGGTTCCGGGATATATCTCTATAATATGCTTGTAGAACTTTTTGTGAGTTCTCCTGTAGACGGTATCTTGTTCTACCCTCTTCAATCGTTATAGTTTGCTCTTCCTGTAAGATACTAAATTTCGCGTAAATTTCAATGAGTCCAAGATTCATCAGTGATATAATCTGTTCCTCATTCTCTCCTACGACTATTTGCTTCAATTCTGTATTCTTCAGGATATCATAAACTTCTCTTAGTCTCATAACATTCCTTTTTATTTTTTAGCTACTGCATTGTATCCTATACTATATAAGAACCAATACTCAAACTTTCTTCTTCAGACTCCGTGTAGAACGGGTCTTCATATATGCTGGTAACTGAGTCACTCATGGCAGTATTCGGCTTCCATGGCTTCATTTCTGCAAGCATTGATACGGTATCGACTGCATCATCATGTCTTGACTTGAATCCTGACACAGTTGCCCTCTCTAGCTCATTCTTCATTTCTGTCATAAGTGGCGTTCCTAGCATGCTCTTGCTGAACCACATCTTACCTTTTCTGAACAATGGCACAACATTGTGAAATCTCTTTAGCTTATCAGATGTTGGTCTGACCTCGACTATAGTGAAGTACACATTTCTTCTATGCATTTCTTTCCTTATCCAGGTAACGAACGCTCCCTGCTGCCCAGTGACTTCCACTCCAACAGATTTGACGGCATACCTGACTACCATATCAAATAATATATCTATATTTTTGTCCATCAGGTTTCTGCCACACTCTCCATCCACTAGCATCCAGTCCTCATTGCTATTATATGCCCACACGGACATAACAGAATAATCGGCTCTTTGCTTCTCTGATGTTGCAAAGTCTGTAGTTATGTAGAAATTGTAGTTATTCGGTCTCGATATCACGTCATCACCCTCGAACCACAGCATGTCCTGGTCCCTGACTAGTCTATCTTCGTCAGATGTAATTCTAAGCATAAGCTCCTGCATGAATGAGTCTAGCTTACCTGCCTTCTTCGACTTGTCATACTGTCTCTTTACATACGCGAAGTCATGTCTGTCTGGCCATGCTCCCCTGAACGTCTCTTCAGTAGTGTTGTCATCAAAATGCTCACACACAGGATACACTGATACTGCCCAGGCGCCTGATTCTATCGCCTTATATAGCGGGTCATTCTGATTAAACGGAGTACCGTTCCAGATTGTCTTTGATTTTTTAGGATGTAGTGCGTAATCTATCGCCTTGTAAACGGTATCCTCGATACTAGCAATAATTGTAGCCGAGCGCGCATCTTCATCTGACATGAGGTCATCGAGGAGAGCGAGGTCAACTCTTTTTCCCATTTCTTTAGCTCCACGTACACCTGTTTTGGCTCCATACCCTTTAACAATGAGCTTTTTTCCCGCAATATTCGTAAATTCATATCTGACATCTGTAAACCTTGTGTGTGGAACGTATTTTTGTAGGAATTCAGAGTTCTCCCAGCGATATTCCAGGTTTTTTCTCATGTTTTTTACACCATTCTCTATTGAATCGGAAACATATATTGCTATATCTACCTTTCCAAATCCTGGAATCTCTCCATATACTGCGATATATAGGAATAAATACTCTCCCATTAGTGTAGTCTTGGCAGAACCACGGTATAGCATGTTTACTACAGACATATTGGGTCCCGCTATTGCGTCAAGCATCTTATAGTGAAGCACTGGAGTCTTATTTTCCTCTCCATCTGTTCCATTAACAAGCTTAATGAAGTTTACAAATTCTAATGCGAATACTGAGGGGATATAGTTTGGGTCGTTTTCATAGGCTACTCTGTCCAACCATTCGTCAACTGTGAGCTCTTGCTCTACAGCATGTAATTGTTGGGCTGTTACTGCACTCATAAATACACCTTTGTTTTGTTATTTTATCAAAGTATATCATATTTATTTTAGGTGGGTGTTTGGTTGTGGAGATTACAAAGAAGGATTGGGTATAGCTAAGAACCAACCAAACAAATTCTTAGCTAGGAGTGAAGTATAGTATATTTTACCTTGTTTTACTCCTCTTCTACGATAACAGCCTCTTCAAATAATATTTTTGATTCTGCTATTTCAATACTTGTGTTGGTTCCAGCTTCTATACCTATTTGTTGCTGTCTGGCTAGTCTTTGCATTTCACTTCTTAACGATGTGATTTCATCAACACCTTTTACTCCTACATCTAGCTCAATCTTCGTTATCTCATTAGGTGCAGTATATTTAAGCACGCTTTCTGCTGCAGCAATCCTATCTTGGTCTCTCACTGCATGATACATTCTGTCATACTGTACGTTCAGTGCATCCTGGAACATTGGCGCATTCAGTATCTTTGACGGCATAAGTGCTTGCTCTGCAAGCTTCTGTACTAGCTCCCCAGTTTTATATGCAGTTACAAATGGTGATATTTTTTTACCACGAATATCATCCTCTGGTAATCCTTCTGCTAGCCACTTCTCCATTAATCTGCCATATCTATCAGGGAACGTCAGGTGGTAGGCGTCTATATCTGTGTTGCTTAGCAACTTGTAGGCAACATATTTAACTGCAGACATATAATCCTTTATGCTGTACTGTCCTGTTTTGAGCACTGCACTAAGTGTTAAGAAATTCTGCTTGTAGTGTTCTGCGAAATCTTCGCCCTCATCCTCTTCAAGCTGATTAAACGAATCCACTATGGACTGAGTTATCAGACTCTGGCTATGTCTAGGCGCTATAGCCTTTAGTTCTTCTAGTGTCATTTCATTATCTCCTTGTATATTCTAATTTGTTTAGCATATTTTCTCTCATCCTCTTCATTCTGTTCGGCAACTGTCATACTATCTCAACCTCAGCATCAAGACTCAACATTCCAACTTTGTGCAGGTTCTTGTAATCCTCTTCAGTCTTAAACGACTGGCAATACACAGATGTTCTGTACTCGTCACTCCCTATAAATATAGGCTCTCCTACAATAACTTTACCACCACTCTTAACAACAACTCTCGTTCCTGGTGCACAATCTCTAGCTTTCATACTATCTCCTTTAGGTTATATTGAGGGTATTGTAGCATATTTTATATATTTTATATTTACAGACTCGTATTTTCTATATAGGGTTTTTTCATATTTACCTACAAGTACAGTAGGGTTATGGTTTTCACCATCTCGGTTGACTACCCCCCCGGTGTTTAGAGGTTCCTTTTATTCACCTCGCTCTGCCCACTGTGGCTTACTCACTCATACCTTGGAGGTATCACATGTCACTACTTATCATCGCACTCGTTGCACTCTCTATCTTTATCATCACTGCTCTGTAAGCACCCAGCTAGAGCACACATACCTTGTGTGTTTCATGGTGGTTGCTTAACTAACACACCAATGGGCGTAATCCCTAACAACTATAAGAAAGGTCAATCATGACAAACAATACTAACAACACTCGTAACAGACAACCAGCTCCTTCGTACTCACTTCAGGGTGATAGCAACTTCGAGACTGCAATTAATACAGCGAACTTTATCATAGGTTCGGTAATGACAGGTGTGTGGGGTGCCGGTAGATTAATAACAGTGGGGTGTGAATCAAGTGCAACTCTACTTCCTAAAGATGTAGCTGAAGCAATAGTTGAAACTGCTACTGCTCCTGGGATGTTCTCTACATGGGATTCAATTCGTGCTGAGGACTCTACTGATGCAGCTGCTGCAAAACTATCTACCGTGAAGGATAACCTGCTCGGTGCAAACAATGATAGTATTCAGATATTCACCAGTTACCTAGATAACAAAGCAGTATTTAGAGCTATCATTAAATCTCTATCTTCTGAAAAGTATCAAGAGGCAACAGCAAAGATTGAGGGACTGTCTGATGACGAGTATGATAACCTCATAGATGCTACCAATACTCAGCTTACTGGTCTATCAATCAAAGATACTGCTAAAATCAAAGAGCTTGCTGCTGCTCTTTAGAGTACATAGTGCCTTCCTTACCGAGGGTACTGTTGTGTTCTACATTGCTCATTTGTAATGTCACTCGCTAGACCATTCATTGTGGTGTATTAAGAATTGAACACAAGTATGATTAGGAGAATCCTAAAGGGGACAAGCATTCGAAGCATGACTTACTTTGGAGAATCAGAAAGAGGACCACCGAGCGATTAGCGAGGTGCTATACAAACTAACTAGCTTTAAGGAGCATAACATGAGACAAGAACAGATAAACCTTATACACACAATATCAGAGGGAATGATAGTATCAAAGGACGGGAATATTAAACCATTCGATGCAGACTCTTTTCATGATATATGGGACCTATCCAGATTTATAAAAGAAGTTGCAGACTCACACGGGGTGAACAGAGAAGATATGCTAGAAGTATGTATCTTTCTAAAATCTAATCCTAACTCCCAATGGGGTGTCGTACCTTTAACTCAACCTAAAGAATCAATTACTTCAGACAATAAGAATGTAGGTCATTATGAACTGAAGGAGACAGTATGACTGTAGCAGAGCTAAGACTATTACTGGATACAGTAGAGGATGACACAATAGAGGTAGTGTTTAGAGTAGGTGAGAACCATGGTGCTAATATAGTATCTAGGGTTTCACACTGGGGTGCAATAGAGAACCCTAATCATACAAATCATACACATGCTGCAGATTTAATTCTGCCAGATAATGGCTATGAGGGCACTGATGTCCTTGTACTAAGCTAGGAGATAATATGAAAATAGATAATATAAAAGTAACAAGCACACCACAATACAAACATTCTACTATACATGTCCACATATTCACAGATAAGGGAGAAATCCACTATCGGGGCACATTGTCAAATAGAATGCTACATGTTACTTTCGCTAGGGGCGATGTAACACCAACAATAGAAGAGGGTGACATGATTCAATCTGTGATTCGTGATTACTTTAATAACAAAACAAAGGATAGTAAATGAAAAAGATATTGCTAATAGCTATGCTATTAACACTAGTCAATGCAGATAGCTGTGATGACGACATAAGAGAGGCGACTAGATTTATAGTCAAAGCTGACAATGTAAAGTCTAAGGAGCAGTATGTGGCATATATCAATGCCGCTATATCTAACTTGGTCAGTGCAAAATACGATTGCCCAAAGGGGCATAAAGAAGCTATTCAACAATCAATAGAAGACACGAAGGAGTTACTATGAGAAAAGAACCACTTACCCTACTACAGGCAGTCATGCTGAAGAGGGTTGAGCCTAAGAAGAAGAGAACACTGATTGGTAAATTAGGGCTAGTAGCAATGATACTGGCATTTATACCTATATTACTTATACTGTCTCCATTAATGTTATGGGGATATTTCAAACTAGGAGAAAAAAAATGAAAGTTGCAGAAAACTATACAAAAGAGGAACTAGTAGAGATGTTAGTTCATAACAATAATAAGCTCATGGTCATGTTAGATGTTCGCGTTAGGTTTATGCAAAACCCTTCTCTAGGAACTGTTGATGTCTACGATATTAATATCGTAGGTGCATTGATTTATCGCAATACACTCACATACGACGAATGTATCGAGCAGATAATAGCAAAATAGAACCAACCTCATCCTTCTATCAAGATGTAAAACTGATATTCAACACGATGGTCATTCGTCGTATCGTACTTTATACTTATTACAAGGAGTACACTCAAATGAAAACAACTAACTTAAAAACAACAACAACAACAACAGCTACTACTACTACTACTACAACAGCAGTTGAAACTGAAACTGATGCTACATATTCTGCACTAAGAGCAGACTGGAGAGACATTCAGGTTACACTTCAAAACGTATTTATCCCTAGAGAAGTGGTAACTGCAGATATTGAGGCTGCTAGGTCTCTAATGGCTAAAGACCTTAAAATAGACAAGATGGGGTCTGCTCCATACGTGAGAGAATCACTAAAGGCCTTCCTAAACAACGATAGTCTCGACCAGAAGTTATGTAACTTCTATAATAATATTAATGGTGAGGTATCTACCTCTGAGTTAGCAGGTCTATGTAAAAACCTATCTATCTTTAAGGATGTTAGGGAGTACACGTTTAATAGTGTTCCATTCACGGCAGAAGAGTTGACTAGAGGTAGCATATCCCTAGGATTAACACTTGCTAACTTTCTCGTTTACACTGGTACAGGTCACATGTTTGAGGCTGAGAGAACTAGTATAGACAAAGACGGCAATCCTGAGACTAGAACATATCTTCATGTTCAGTTCAATGCGAATACTGATGAGCGTTCTAACCTAATGCATGGTATCAATGGGAATCCTGGTGTTATACACCAGAGATTCATATCGTCACCTCCGGGTGGAATGCCTATAAAAGTTAGAGGTAAAATCAAGGAGACCTTGATTAATGCTAGCTCACGTGCACTTCAACTAGTTCCTATGAGTGACCAATTCTATTACTCTCTCTTAGAGAATAGCAAATGGTACAAGCAGTCACTAGCTAAAAAGATGGAAGTTGGTGCTTCTATTAAACTACGTGTTGATAAATACATTGATGCTATACGTGAAATTAGAGACATGGACAGAGTTTACTTGTCTATGAAGTTCGACTACAGATACAGATTGTACACTGATATGAAATCGTTTTTCATTAATCCTCAAGCGAAGGACGGCAAATATCTGTGGCAACTAGCAAACTCTAGAATGCTAGATGATAGAGGTTATGCTCATATGGTGCATAGTGCCGTAGGTATAGCTCTTAACAAAAGACATAGCCTTGCTAAAGCTATGCAGTATTGGAATAAGCATGAGCTTAGCGTTCGCTCTGCACTATTAAAGATGGGAGCTAGTATGGACGAACTTGCTGAGTCTGTTTATGCTCGTAGATTATTGGATGCTATTTCTGATTACAGAAATCGCGTTCCAAGCAAGTTCATCTTGCTAAAAGACTTTACTACTGGTGGACTTATCCACCATTCTATTACATTCCATAATGACATATCTGCTCCAATGTGTAACGTAGCAGGTAGAGCTACTCCTGCTGATGCACATGCACTTGTTGCACAGCGTTTTGGTATGGACGGTCTTACTAGAGACCATGCCAAAGAGATTAATATGCAAGTATTACACGGGTCAAGCAATAAGACAGCTGCAGATACAATCAATGCGTCTTGTGGAACCTCACTTAGTGCTGGTGGGTTTGGTAAACTCAAGTTGGAGGCATATGGTGCTCCAATTAACAACGTATTATCTATCGTTGAATTTGGTAGAAGTATGCATAGCAAATACAATACATCATTATTATTCCGTACTCCGGAAGGGTGGCCTACAATGAGTATTGCATATACACCTAGTGAAGTGTCTAACCCTAGACATGGTGGAACCATGCTAGAGTTCTATATGTTCACTCCCGAAGCTCAAGAGCTAAAGCAGGGGTATAGAAAGATACATACTATTACTACAATGCCATTGACTAGCGACAAGAATGGTACTCCTATTCGTGGTGCCAAAGTTAGTGGATTATATGCCAACATAACTCATGTAGTTGACGGTCATATTCTTCGTAGAATATACGAAGAGAATGCAGTGTCACTATCAATTCATGATAACATCGGAGCTTGTCCTAATGACTTTGATGGTATCGAAGAGACTGCTGTTAATGTTATGGTCGAGGACTATGATGCTCGCTACTATGAGCGTTGTATCAATGATATTAAGAATAACGCTGCAAAGGATAACTTTGCTTCTGTGAACTTGCCTGTTCTGTACTACGGTAAGCTAACAAAATCTCAAGTCAAGAAGTCTACAGGCTTCCTCCAAGCCTAGTGCCTTCACCATGTCCCTTTCGGGGGATATGAGTGAGGGTATTACTCCTACCTGTCGCCACATGCTAGTTCGTGTGGGGCTAAACTGGAACTAATGCTCTCTATTTAACCTAACGGTTCATCCGACGGTTTACGCCCGTTGTTTGGTACTAAGGTTCCATCCGTCAAAGTGCCTCAACGGGGCTCGGCTCATGTAGAAAGGTAAGATAATTGCCATTTCCCAGAAGAAGCGTCATACATTATTGACACAATTCAGGAATCATAAAAAATGAAAGGAAAATCATGAAAAATGGAGCAGCATTAAAGGCAGCTCACCACAATCTCAAAGCTAAGTTACGCTTAGTAGACGAGTTTGGCATTACAAAAGACTGGACAACTGAAAACCCAAATTGGGATAAGACAGTTACTGCTCTTGCTGAAGCCAAAGTGGCGAGAATGTTAGAGTTCAAGGCAGAAGAGCTTGACCTTGCGAAAGCAATGAAGGGTCAAGATAGCTATTTGCGCAATATTGTTAAAGCACTTAATTATTCTTCAAAAGAAGAAGCAATTGATGCAGAATACGCTGAAGTATTCGCAGACCATGCTAGTGAAGAAGAAATCTACGCAGACATCAAAGATGTTTGGGCTGAGTAATTCTTCATAATCGCCATTCAGAACCACAACACATCCTCCTTGCACGCAAAGTGAAGTAGTGGATGGTATGTGGACTGTATATAGCAATTAGTGCACTTATACTCATGTGTGCTAATTGGTGTATATTGATGTAGGTCAAGTTTATAATAGGTTCGTGACATTACCTTTCCCAAGTTCTTGACTTATTCGGTGTACGCCAACACCCTAAACAATATTATAGGGCGCTTACCCCCTCTTTATTAAGCGTCCTACCGTGTTGTTAGTTACGCGGTTTATTATTTTCTTGTATCCGTGATATTATTCGAAGTGATATCATGATATGTATTAATTTGAGTGAGATATCCCATTATCTCATTCATATTAGTTCATTCGAGCTACTCAAAAAAAATGACTCAAAAAAGGAAACACAATGTCAGTATTATCAAATATCATCCCAGATGGATTCAAAAAAATAGCAGAAGGAATTTCAGATATCGGTGAATCTCTGAACCCTCTTGTATCAGACATGACTGCAGATAACAGAGAGATTGCACTATCTCTTATGGAATTAGGTTATTCAAATCAGCAAATCCAAACATTTGTAGACGTGTCTAGAAACCAGCTAGATGAATTCCTAGAGCTTGAAAGAGCTGTAGAAAAAAGACTTAGCCAGCAAGAAGAAGCAAAGGACTAGCATGATTGGAACCATCCCTATGATTTTCATGGGTTTGGCCGTAGCAATCAACTTTATTGTAATCAAGTGGAAGCTTGAGCACGATAGAAATGCAGATGCTATACTTGATGCAGCAATATTGTTTATTATTGCCTGGGGCTTTAGCGGCTCAATCAGTGGGCTAATGATAGGTACAATTGCATCTATGTTCGTAAGTATGTACTTAATAGTCTCACCTCCTGATGCATTAATTGCCAAATTTGAGAAAAAATCAAAAAGCAGAAGACAGTCCAGGAATAAAAGAAATGTTCAACAACCCAAAGAAAGTTGACCAAACAGGCACTCTTGTATTTGTTGAAGCAAAAATAAGAAGAGCCGGTCACACATCAATAAAGATAATAGAATTGCTTTCATCAAGAAAGGAAAGATTAGCTATTGAAGTACCAATGAATTATGAAACAGAGCATATAAGCAATATGGTAAGTGATTTCAATAAATCACTAAGAAGTTTCACATTTCTAAATCAAACAATACCAAGATACTAAAACTACAACAACCTAAAAACGCAACATCAGTAAGTGTTGTACTTTACCCTCAAAATACCCTTAAGGAAAAACATGTCATTTTTTAGCAAAATAAAAAAGTTCAGAATCAAGAAATATAAAAATACTCATCTTCTTCAGAAGAAGGGTTTATTTTATTGGCACGACTTCACAGATGTACACGAAAACTATATATTTCTAAGCAAGAACTATACAGTCTCAATAAATATGGCTAAACAATACTTAGCATTAAATGAAGGTGTTCCTGAAAACTTTTTAAATAAAGATTGGATACTCATAAAGTAATACAAGGGGAACCACCATGAACACTAAACACGTAAGAATTACTCCTGGAGTAGAACTACAAGATAGACTATTTGAACTTTTCGGAAACAGAAAGGTTCTGTATGTCATGTGCGAAATGAACCGTATGGATGAGCTGAAAATAAAAGGTCAGATAAAAGAAGCAGCTACTAAACGCTGTAAGCCTATATTTTGCGATACAAACGGAAAACAGTATGAAAGTATAAAGCAAGCTAGCATCGAGCTTATATTGGACCCTGGAGCTATCAGTAGGGTACTAAGCGGAAAACAATCCACAACAAAAGGTTATACCTTTTCACATAAAATATAAGGAATACAAAATGGCATTAAAATATTTTCCACCATTTATTAACCTAAGAAAAAAAAAGAAACCTGAACCTTTAGCAGTAATAACACTTATGGCAAAAAGTTTTAGACTCTCAAGCACCAACGAGAATCTAATTAAAACAATTTCTCAAGAACCATCACCTAACTTTATCTATAAGATAACGATAGAAACTATAAAGGAAGACAAATGACAGAATCAGCATTGCTATTATTGATAGTGTTCCAATTTAAACACCTCATCGCAGATTATTATTTACAGTTTCCATATATGTATGAAAATAAAGGTAATGAACACCATTGGATGGAACCACTAATTCATCATTCACTTGTTCATGGTGTATTCACATTGTTTATCTCTGCATCCTTTCTTGCATATACAGGAGCAGAAGAAACATCGTTCAATAAATCACTATTCCTCGGAGTAGTACTGTTTGATATGATTACTCATTTTATTACGGATAGATGGAAAGCAACCAGAGGTAGAGGTCCGAACGAATCAAAGTTTTGGACAGACTTAGGTATAGACCAAATGATACATCATATTGTTGGAATCATTATTGTGTATATATTAGTAAGCCAAGCACAATGAGTAAGTTAATACTCACTGCAAAAGAAGCTAAAGCAGAGAGAAAATTACTTGAAGAAAAATACTGGTCAACTCCTTGGGGTAGGGCAGAATTAAAAGAGAAAAAAAAGAAGGATAAGAAATGAAAGTATTATTACTACTATTTATGTCATTAACTCTGTGGACGAAGGATTTACAGTGATACTTGCAAGTATTATATTTAACAGTATTATCATACTCGGTATCATTGGTATATTTATTGTTCAAGTTGACATAATCAAAAAAAATGAACAAATGGAAAAAACCATCAAACTGTTACATAAAAACACAAATGCAAACATAAGAGTACTGAACGATGGTCTGCAAACTATATTTGATTCTGTAAAAGAATTAAAAAAGAACAAAAAGAGCAGTAGTAAAAAAATAACTACCAACATTTAATAAAAAATATAACATAGCTAGGCTATGTAAAAAGAAGGATAAAAAATGAAAAAACTAGACGAAGTATTAGAAAATTTCAAACCGAACACTATAGATAATAGAGATGCACATAGACTTGCAGATTTCACTCCAGAAGATAAATTACCATTGCTTGGTGTTAAATTACTTGAGAAAAATATAGGGACGCATGTTCCTATTGCTTGGAACGAAGAAAACATACTTGCACAGCTTAAAAAAGATGTAGCGTTTGGTTTCGAAAAAGCTCTTGACCAAAGAGGATTATCTGCAGGAATGATGTATCAAGTTGTAGGTATGTGGAATGAAATACTTGAAAACAATCTGAATAAATCAGATGAAGATTATTCAATGTATGGACTTCCTAGATTAAAAACAACAGCATTGCACTATGGATGGGAAAATCCTATCGGAGAAGATGAAGGTTCTGAGGAGTCTTACAATGAGTAATAAAACTAAAACCAGTGAAGAACTGATAGCAGAAATTAAAAAGTTATCAAAAAAAAGAAAGAAACATCAACCTTTCTCTGATACGTTAATTAACCTCGTTATGAAACTACACTACACAGGGATGAATGCATCTGCAATCGAAAGAGCTACAGGCATTTCAAATCAACAAGTTTCAAAATGGAAAAGAGAGTTTGGTACAGAAATGACTCACGTAGCATACGGAACCACTACTCGTAATGATGTGAGAACAAAGTGTCTAGCAGTAAGAGAATTCCTTGTCGACAACAAAACATCTGATTATCTGTCTAAGAAATATCATGTTGGTACAGTTACGATTATAGCGTGGGTAAAGAAGTATGAAGATGACTATGAACAATGGCTTGATGCTCCAGATGGAATCACAACAGTAGCTAAAAAAGATAGACTTATCTATGGTAATGCAAACATCACCGAAATCAGAGAAAAGCTAATAGACCATGGAAATGAAATCAAAGAAATGATTCAGAGTATGCAAAAAAATGGAATAATGGTAAATGCGGTTGCACAAGCTGAAAACCTCAGCAAAAAAACACAAGAAGAAATCAAAACTCTTGATGCAGCAGAACAAATAATTAAAAAAGGGGTACAAAAATGATTAAGCAAAATGGACAAACACTAGAAACAGAAGGCTCAATAAACATGGTAATCAGCGAAGCTGCTGCATTACTTAACTACATCCCTAAAGCTTTTGCAAAGCAAATTATGGAGAAAGGCTCTCCTGGAAACAAGACAGAAGATGAGATAGAAAACGAAATCAGAAGAAACATTATTTCTGGAGCTGAATTGTATTGTCTTGTAGACAAAGGCATGTCACCCGAAGAGGCAATGAAGGTTCTTGATATTGACGGAACCATCATGAGAGTGGATGGCGAAGAAGAAAAAGATGAAGAAAAAACTAAATAAAGTTTTTCTTTTGGTAATCATATTATCATCAATCGCTTATGCAGAATACTTCTATGTGACTTTACCAGACGGCTCAACAATGGAATGCTACAGATGGAGCAATGGCGACATCGACTGTAACTAAAAAGGATATTACATGGCAATAGGAGACCTAGACACAATAGAAAGAAGAGACAGAATGGAATTAGCTGAGTTAATTCGTGCGGATAGAACTCAAAAAGTAAACACTGGAGCAGGATATCAAATACACAATCCTCCAACTGCAGAATTTCCGTTTGGTAGACCCGATGTAATACCTGATGTCATAAACAATCCATTCAGAGGATTAGATGATGGAATATACGAAGACACTACTAGCCCATATGAATTTCAAGAGATAATGACAAGAAGAATGCAGAATGAATTCCATAGAGAAAACACTAGGAGTGTAGATAGCTTAAATTACTCTACAAGAAACCATAATATTCTAAGAGAACTTCTATCCTATATAAGAAGAGAACATCCAAATGTAGATGCATATGTGAAGCATATATGTTTCAATGAAAACAAACAACCATTAACGGTAATCATAGAAAGTCTTTCAATGAGAATGGATGCAGACAGCACAGAAAGACCAAACTCTGCAATAACTAAAATAAACAGAGAACTGGCAAGCTTAGAGAGGAACAAAGGAAAATGAAAAAGCTTTGGCAAAATGAAGGGTTAGAAGGGATAAATGATTTCCTACATGACATTGAAATGTCAAAAAAGAGAGAAGAAAAAAAAAGAAAGCTAGAGCATGAAACTCTTCAACTTAATCCAAAAAGATATAGTTCTCTTGAACAATCAAGAATATGGAATAGAACAAAAAAAGAAAACAAGTATCTTCAAGAGTTCAGCATACAACTGAATGGGTATAAACCTATGCACGAAATACAAAGAAGAGTCATATCTTTTGCCGACTTGAGATACAACAAATATATTATCTTGTCATCACATAGCGAAGATGTAGATAATTATATCGGCAAATCTACATATTGGGAAAAGAAAAGCGTAATTGTAAAAAGTATTCATACTAAACATGATGTCAAAATAGTTTTCGCAGAAAACAAACAAATGTTATCTATTGTATTCCAATACTTAGGATACTTCATTGTAACAACAAAATCAAGTTTCGAAAACTTCCTCTCAGAAATAGAAGGAAATGATTATGAAACTAAATTTATTGCGGATAAAATAAAATCAAATCTTGAAAAGTTTGAAGTAACGACACCTATTGTTGATTCATTATCTAAAGAGATAAAAGACAACGTTCAAATTATGGCAGAATGGCTAAAAGACAGGTCGGAAGGATTGTAGAATATGAACATAGTTATAGAGCAATTAATGTACATGATTAAATTCAGACTAATGAGTGGCACTAAAACACAAGAAATGTTTGATTTACTAAAAGAGTTAGAGTTAGAACTTGAAGAACTGAAAGACACTGAACCAACTATCGAAGGTATAGAGTTAATCATTTCATCACTGGAATCCATGAACGGTAGACTAAGAAAACAAAACGAAGAGGATAAAAAATGAGTGGTAAAATTAAAAAATGTAATGTCAACGGCTGTAGTAAAGTAGCTATAGGAAAGAGGTCTTATTTTTTCCCATTCCATAGATGCAATGAACACAAAAGGAAAAGAAAATGATTTGCTATAAAGATACAACATTTTGCTCGGAAGATAAATGTGGAAACATAGATTGTAATAGAAATGTTACAGCTGATGTAGTTGCTGCTTCACAAGCATGGTGGAATAAAGGTGTTGATATTTCAGAATGGACACCTGCTCCTATAGCAGTACAAGATTTAAAAGATACATTTGAGTGCCCAGGATATGTCATGCGTCCATAGAGTTATCATTGGATAATTTTATTGGCCGTAGGGCATGTCTGCGGACAAGAAAATACTAACCGTAAAACGAGAGATTATGCACGGTCAATAATCACACCTCTCACCATGGGTCCACAACATCCAACTGGACGTTGATGGACCCCCGTATTATGTGCCATTCGTCTAAATGTAGGACCTCCGCCTTAATAGCCGGATAATGCTGGTTAGAGTCCAGCATGGTAACACCGTAAAACGGGCAGGTTGTATCCACGGAAGAAATACCGACTACCTGTCAGTATAAACGGTTTTCCTGAGATGTCCCGTAGACTGCTTTAATGTCGAAAGAAATCATCCGTGATTGGTCTCCACACGTAAAAGTGGGACCGCCAAAAGAAAACTATTCCACAGAACCATCTCTATGTAGATGTTTGTATGGAGTCGTTGGGGTCAGACTCGTCGCAAAAATATCCTAGGCAGCATGCCTTAATCAACAAAACCGGGTTTACCGGATGAAGTTTGTTATTTAAATAATGTATTCTAAATGTCACCAATGTAGAAGAAAAACTCACGCAGTGACCTGGAGCATGGCTTGGAACTCGCCTTCTTTTCAACATCCAGTTAAAGACGATTAGTAAAGACAGCGGTAGATTTTCTTGATTGACAGATTCTTACAACCATAGCTAGGAAAGCGTCATGGAGTACCGTCTCAGCTGGAAAGAAGCAGAGACAACTGATTATGGACGCGAAAGCTTAAATGGATATAAAGCTACTCACTGAGAGTGAGGAGATATTGGGTTCGATTCCCTGCAAGTCCACAAATATTATGTCATGTTAGCTCAGTTTGGTAGAGCACTCCCACTGATAAGGGAGAGGTCAATGGTTCAAATCCATTATGTGACACACAAATAGTCATGAAGGTAACAGACCATGCAAGGGTGTCGTGAGCATCCTAGAAAAATTCATTGCTGGAATGATAACCAAAAGCAAGAGTGTTTTGAAATAGATTCACAAACTTATCAGAGAGTCTACTGTTGGACTCTCGAACTATATATGTCGATGTAAGTTTCAGTCCGGTAGAACTGGGGGCCTTTTGCCCCTGTGCGTTGGTTCAAATCCAATCATTGTCTATCTTGGGTGCTGAGGATAAATGCATCTGGTCTAATGGATGTCGACCTAAAATATCCTTACGAGCAAAGGAACATGCTTTCAATAAACCTCACAATCGGAAAATACTACTTTAGTAGAACGCGAAAGCGTCATCGGTGTAACCCCGGATATTTTTCTCATGTAGAGGACAGCTGCATATCTTTACAAACCATACTGTTTTACCTAGTACCAAAGGTAAGAAAAATCCTATAGTTTAGGTGAACCACACAAGAGGGATTGATACCGTGGGTGGCAATGCGTCTACTCCTTTCATTTTAAAAGCACTCAGTGCGGTTCAAACAATATATACAAAAAAGGAAATAATATGTTCACACTAATAAGTGTAAATAACAAAGATTCGGTAGGATACAGATTTATCGGAGTCGATGCATCATTCTATTTTGATGGAGAAGGATTTACATTCTCATCAATCACTAGCAGTAGAGTTAAATCTATTTCAATGGATGAAGATATTATGACCGTAATAACAAAAAATACAGAATATAAATTCAGAAAGCACTAGCACTAGCATCAATGGTTTACTAAATGTAGAAAAGTGGGAGAGGAAACTCCATTACCACATATATATACAGAATACCATGAAGCTTGGTGTCTAACATCAAAATTAAAATTACAATTTAAGGAAGTACAAAAAATGGCAAAAGATACAGCATTACACGAATTACTGGCAGTAGAGTCAACACTATCAGAGACAGCAAACAGAGTTCAAAAAGACACAACAAAGACACTTTCAACCAAAGAAACAATCTTCTCAGGTATGGTAAAAGCACATGTACTTTTCGATGAGTCACTACAACACCTTACTCAGGCAGTAGAATCAAAAGAAGTACAGTCAACAGTAACTGAGCAGCTTGATTATGCTGCAGGAGAAATTTCTAGATACTGGGATGTAACTCTTCAAAAAGAAGATGCAAATCAAAAAGCAAAAGCAGATATTGTCATTGGAGACACGGTAATTGCAAAAGACATTCCATCAATTGTATTACTTTCAATGGAAAAGAAACTAAGTTCATTACTTGCACTATATAATGCAATCCCTACACTTGATGCTGCAAAATCTTGGATTATCGCAGAAGGATACTCGGTTGCAAATGTGTTTGTTACTAAAAACCAAAGAGAGAACCAACAGTCTGTAGTTGAAAAACTATGGGTTGAGGTATCTCCGGCTACAAAAGAATTCAAAGCTCAACTTGTTCAGCAAGAAAAAACAACTGTTGTTGGTAAATTCGTAATTGATGAATTCTCTGGAGCACTTACATCACTAGATAAGGCAGAGAAGATTCAACGTCTTACGAACCTTATTCGTGCAGTTAAAACTGCCAGACAAAGAGCAAATACTCAGATTGTGGATACTGAAAAAACATTCGCTACTGCACTATTTAGCTACATCAACGGATAGGAATTATCATGGAAATGACAATAGCCTGGTTCCCAATGATAAAACTATTACTCACCGCAGTAATGATATACATAGGATACTACTTCTACAAAAAAGGAAAGATGAAAACATCTGCATTCTATGCTATTGCCTTGATTGTATTCTGGAGTCTTTCACCTATTAAATATGACGGAACCAACTCAACACAACACAAACTACAGTCAGTAAAAGCAAAAACAATTCAATACAGAAATGTAGATGCCACCATAGTCGAAACAAAGAAATTAACTTTTGATGAGAGAATGGCGGCAGAAGATGCTCGCTCTAAAGCAGCAAATAAAAAGGTTCATGATGAAATCGTTAAGTAGAGGGTTTACCCTAATTGAACTCATATTTGTAGTGATTATTGTCTTTATACTTGCATCAATTGCAGTACCAAAGATAATGTCAGACAATAAAAATAATGTGCAGCAGAGCCAACAACATAAACAAACAAAACAAATCGAAGGAACGACATGGGAATGAAAAAAACATTAATCACAATTGGATTACTTGCAGCAATGCTACTTACTACAGGATGTAATCATAAGGTAGTAGGACAGGGAGAAAAAGGGAAGATTCTTGATAGAGGAGGATTTCAACCGGAAATCTATCCACCATCAAGAGTAAACACTGGATGGCATGGAGACCTGGTTCTTATTGAAACAGTAACTCACACAGTAAATGAAACAATTACTGTTCGTATGAAAGATGACATGAACCTTGTTGTTCAAGTTAGATTTCAACTGAGAATGGGAGAAAAAGAAACTTCACTTAATGCTGTATTTAATGACATTAAACCTGAATCAGGAAACCTTATTACTCTTGGTCAAGTCTACAATGTATATGGAAAAATGCTTGTAAACAAAATCACAAGAGAGGTACTCTCAAAATATAATATTGGTGATGTGAATGATAACTTCAATCATATTTCAGCAGATATTTACGAGAAAACACTTAAAGGTTTCAAGCCTACTCCACTAATCATTACAGATGTAGCACTAGGAAAACTGGATTATCCAGAAATCATAGATAATGCTATCATGGGTGCTGCAAAACGTGAGCTTGAAATTAAACAAGCTGAAGCAGATGTACAAGTTAGACTTACTGAACTAAAAGGTAAAGAGAAAGTAGCAGAAGGTGAGTACAGAATCAAGATGCAAGAAGCAAAACGTATCAAAGATTACAATGCTGCTATTGCAGAGGGAATCACACCTGAACTATTGGAACTTAGAAAACTAGAAGTACAGCAAGAGCTCGTACAAGCAATTGGAAAAGGTGATACTACAACCATCTTCGTCCCATACTCTGCTCTCGGAACCACAGGTTTACAGAACAGAGTAATGCTCACAAAGTAGGAAAACTGTGGGCCCCTAAAAGCTGGGGTTGAACCGGATAAGTGTGCAATAAAAGCCTATCTATGAAATGCATACCGACCCACAGACTAAACAGTTCTTGAATAGCTACCCTTACCTCATGGGGGTAGGCAATGCGTAAACGTATTTTACGTGTCATTGACAAATAGAACTGTTTGTAGTAAACCTGAAGAGGTTTGCCCCTAGAGCCAACAAGAACGGTATATATAGGTAGCTCCTGTATGAGCTTATGCTCACTTCAGTACTGTTGGTTCTCTGGGCAAACTTATTCTAATGTTTTACCCTGCACTGGTCAGATTGACCATAAACTCCCAGATTCTATTTCCGGGGGAGTGTAGTTATTATCAAGCTTATTTTATTATCCCACATAAGCTTAGCACTATAGACTTTTAACACCTGTCAGTCCTAGACAATTTTTAGAATGCTACGAGGGTTCGACCCCCTCTCTCGCCTCCATAAATATATGGCGAGATGGTAGAGTGGTTATACAGCATTCACAACTTATCTTAAAAAAGGGAACTAGACATAAAACCGGGTCGTGCAACAATTACAGATATTTCGAGGTTCGAGTCCTTGAGGGCCCACCATTACTACTATTAGTATTTGGGCCCTTGGCGGAATTGGTAGACGCACTGATTGTTTAAATCAGCCATCAAAACAAATTGATAGAGTCCACAAGAAGGAATAGCTAGTGGGCTCGCTTGAGTTTGTTATAAAAAATATAAAGGAGAAGACATGGCAGGAGAAAAGAGTACCCTAATTAAGGTTGGAGAAACAGTAAAATTAACTGGTGTATCATCAGACAGTAAATACTATGGATGGGCACCACAATTAGTTGGCAATCCCTATATTGTAACAGCCATCGACTACTCTTCATATGACAAAAAATGGGTAGATGCAATACTGAGTCCAATAAATGATTCAGAAATATCACAGTTTGGAAGAACCATAACCGTAGGAAAGTGTCTTCTGGAAAAATTAACTACAGAACTTCAGGTGATACAAAACCTTGACATAAACTTTTCAAGAAAAGAACGAAAAATTAAACAAATAAATACTTTATTTTCAAAATTTCTAGAAACAGGAAAAGTAGCTACACATATACTTGTGGAAGCAAATGACCAAGAAAGCTGGAAAGAATTACATGAGCAAGGATATGATGTATTGTGGCAAAATCTACAAAATGTTAGTCCAAAATGGACTAAAATACAATCAAATTTCCCATTTGACCCAAAGAATACACTTATTATATTTAAGCACAGCAGAGCAGATATGACAAACTTTTTAAGATTTAGAAAAGACTACATGGAAGGTGGATATTAATGACAAAAGGACAAGCAAACTTAATGAATAGATTGATGCTAGCCCAAGCATATCTATGGATAAAACAAGTATCTGATAGTGGATTAGAGATGCCACCAATTGCATACAAAATAAGACTAGCTGGACACAATTCATTTCATATAAATAGATTTGATGATGCAGAAAGAGAACTTATACAGGGTATTGCAACAGACGAGCGTATGGTAAAAATAGCCGAAAGACAAACATCTCCAATCATACAAGCACTACATCTCATGAAGATATGGGTAGAAGATATAGACAAAAAAGACAGACCCAATATCTACATTGCTGATGCAAAACTGAAAACAGGGAAAATAGCATATATGAAAAGCATGCTAGCACTTAAAAAGAACAACCCAGAAGACCATGCAGAAAAAACATCTGTAATAAATGATAGCTGTAAAAGCACGGAGGAATGGTATAATATCTGTAAAGAAATTATTTTAACAAAGGATATTTAATGGACGAAATATTAACGCTTGTAATTCTAATCTTCCTACTAGAAGGAATGTTTAGAATATTGAAATCTACTTTTACTGATATAAAGAATAAGAAAGAACTCAAGCAAGCGAACATCGAACTTAACGAAGAGTTTGGACTATCAGATAAACAAAGTATAGCACCGCTGAAAAAGCAGTACCCAAGTATTGAAATTAAAGATTCAACCACCAGAACCACCTCAACAGGAGATAATGATGCTAAGTAATCAAGAATTATATGGAACAGATGACGTACCCAAGGTACCAGAAGACGTTTGTAATGAGAGAATAGCTCTATTACAAAACAGACTAAAAGAAGAAGCAGACAAACACTTCATGCTCCAAAGCAATGACATGCTGAATAAATTACAATCAGGAATTAAATTTTGGCAAAGGCTAAGAGACGGTGAAGAAGAACACTAATCAGGAGAAACAATGACAAAAGAAAACAAAGAAGAAACAAAATACATCATAGATAAAAAAACCATAACAGCAAAGACACTAAAACTTGCTCTTGCTAAATACATGAGCATATGGGGTTCATCAGGAGCAGCATATATTCCACAAAAAGGATAGAAGCATGGAAGAACAAGAAGAAAAAACAAAGAGAAAATGGAAGAGGATGGGCTTAAGTCCAGACGACCAGAAACCTACAGTCGAAGTACCAAAAAAAATAAATAGTAACGGATTAAATACATACTTCCTCGAAAGAGGGGACCCTTTCAAGAATGGTTCATCAAGTGGAATGACTCCGTTTAACCAAACATAAGAAGGACTACAGCATGGATATTACAAAAGAGGAAGAAGAGGGATACATGATTTCTCTTACATTTAAAAGAATATATGAAATTATGTTCATTAAAAAGTTTGATGAGATAAGTAGTGATGTAGATAAAGATACAAGAACAAGAAGAGCCAACATATACGCAGTCAAAATTACACCTGTAGTGTGGAAAAGAAAGCTTGCTGGAAATCTTAAAAATTTATTTTCACCTGAGCACTGGGACAACGTAGACAGAGAGGAGAAAATTATGAATAACAGTTCAGTAGAAGACCTTAGCGAGATGCAATCAGACGAACAGAGCAACGAATCATATTATGAATTGGATGGTCTAAAAAATCAATTTATTGCTGAAGTCGTTGAGAGTATCAACCAGATAAGAGAACGAAGCAAAGGTGCATTCGGAGAATATGACAGAATGTGGCTAATCGCACTTCAACAAATTATAGACTCAGAACCAGAGGGAGAAGCTCATCCTCAGTATCCTGGGCAATATAGAAAACACACCGTCAAGCCAGAAGCATCGCTTGATTCAGACTATGAACACGTAAATGAACCAACACATTATGACTGGTTTGGAGAGCAAGCTATAGATGTTATTGAGAAGCAATTATCAACTGAAGCTTATCTTGGATTCCTAAAAGGAAATTCTCTAAAGTACAGAATAAGATTAGGCTCAAAGCCGAACCAACCTCTATATCAAGACTTCAAGAAAGCAAGATGGTATGAAAAGAGATATGACTTGTTTGTAAAACAAAACACACCAGAAGGATAAAAGATGCCATGTTACGACCCACGCCCTAACTATGACCATGCAGAAAATGCACACCTGAGAGACGAATCAAGACAGAGGGAACTTTATGTTCGCCAACTTGAATCAATGCTTTGTGCAATGTGTAACGAGGTTATAAACCTAGACACAACAGAAAAGAGAAAAGAAGAAATTCTAGACAGAGCAACAAGCAATGGAAAATCTTTAGATATTCATGCATGGTTTAAGCTGCATCTAGAGGCAGATGTCAAGAGGCTTGTTGTTACTGGAGTCAATAGAGATTCATCTATCCACGAAATTCTTCTATACAGAAGAATGGAAGAACTAAAAACAAAATAAAAACTATTTCGGTTTCACTTCTTAGAAAGGAAGTTGTGTAATTTTATAGGGTCACTACTTTAGTGACTTATCCCGATGTAGCTACTTAGGATATGAGCGGATACGTTCATTCAACCAAAAAATATAAAACACAAAGGAGCCACTATGGCTATGGGAATCAAAGACGTTGCTAACGTACTGTTAGACGGAAATAAGGCAGCATTCAAAGCGAATGCATCAAGAAGAGCAGGTTCAATGTTCAACGAAAGAGTTGCAGAAGCAATCACACCAAGACTACCTGCAATGGTAAGAATGAGTGGAGCAACTGAGCAACCTTGGTTTAAGTTTGTACTTGCAAATGCAGTAGCTGGAGCAATTATCAAATTTGGTTACACAAATGAGAAATTACTTCTTCTTGCAGATGCAGGTGTAAATGCAGCAAATGATGACTTTCTTGGAAGCTTCGACTTCGAGGGGATGGTTAATGGCCTTATTGATGGCATTGACGTATCGGGTCTTACTGAGGCAAGTGATTCAGTTAGAGAAACAGCGTCCGCAGGACTTAAAAAAGCTAGCGAAATGGTAGACCCTGACGCTAAAACAGCATAAAGGATAAATCATGGCATCAATGGCAGATTTAGTAAAAAAAGCGGCAGCATCAGCTAACCCGACAACACCAGCACCAAGCGTTCAAGTAGCAGACACATCGTCTCTTACAGCGAACAGCTCAAGTGGTAGAGCATAGCGAAAGCATAATCTACTAAATAAAAGTAGTTAGACACAATGCATCGCAAGGTGCATTGTAATGTAACTACTAAAAAAAATAAGGACAATAAAATGCAAAAAGCAATACCGATTAACAATCTAATCTTTGAAAAAATAAAGTTTAGATATGACTTTTATAACGCAGATAGAGCAGTTGGAAACGCAGGTGGAGGAAAATTGTTGCTTGACACATTTTATCCATTCATTCTCGCAACACAAATATTAGGACACGCTCGAAATACAGCAGCAGGAAGAACCAACGCTCCAGCAATAGCCAGAAGCACTGGAAATATGAGAACAGGATATGCAATCTCAGAGAGAATTTCTAATGAACTAGGATGTAAAAAACTACACATATCTGAACTCATTACAATGCTAGGATACACCAAAACTGATATCTCAAAACTACTACAACATGTGAAAAATAAATCTTTCAACTTGGTTCTTGTAGGTCTTGGTGGTACAGGCTCCAACTTCCTACACTGGACATACGAAATGTCTCAATGGGTAGGTAAAGATTTGATTTTCAATACTATGTTCTCATATGATGATGATGACTTTGATATTCCAAACATGTTGAGAATACCATTTGAGCCTAACTTTGTTGGCGAACAAACATCATCAAAGAAGGTAGATTGTATTCCTCCGAAATTCAAACAAATTGCAAACAACTTCAGACTTAAAGATATGAGACTTACTGCTTATGATGTAGACAATACAAGACTTGGTTCACACCAGACTACATTAATTTATGGTGCACCCGACATAGCAACAAGAAAATGGTTGTCTGATTCAGAATATACATTCATCGCTGCAACACACAGAGACTCTGAGTTCTCACTGGTAGAGAATCCTGCCGTAGACGACGAGTTAATGATGGAAACGTATGGAAAAATAAACGTATCCAAGTTTATGCTGAACCACCTAACTATGACTATTAAATTCCTGGAGCACCTAAGAGACAGAGACAGAGTACTCGGGGGTTCAACTGAGACACAAATATTGAGAGAAGATTTTGATACTCTATATGCTAACCAGCTAGCTTTTGGCTTCAAAGCTGGGGCAAAAAGACTATCAATCCATAGCTCTAACGACACACAAAACATAGACTTACCAGAGGAGAACGGAAATGAGTAATATGCTTAGCTTAAAACCAACACCTATGCAAAAAATATATGAAAATACATGTCTTGAATTAGTAAGAGAACTAAGTAAAGACCTTGTTAAAGATGTGCCTACTGCAGATTCATTTACATCAGTAAATGGATTAGGTAATGCCGTTGAAGAAATAAATTTCACAGACGCAACACAGACTCTTATGTCTAAATATCATAACCCTTATATGCACAGAAATAAAGATGGAAGCTTTAGAGCATGGGCAATGTTTAGAGATTTTTTCGACATAACAAAAGTAGGTGACGCAAACCTATCAATAAATCAAGCGAAAGAAATGCTTGCTGGAATCTATAAGGAATCAAAAGATTCACTATATGGTGTACTTCTCATGGATGCAAAGAGAGGAAAAAAGAAACAAATAGTAAATCTTCTTCATCCTGTAGTTGTGCACAACCTAAACCAGGAAGAATTAGATTTCAAATTAGATGAACAAATATGGACAATGGCTATTTACTCATTTAAAGATAATAAAAAAGATGTACTCAAGGCTGATTTCCCACAAATATATGACAAAGAAAACTATACACTTGAAATTGCAAACATACTTGCATCTATTGATATTCCATCACTGTACTACACGGAGAATAAAGATTTTGAAGTCGACATCATAGATGATATGTTTGTGCTCAAGTATCAAGAGATAAAAACATTAAAAGAGTCTGGTGAAGTACTGAAAGATTCAAAAGGTGGAAGAAGCTATATTGTTCCTTGTCAAGTAATAAATGTTGGAGGAGTAGCGTTCCCATACTATGGAAGTATCTACTCAACCAAAGGTCTAGCATGGAACATTACACCACTAATGTCAGCAAACATCTCTCATCCTGAAGGACAAAGCACAAATAAGGGAATGAATGGTGGTTCTAGAATCTGTACTCACAGTGGAAACAGTAAAACAAGAGCAGGGGTATCGTCACTGAACCACTGTAATATTACATCTCCTCTAAACAGTGACTGTATGGCTCCAGGCTCAATGAGCTACTCTGAAGCTTGTATAACTGCTTCCGTAGAGTTACTACTAGGAGAAGAGTTCGAGTCAGCAGCAAACAAAGCAGACAAGGCATTAACGTTTCAGGAATTTGTGGAGACGAATGACGGGGCTAGTAAAAAGCAATACCTAAAGTACATCAAAGATAGAATCGCACACAAAATGAATGAAGCAGAGGCTCCAGAACCAGAAGAAGTACCGATGGAAGAAAGATTTCCTGAAGTATACGATACATCAAAATGGACAAACTATGATGAGAATCAATTAAGAGGATACCTTAATGGTGACGTCACCTATGTAGGAGATTTCGAAGAGCCAAAGATATGGATTGATTCAGTATGGCGTAACTTAAATTCGAAAAAAGCACTTGAATGGTTAGAGAACAGAGAAGAAAATGAAAGAATAGAAGTTGACAATCCCGTACCTCCTGTTCCTAATGTACTAACAACAAATTCACCAACAGAATTAGCTGAAATGACGGAAGAAGACTTTCAGGATGCTATTGATGGATTAATTGGAGACGCAGATGCAGAACCAACACAACCTGACGGAGAAAGATAATGAATAAAAAAATACAGAAACCAGCAGTAATAGTAGAAAGAATAACAGACGGAGTAGACACTAACAACTTTGGTGTAATGTTTCACTCAACAAAATCAATTGAATCATTTCAGCAACGCTCAGGCATGTCTGGTGCATACACTACTGAATATCAACATCATTATATTGCATTGATTGCAAGACTTAATGCTGGTGCACAAACACTAGACCTATGTATCCCACTTTGTATGTTTAATTATCATCAAGAGGTAGCAGGAGCATCCGTAGAGTTTAATCTTGCTGAAGTATCAACTGCAAATGCTGATGCTCAAGAATTAGCTATGAAGAAATTTAAAGAGTTCGAACAGACTGAAATGTACAAGACAATACTTTCTATGGGCTTTACTGAATTCATCATAGAAGGAATGCATTCAATACATGCTCACCCAAATGGTATAAATAGATTCTCAGGGACAGACCTCAGAGAAAATATAAACCATCCTGGAGTAAACTTTCCATTAAATACTGGGACCAATGTTGCAAACTTTGCATCAATCATCCAGCATAAAGAAGGCTTTGCTCAAATCATTCACACAGAATACAGAATGTTTAACGGCGTAGAGCTTGGAGAAAGAGAATATAAGAAGGGCAGAACATTATCAGTAGTTAGAGGATACGATGTGCCAGAGCCTGAACCTTACGTGATTCCTGAACCTGGACTCATTGATGCACTATTTGGAACAAAGCCTGTAGCCCCACCAAAGCCTCTACCTGAAAAGAAGAGAGCAAACTACTGTCTACGCGATGGATTCATCGGAGCAGAAGAAGCGACAATCTCTAAGCTAGAAAAAGAAATGATGGACATGTGGGTTAATTGTCCTTTCGAAATAGACACAAGTCTCGTACTTAAAACAAATGTACTTAAGGGGAGAGGACGTCTACTTGCACCTGTTACAAAATTTAAAAATGAGCAGGTAAATGGCAAGGGAAAAAAGAAAGCCGAAGAGATAAACGCAGGACTCTTCGGCACTTGGGGAAAAACAGATGGTAAAACTGAACCATCGTTCAATCAGAAAAAAGAGTTTTTAAAAACAAGAGGTTTCACTGAAAAAGATTTCCTGGTTCTAAGAATCGAAGAAGTGTGTGATGAATATACTTATGAAATTCATGCAAAAGAACAGGAAGAACAGGCTGGTACAGAACCAACACTTAATAGTATGAAACAATATCTTGTAGATAGTGAAGCATTTACATGGCTAGATTTCCAAAATATTGAAGATGAAGAGATTAAAAATTTCTACTGGCTTGAAAGACTCGATGAAATCGAAGATGAACAGGCAGGTATCGAATACGAAGAAGCAGAAACAAGCCAAGAAGATATGATTTCATATTTAATAAACACAGGGTTCACAGTATTCGAACTTAAAAATATGGATGAATCTGAAATTAAAGAAGCATATGAATTAAATTTTAGATTCGAAATGGAAATAGAAACTCAACTTCCAGCTACAGAAAAAGAAGAAACAATTGAGTTACCCTCTGAGGCAAAAATGAAAGAATACTTATGTAACATAGGTATGTCCGAAGCAAGAGTAAACAGTATGTATCCGGATGTATTACTAGATACATACCTAATAAACAGAAGTAAAGCCGGACTTGAACCAAGTGATGATGAACAAGACAATCACTTCTCTAGAGCTCAAATGGAAAACCTCCTTGTAGGAGATAATATAGTTTCAGATGCAAAACTTAAAACATTAAGTAATGAAAAAGTATTGTTAATGTTCAATGACGTATACGAATTAACAGACGAGGATTATAAGAATGCCTAATTTAGAACAAGAGACACAAGAGACAAAATTCAACTTAAAAAGAGAGATAATAGCTGGAACACAATATGTATCTGGATATGAAAATACAGAAGACAAATATGTAATTTCTGCATCAATGGTCGGAAACGACCCTTTGCAAAACTACTTAACAATCATACATGGAAAACAAGTAGATGTAGAAATATCTGATGCAACGCTTGGGACAATATTTCATTTAGGTATGGAAGAATTGATGGTTAGAAGAGTAAGAGAGGCGAATTCCCCTGTAATTGGTGTTGAAAAATCAATGCACATGGAATTACCTAATGGATGGATAATGTCAGGTACTGCAGACTTAGTTACTAAACAAGATGCAGCTACACTAAACATTCACGATTATAAACTTACAAAAACCTACGCACTAAAAATGCTTAAGTCATCTCTTTCATCTCATAATTATTCAAAACAAATGAGAGTATTAAAAACATTATTGAAGAATGAAGTTGATAATTCAGTAATAAAAAAATATAAAAATATAAATATGAAAATAGAAATATTTGTAAAAGACAGCAAGGCTGTAAATTTTGAGCCTGTTCTTACAACGGTTGATGTACCAAACGCAAATGGAGCAGATGATGCAGCAGCATCAGAAGTATTAATCGCAGAAGTAGTTCAAATTACAGACTCGCTACAGTCATATATTGAAGGTGGAACAATTCCTCCAATCTGTGAAGACAGATGGCCTAGAAAAGTAAAAGACAAAGTAATACCTACAAGATGTGCATTTTACTGTTCACATGGTAAAGCCGGATTGTGTCCACACTATAATCCATCAACAAGACAAGAAGCTACTAGATTAGCAAACTGGTAAAGAAATTATGACACTATTTGAAGCATTTATGTCAGACTATAGAACACAAAAAAAGACATATATATTCATAAAATCACTTGATGTGTCAGAACCACATCGAGTACGAATATATAATATGGCAAAACTTCGTGGGGTAAAGTCTGTTTCTGCATTCAAAAATAGAATAGTGATAATGGATAAAATAGACAATAGGAATATTGAACTATTTATGGATAAAAAACTTATTGGATTAGATAGACTCTTTTGGGTATTGTCAGGATTCACAATTGCACAGCAAATAAGATACCATGACATAATAAAAAGAACTCAAGAAAAAGTAGAACTAGGCGAGCCAATTGGAGTTAAGACAGAACAAGCGAAAAGATACTGGAGTCAAAATTATCTTATTGGCAGAAATCTATCCGTAGAACAAATGGCTGCAGCAAATATGGATTATAATCCAGACAACCCATATTACGATAACATATAAAGGAAAACACTATGAATAAATATATCAATTATGCACTTTCAATTGCATTGGCATCATTTTTTACAGATAAAATTATGAAATTTTTAAATAAAGAAGACAAGTAAAATGGAAAATAATCTAACAATAGCAGAAGGAATGATTAGAGTAGCAGAAATTCAGGCACAGTCTACAAGCGACATAGTAACAGCAGTAGTTGTTGTCTTAGATATAGGCTTATTCCTTTTTACGGCATAATGCAGCATGAACATATCTGACATACATTCAATAGAACTTGACCGCTCCAAACCATTTAATCATATGATTCTATTTAAAGACTCAAATGATAAAATTATAGATAAAATAAAAGTAAAAGAATCTGCAGGATTTGAACAATTTAAGGTAGTTTACGAAGCATGGTGTAATCACCCAGACTTCTCACCCGAACCACCGACTGTTGACGACCTGTACAAAAAAAGGAACTAGTATGGAAAGAGTAGGACTAGAAGCTGTCTACCTTGGAGAGCTATGTGATAAATGCAATAGAAAACATGGAGAATCAACAACTCTAAATATCGAAGGACATATTCATCACAAGCTTGGTTTTGTATGTATGGATAACAAATCATGCAGAAGAGCACAAAGAAGGATTAAAAAATGAAACTACATAAGTTAAGAGAATATCAATCTGAAGCAGTAGTACAAATAGAAGGCGCGATTGTATTTGGAGCAAAAGAAATATCGCTGAATGGACCAACCTCATTCGGTAAGACAATTACAATGGCTCAATTTATTAAAACACAAGTTGACGAAGGAAAATCTGTTGTGTTCATGATGAACCTTACAGACCTAGTTAAACAAACCATGGAGACTCTAAAGGCAATGAATGTAGACTTTAGAGTAGTCGCTGCAGAATTTGATGGCTATGAATTTAATCATCAATCAAAAGTAACAATTGCTATGCAACAAACATTATTTGCAAGACTCAATAAAGTAGATATAGATTGTGATGTACTAGTAATTGATGAATTTCATAGAAGTTTTCGCACAGAAACAATGGAAGCAGTGAAGGCAAAATTAAATCCTGATGTTGTAGTTGGAATCTCCGGAACCAACTACGATGAAAAGGGATACGCACTTCCTAATGTAGAAATAATCGAAACAAAAACTATATCAGAATTAACAAAAGAAAAATACCTTACGCCATTGAAGACGCTGAGTGTCACATTTGCAGAAGATATGGACTACTCAGAATCAGGTTCTGGAGAATACTCAGAAAACTTCCTAAATAGTGTAATAAATAATCACGAATATAATTCAAAAGTAGTATCTGCTTGGTATTCAGTAGCAAAGAACATGAAGACAATTGTGTTCTCTACTGGTATAGACCATTCAGAGGCTCTAGCTGCCGAATTTAGAGCGATTGGAATAGAAGCCGAAGCTTATCATAGCAAGCTAACTAAAGTTCAATCTAGAGCAGTTATGGATAGATTTAAAAAGAACAAACTACAAGTGATGGTTTCTGTCAATAAAGTACTTGTTGGATTCGATGACCCATCAATTGAGTGTGGTGTAGCATGTAGACCAACAAAGACAAGAAGAGTATGGCAACAAGCATGTGGAAGAATGATTAGACTCTTTGAGGGGAAAAAGAACGCTATTCTACTTGACTGTGCACAATGGACTGCAGAACACGGGTTCTATGATGAAAATTACCATCCTCCGGAATTAAATGATAAAGAAGCATTGAAAAAAGAAAAAGCAAGACTAGAAGTAAAAGTAATGAAATTGATAGCAGGGGAGAAACCTACTGAAGTTACAAGAAAGATAGTTGATTACAAAATAGAAGAACTAGACAAAAAGAAAGCAAGAATACCTGAGCTTTCAGTAAAAGACCTTCTTGCAATATACGAGACATCACAGAGACCACTGGAGATACTAAGAGTTGCATTCGAAATGAATAGAAGAAAGGTTGGTACAACATATACTAAGCCAAACGTTCAGTTTATCTCAAAAGAATGGGACTATATGATTAGTGAATATCCACAATTCAAAACTAGATTATTAAAAACTCTAAGAACAATGGCTAAAAATAAAGTATCTCAAGGAAAAAAACTTGCAGCACTTCACTATACACCAGCATGGTTACGAGAGCAGGTTCCGTATCTAATAGATAACCCAAAAATTGTAAACTATGACTTTGACATAGAAGATGATGATATACCATTTTAAAGGAAAAACAGATGATTACCGATAAGGAATTAGCACAAAGAATAAATTTTTACCGACATTCATATCACGAATTGTCAGCAATACATGGAGTCTCACCATCTTATTCAGAGATGGTAATGTATGTTGCACTAATGCTAAAAGAAGACCCCATAGAACTCTCAATAAAATTACTAGAATTATCTCAAGAAGATAGAAAGCAGGAAAGATATGCGCAACACCTTGACGCTATCGGAGAAACAGTGGGACCGGTTCCTTTCTGATTATGAAGAAGCAGTAAAAGAAAACAAAACTACATTTATGTTTCTAGATTCAGAAATACTAGTAGCATATGCAAAATACTTAATAGAATGGAAGGAACAATCAGATGAAACTAGGCACACTGACTATAGGGACGTGGTTCATGTACAAAAAGGCATGGTACAAGATAGTGACAACATCAAAAAATAACATAGGTGCAACACAAATAGGTGCACAAAAGGTACACATATTTAGTGTGGACACAGAAGTTCACACACAATAATGTGGTGGCATCAGGACTGAATGTAATATTTTAGTACTCAATCTTTCTTAGTGGGTTATATTGACGAAAAATAAACAGATACTGTATAAGTCCACCCAGCGTTTATACCGCGCTGAGAATAAAGAATCTTTTCTTAGACGATTTTATATCTTTGTTCTACTATCCTTTCATGAACCGCTGTCTTTTAATGCATTTTTTGGCAGCGGGGATTATATTGAAAACTTAATTTAATCTTAAGAGGCATTGAACCAATATACTAGCTTCCATACACCCTTTATTTAAAAAAAAAGAAATAGAATAGTATAGAAGAGTGTAGAAGGTCACCTAAACTAGCTAGGAATGGCCATTCCTTGATGTTAAGTTTGGTAAAAGAACCAACAATGTATAATTCTACTGTAACTTTAGAAGGTGTCCAGCCTATAATGTTCACACCACTCGGTGTGGATATCTTCTAAGGTTTCAAAGGAAAGTAATCTGGACACCTACAATCCAACACCTTAAATAACATTGTTCCGAAAGACATTATGAAGAAAAAGCTTAAGCCTATAATTCTCTCACAAATCCTATCTCAAGGTTTTGATAAACAGAAAATAAACAGCTATTCGTTGAATAGAAAAGGTAATGGAATATATCAAATGATTATATTCTTTGGTGGCAAAAAAACCGCAAGCGGAGATAAGAGATATCCCGACCTACCAATAGGTAAGGATAAAGAAGTTGCTTTTGCAGTAATGGAAATAATAGATGATATTATGACAGAAAATGAAACAGTAGACATAACAAGAGGAGTCCTAATGACAGACAAGAAAGATTCAGAATGGTAGAAGAAGAACCAAGATTAGAAGATGAGATATTCAACTATATAAACGCACGCTCTGACCGAACATTAGACCCACACATGGTGAATACACTGATATATTGGTTTCTATCTGTAGTAGTTAATAAGAAAAAAAGAAAAATGGTAATTGGTCATAATGACATGTTATTGAATTACTATGGCCTAGTGTTTGCAAAATCAAACTCAGGTAAATCATACATACTTAGTTTGATACTAAAGATGTTTGATGATAAAAATTATGAAGCAATGCTTGTATCACTATTCGAACAGAGAACAGGAGATTTGCCGACAGGAGACAAAATTGATACAGCACTACAAAGAAAGTTCATTAAAGCTTTTCCTCCTATCAAGAAAGATTCAACGACACAGGCGATACATAAGGCAGCTGAAGCTATCGGGACGGCAGCACATACAAACGGAAGCTTTAATATCTATTCAGATGAATTTTTTGCGAACGCTAGCGAGCCAATACTCGACATGTTGGTGGAAGGTCACGATGGGATATATAAAGCCCCAATGATTAAGGGTAAAAAAGATGAAGAGTTTTTAGAATACCATGATATTAGTGGATTAACAACAAACGTCTTAGGACTATCATCTGTCGCTGCAATAATGAAAGACCAAAAGAAACTATCGACATTCATAGGTGAAATGGAAAGAGCTTGGTTTAAAAGAAGCTTTATTTATTTCAATGATGCATTTACTCCAAAAGCTAGAAGTCAAAGTGAAATAACATTACCAGAACTCAGTGCAGAACTAAAACATCTACTAGACATGACGAGGGACGCAGTAGGTGAATGTCCAGAAGAAATAGTACTAAGTGAAGAAGTAATGGAATTATTTGACGAAAAGAGAAAGGAATACATAAATGGAACCAATACTTCAAGATTTGCAGGACTGCTTGACATATATAAGACCGCTAAACTCGCAGGAATACTTGCAGCTTCAAACTTCAGGGCAACAGTTAGTACGACAGACTGGAAGCGGGCAGTGGCATTTGATGCCGTCTCATTTAAACATTCAGAAGACTTCTGCTCCCTTGAGCACCCACATATCAGAGTCTTTGCAGAAATTAGCAAAGGTGCACAGAACGAACATGAGCTTGTCGAGAGCGGAATCATGCCTGCAGCCAAAAACAAAAGAACAGACATTATCGAACTCGTCAACCAGCTTGCATACAGAAGAAACAAAAGATTTGTTATCGCAGGTGAGAAGGTCCGTAAATTTTCCATCACAGACCTTGAGATTAACAATCTAGACAAAATGATACTATCTACCTCATCGAAGGTATCTACAAAACCAGAAATGGAAATAGACTTCCGCTCACAGGAGGTTCCATTCTTTGGTGGAGATATGAGCGTTGAGGGACTATTAAAGTCCAAGGTGCAGTCTTTCTGTCTTAACCACTTCGAAGCCACTGATAAGGCTCCCAATGGGCATAGGAAGAAAGAATATGTAATACCCGGACAGAATATGATTGCATTTGATATTGATGAAGGTATGACTATCGAAGAAATGGTAGCAATACTAGAACCATA
>Ga0256824_10000016_pt1 | contig 78097 bp, 127 predicted proteins | sample CV67metaG_FD_191570 | JGI IMG/M metagenome (GOLD analysis project Ga0256824, IMG submission 191570) | Hydrothermal vent microbial communities from East Pacific Rise, Pacific Ocean - CV67 | ecosystem: Environmental > Aquatic > Marine > Hydrothermal vents | place: Pacific Ocean: East Pacific...
TTTCTCAAGAAACTAATAGAAGAGCAGAATATTATCTACACAATGAAAGAAGAATCTATTGTGTCCAACTTAAGCACAGCCCTTTCTTCTGCTGAAATGGAGGCACAAAAATTATGGAAAAACAAAAGTCCTGAGCTTGAGGATGTTCTAGAAGGTATTTCACTTTTAAATGAACGCCTAAAAAAGATACACAACTAGTATTTATATTTACTTTATTTTCTAATTGTGATATACTACATATATAAAAAGGTTACTCATGAGAATATATACACAGTCGATTTGTGATACCATAGAAATATCCAAAAAAAAATCGAGTCATAAGCTTGGGAAAAAAGTGAAGCTTATTCAAAAAAGAAGACAGAGAGCTGTTTCTAAACAGAAATATTCTCACCTACAAAGGAATATATTTTGAAAATTTTAACTCTACTTATTGCACTATTTGGTGTCTTCTTTATTCTTCTAGAAGTGGGTTGCAGTACTGAGCCAACTTATAGTTTTATGGACATTGGTATAGCCTCTATCTTGATCGCTTTTGCTTTTAAATATATTATATTTCCTGAAAAAGATTATAGTACTTTTGAAAAATCTATAGAGAAAGTAAATAATTCATTAAAAGATACAGAAAAGAAACAATATCCTGCTTATTCTAACACTTGGACTGACGCAAGTGATGTTTTATTTAATCAACTCATAAAGAAAGGTATAACACCTCTTTTTTACGACTATACAGAAGAGATGTATCCTGGCTCTGTTTTTATTTTTAACGGTAAAGGAGATAGCTTCACTTTTATTCTAAAAGATGATGCATTAATGTCTCGAATAGCAGCAGCCCATGAATTACGCTATATCCAAATAAATATAAATACAAAGACACCTAATGGTGGTTACGCTAATAAGTGGCTAGAAGCTAATGAGAAATCTTTTGACTTTCTTTTAAGTGAAGGGATTAATCCTGTAAATATTAATCATATTGAAAGTAGATTTTTTGGCCATGCTTTTGTAATTAACAATAAAGGTTCAGCTTTCAAACTTGTGCCTCTGGACGAATTACATCTTACCCCTCATGGGGCAGAAATTGTTTTATCAAACATAGAAAAGGATTAAAATGGAAGATAGAAAATCAAAAAAATGGGGATATAATATCTCAATACAATATTCACCAACGCTGACAGTCAAGCTTATACCTATGATCAAAAATAGTATTTTTGAAATTCAAAAAGAGCCGACTTATACAACAATCATAGAGAAGTCTTTTGACTTTGAGACTTATGGTGAAATTATCCAGGCAAAACATGTTCCTCAAGATAATGTCCTAAGTATTGATTATTTACCGACCTCCCCTTATTTAAAAGCACAACATCAGATTAACGAGGGAATTCTAACTCCTGAAATGATTTTTGAATATATTAATAGTAACCCAAAGGAAAACTCAGCACTTTCTTTTATTGCTAGCCATGGAGTAAGAAAAAGCAATTTAGATATACAGGTATTTCCTCCTTCAGAAAATTTACTAGATATTAGAACTGTACATACGACCCTTACCGTAGCAGGAATGATTCCCAAAGGAATTATTGGGGATGCTTTTGCTAAAAATATTGAATCACTAATTTTTAAAGTTTTGCTACAAGAAGGGAATATTACCGTGTATGACAACAAAACAGAAAAAGATTCTTTTGTTTTTGTTGTTGGTAATAAAAACAAAACATATCGTAAAAAAATTATTACAATTCCTGTTTCTGCGTTCACAAACAAAAAAGAGGCTAAAAAAATAGCTCTTGATTACTACTATAGAAAAAGTGATGATATTATTTCTGTGGAAGAGATTATAACATGAATGAAAGAGAAAAATATCTAGTTGTTCGTTCATCTGGGAAAAGAGTTAAAACGACACACCCAGAGATCATAAGAAAAGATATCAAAGAAAGATCCAAGAAATCAAAGGTAGTGACATGCTAGAAACAATTAAAAATTTATTTACAGTTTATGGTCTTGATGCTATAGTAGTCCCTCTAGGTATTCTTCTTTTAGTAGGCATAGTCTTTTCTTCTGATAGATCTAGATGGGGTGTAGCATTAGCTGTTATGGGTATGGTCACTTCCATCATGACCATAGGTGTTATTTTGCTCACTAATGCAGGACTTAACTCAAATAATGTTGGTCTGGGTATATTCCCTCCAATAATTACAGTGATTACAATTGTCTTTGGCATATACGCTGTGAACACGCAAACGCCTACAAATGAGAATATTGACTAAGTGATTTTTTGGTTATAGTTGCAGTGAATATCTACTTCTCGTCCAAGCGTACTAGGTATGCTTGGACTATTCCGATTATAGATAGCCACACTCTCTTCGTGGTATAATTTAATTCTCTTATTTTTACTATTCCATTTCGTATTAGGATCTTTTCTTTTCCCATATTTTCTAAAAAAAGATTCATCCCCATTTTCCCAAGATTTAAAGACCTCTTTTTTATAGGTGTCCCCACTCTCAAGCCACAGTTCTTTAATTTTCTCATCAGTAAAAGAAGGTGTTTTCTCTTTATCCATTACTTTAAAAGATGTACTTTTCCCTACAACGATACATTTTGGATTAAGAATGACTATTTCTTTTTCACTATTATGTTTATCATGATTTCCAATCAATACAGCATCAATACCTTTGTCCCAAAGAGACTCTATGATATCTTCAATTTCGATGGCATCTGTAAAATTAGGCATCTCTATAATTACAGCATCTCTTCTTACCACTACTGGAGCAACTGAGCCATTATGAGAATTTCCCGTGAAGCTTGAAGCAACCTCTCTATCTTTAGATAAAGATATTCCCCAATATTTTTGCTCATATCCACCACCAGGAAAAGGTACATAAGACAAGGATATGCTTGGTTTTAATTCTCCAATACCACCTCCCGAACCATGATAAAAGAGGTTTTTCTTTAACTCGTCTGGAGATTCAAACTTGGCTATCTCCTTATTAAAAAATAATGGACTATTTAAGCTACTGAGATGCCGTAACTCTTTTTTTATTTTATCTTTGGACCACCCTCCCCTTACCTTCGTAAATTTTCTTCTATATTCTAAATCTATTTTATCTATTTCATGAACTCTCATAGGCTTCCTTTGTTAGATATATTATATACTAAAAAACTATATTATTTTAATAAAAATAGACATTTACATATTGACTTTTCTTCCTTTATTTGTTATAATACAATACAACAAACAAAGGATTCATAATGAATAAGAAACAACAAGAGAGACTTAAAGAGATACAAGAAAAATATCTACCTGCTAAATTCCTAGAAGAGAATAGTGTCGTTGATACTGTAGGTACTCAACTAAAGTACTGGGGTCACAATTACGACAATGAATTACACTTAAATGGGCTTATAGAATTCCATATGAGAAACATTGAAACTTCTGAAGTTTTTACGGTTTGTGTTTTTGGTGGAGCAAACTACCGAAGAAAAGAAGTGGGTATTGTGTTGGTGACTCGTTTATCAGAAAACTATTTGCAGTCTTGGAGCGACCATGGTTCTCTGTCTGTAGATGACTATGCAAATTTATCTGAAGTGGAAAAATTAATGTCGGAGGAAATCCGTGAATATATTGTAAAGCATGATGATGGTTGCCTTTTTGAAGAAGCATATGATATCGCCGAAGAACTGAAAGAACTTGGTGGCGATTGGATTATATATGATGGTATCAATAAAAAGAAGTCTAATATCACAAAAGAAGATATCCAAGAACTGGAGAGAACGCTTAAAAAGATGAAAGATGCTATAGGAGAAACTGACGTTTTTTAGTATTTCTTGAAAGAGCAAAATTTCTTGCTCTTTTGAAAAGTATTAATATTTTTATATTGACTTTAACTCATTAAAATGATATAATATGAAAATTAAACGGGCAGAGTATCCCTTCAGTTCTCAACCTTGAAAAAGGTACGGCAGACTTACTCACTGAGAGAAAAATAAAACTAGATAAAATCACTTTACCTATATGGCCAATGTGCATTTTTCTAACGAGAACAGATAATAAAAGCACTTATACGCATATAAAGGAAAAGATTATGAAAATCGAAACAAACCTCCCCTCATTACAAGATTTTAGAAAACAAGCTAAAGAACTTAAAAAAATTGAAAGATCACACCAAACACTAAATAGTGCTTTAAATGCACTTGCACACCGTTTTGGGTACAAGTCATGGAATCATATTAAAAATAAGCTTATGGACGTTCCTAGCCCTATTAAAAGTGGTACTTTGGCTATCAATAATGATGTAGATCCTAAAATTGTTTTAAGTTTCAAGTGTACTATTGCAGATAAATTGTATAACGGTATAGAAATGAAGTACACCACTATTCAAGGGAATAACACTTTATATTCTGGATCTCTATTGACAGAAGCATACAAATATATTAATGGAGACTTTACTTCTCTATATAAAATCACAAAAGATATGTCAAAAGAAGAAGGACATAATATCACTATTAATGGTGTATCTATTTTGGATGCTGTTTTTGATGACTCTCGCGTGAACTATATTTATATGCATCGCTCACAGAGAGAAGCTGAACTAGAAGAAATGATAGACAGTGCTGACTCTGAAGCAGAAGTTATTTCACTTAATGCTGAACTTGAGGACATTACCCTATTTGAAGAAGATACAAAACATCCTGAAAATAACTTTATCTTTGCAAATGACAATCGTTATGATTTTGTTACATATGATGATGTTGATTTTAATAAAATTTGTCAAACAATCCTAGACGTAAATATGGAGCTATTGGGTTATTCTTCTAACTTTGCTAATGAGCTTAACCAAAATACAAAAGAAGGTATAACTATTAAGCCTGGTAAAACTCTTGAAGGTATGGGTAAATTAACAAGTTCAACTATCCGTGATGAATATGTACTTACGTTTAAAGATGATTCTGAAGAAGACCTCTACACAGAAGACAAGGATGAAGCTCTTTCAAAATTTGAAGAAGTTAAAAATGAAGGTGCATGGTTGCAACTCTATAAAAGAGAGCTGATTGAACATCCTGATAATGTTGAGGTTACTGAAGGTAATATAGATGTTATCGCTCAAAATCTAAAAGGTTATGCTGAATATACCGTTTGGCTAGTAGATAAAAATAATAATCCCTATGAGACAATAGGTGGTACTTTTGATGATATTAAAAATGCTAAATTTTTTGAAAAATGGTTAAGAGAAGATTCTTCTCGAATACTTGAGTTTCTTTCAGAGGAACAAGACTTAGATATGGATAATCTTCCTCTAAAGGTTATTTATAATTCAATATCTTAAGCCATTCAAAGAGGGTTTATTCCTAAAAACCCCTCTTTTTTTTGCTATAATTAAACAAAAAAGGATTCATATTGGCTAAAGATAATTTTTACTATACAGAAGAAGAAGCAGAAGTTCAAAGAAACAAAAGATCTTGGTCTGAAATGGATAATCAATATTTGCAACCATATGTTGATACAAAATATATTAAAATGGCTGACTATGCAAAATTAGCTTCTTACTTTAGTTGCTCCCCTGACACCCTAAATATGCAAATACAACACCTAAGAAGAGAACAAGAAAACAATATTGAAAATACAATTACACCATAAAAAGGATTTTTCATGGCATACATTTCAAAAGAAGAAGTTTCCATTATACGTAAAAGACTAAAAGAAGAGTTTGGTAGTCGTTTTAAGTTTAGCGTAACTACTCACAACTATTCAAAAGTTTCAGTTGCTATTATGTCTGGAGAGATAGCTGATTGGTCAGAATTTATCAAAACTGAACATCCTCATGGTCCAGATTCCCAAAAACAAAAGAATATAGACCGATTACTTGACGGTGCAGCAAAAGGATATATTCCTATAAATGAATTTGATTTAGGTAATCCATGGGAAGGTGAAGGTAAAAATATCTTTAGTACTATATTTTCTTCTTGCCAGGTTGGTGACGGTTGCCATAATAGAAATGCAGGAGACCTTTCTGCAGATTATCCAGACTATACATATTTCATTGATATAAGTGTAGGCAAGTGGGATAAACCTTATTTTCAAAAAGTTCCAACACCTACAATCGCCTCTACTTTGGAAGATTCAAATAACCCTGAAATCTCATCAGCTTCAAAAATAAAATAAAAACATAAAAACATAAAAACCTTGCTAAATATTGACTTTATATTCTTATTTTGTTATAATATACCATAACAAACCAAAGGATATCAAATGGATTTAAGCGACTTGAGAAAAAGTGACCTAGTTGAGTATGCTGCTTTAAATGAAAATGGGATAGAAATATTTGTAACAAACTCACCAGACAGTTTAGGTACTATTATTAAAGATAACAATTTAGAGTCTGAAGTTGGAGGGGTTGCATACCAAGACTCAGTAAACACCTGCCCTTCTTGTGGAGTTCTTTATTATGTTGAAGATTTAGTTCAACTAGAGAATGATATTATTTGTGAAAAATGTCTAGAAAATTAAAAGGACTTACAATGAAAAAAATTATACTACTGCTCGTCTTACCTTTATCAACACTATTTGCCATTTCTGCAAATGATTTTATCACTAATGAAAAATGTGATCAAATCATTAATAAAGATTTTTTAACTATTTGCTACGACTACAATTTAAAAGCAGCCATAGCTGTAAAATATACATTGCAGGGCGATTTAGTTAATGAAGTGAATATAGAAAAACGACCTTATTTTAAAACTGAAAAATCTATACCGAAAGCTTATCGTGCTATTTACTCGGATTACACACATTCGGGATTCGATCGTGGCCATATTGCACCTGATGCTGCCTTTGATTGGAGCCAAGAAAGTCTTGATGCTACCTATTCTCTTGCTAACATTATGCCTCAAGCAAGAAAGGTTAATCGCTATACTTGGACTAAAGCGGAACGATATGCAAGATATGTTTCTGTTCAGCGTGGGAGTGTTAATGTGGTTAATGTTATTAAGTATCCAAGTTTCCCTGTAAGAATTGGAGATAATGGTATAGCTGTACCAAGTGGATATTATAAAGTACTTTACTCCACGGATCAAACTTATATAAAATGCCTTTACTATGCAAACGATAATAATATTTCGACCGAAGATGATAGACTTAGAAACCATGAAGTGTCTTGCGAAGAATTATTACCCTCAAAGGTTACTAACTATAGTTTTCTTATTCCTATACTGCATATAATAAACGACTAATTCATATTGACTTTATTTTATATATGTGATATAATCTAAAATATTAAACAAAAGGTTTTCACAATGAAAAAACAAGATATACTAAAAGAATCCGTAGCTCTCTTATTGGGAGATAGACCTGAACTTATTGAAGTAGTGATGAACACTATTCCCAAAGGGTTGTATGACGCATTTTCTGATGACGCAAAGGCTAGATTTTCGACGAATTCTTTTCTCGGAAGTGCTATCTTGTCTTCTGAGGTTATAGATAAAAGAACTAGCATTTTAAGAGTTGGGCGTATGGATAATGAAATTACCATAGGTTGTTCTGGTCACCCAATACTTGATGTTTCTAAAACAATAAAAATAGAAATTCCTAATCTTTCTATATGGAGTAAAACATGGAATACTCCTCTTGAAAATAAGTGGCTTGATTTCTTTGATGAACATTTCAATGCCATTGGTGAGAAACTTGTTATTATGCATAAAATTAAAGACTTAAGTTATGAATTTAACTATTCATCTGAAGATAGAATTCACTTTTCAAGAAACAAAGATCTGAATAAGTTATCTTCTTACTGTGGTGGAGCTTTCATTTATACCAGAGGGTCTAAATTTATTTTTGGAAATACCTCTGAAGTGTTCACTTTGCTAGGTGATATTAAAGACTGCCTAATCCATAAGAAAGCTGTAGAGTCTTGACTTTATTCCTTTAGTTTGCTATAATAAGACATAATAAATTAAAGGATATTCAGTGAATATGGTATATGCAACAGAATTATTTAAAGTGATCACTAAGCCGAAAATTAGTCTAGATAGAGTTTTCGACAGTATAATGATAACGAAGGCACAAATTGCAAAAGCAAAAATCTCTTTTGCTGATATGTTCGCCTTTAACAAGTCCTTCAAGGAAGCTAAAGTTACTACAGTTGATGAGCTTGTTCTTTTTCTTGAAAACTTAAAAGGGAATTCTATGGGAACGTTGCTACTTAATACGTTAAAAAGGAAATAAAATGTCCCAATTGGATTTAAAAACAGAAATCTCCCCAGGTGTATTTATCATCAAGGTTTTCACTAGAGATGCTGTGGCTGCAGATAAAGACGCTATCTATGTTTTTGGTGACAATACGAATGATAGAGTGAACACAAAATATATTCCTAGTATGACACAAGCTCTTATTCGTGGACTACCTAACGCTCAAGGTATTGATACAAAGCGTGATCGTGGATGGAGAACTTCTTCTTATTTCACAGAGAAAAATCTTGCAATATATCAAAGATATGTTGATAAGGTTATTCAGAGATTAAAAGAACATCTTGACAATGGTAAAACATTGGTCTTTCCTGAAGATGGTGTAGGCTCTGGAAATGCTTTGCTCAAAGTTAAGTCTCCTTTACTTTTTGAATATCTTAGTGAGCAACTCTACTTGAATTTTAGCTTCATCAACGAGGGATATACTCCTCCTGATGGAGATAAAAATGAGTGATTTTAAAGGTATGAGCGTCTCCGAGGCAAAGCATCTATCCTCTGAAGAAGTTATTTTATATTGACTTTATTTTATATATGTGATATAATAAAATACTAAATTAAAGGTTTTCACAATGAAAAAACATTTACTGCATAGAAAAATTCTTTACCCAACAAGATTCTATCAAGAACTGCCACCCTTTGCTTCTAATCATAATCATAACTATGATTACAATTATTATAGATGCTTTTGCATAGATTATAATATGTTTGAGACTGATACTTTTTGTCGTAGAAATGGTTGGTTCCCTAGATTTAAACCCTTCCTTATTCCTAAAATAAGAAACAATATTTTAAAGTATCTTTTTGGCACTAGAAAATACTATATTCGTACAGAGCATGATCAAGACTGGGTAACCTTTTCTGAGGATCTAACCAAAAAAGAAGCCAAAGCAAGAGTTGCCTTTGAAAATAATGATGATGCGGTGAGAGATATTTATTATTCGCATATTGACTATGATAGTTTTCTTTTTAGCTCTAGAAAAGAAAAGAAGAGTATAAGCAGTATAATTAAAGCCTTTATTCACATTCATTCTCATCAAGAATTAAATTAAATGCATACAGGAATAGAGGCTTCAGAGGAGGATGAGGAAACGTATAGTTATATTCAGACATGTCTTCAAACTTCATTATTCCTTCATGCCGCTTATAATATTTTTAGAAATGAAGATAAAAGAAACTATATAGAGAGCAGTATATCTTCTGAAATTGTCTTGCCTTTTATAGATAGTGATACCGATGCGGTTTATTATATGTTAAAGCATGGAGGGGATGATTGCAAAGAAGAAAATAAGATTGTATTGGCTATTTATAAAAAGCATGGCTCTAAAATTCGTAACCTAATAAAAGATAAATATAACCAAATAATAAAAGAAACAAAGATATAGAAATCTTTAGCTTAAATGTTTTTAGGTTGACATATTTTTATTTTATTGATATAATACAAGAAACAAACAAAGGCTATATATGTATAAAACAACAGACAACAGAGATATGATTACTTTTTCTTCTTTAATGGTTGGGCTTATCCTTTTTAGTGTAGGTTTTCTTGCAAATTTTTCTATCTCTCCTGATACAGACAAATGGTTTTTTGGCTATAAAGATATCTTAGTTTATTGTGTATACTTTTGCATTCCTTTTATTTTATATGCTGCCTATTTTTCAGAAAAGGATAAAACAGAAAAAATAGATACTTATCAGTCTGCTTTTTCGAAAAAGTTTGCAGCCTTCAACAAATGGGCAGATGAGAATCCTGAAGAATTTGAGAAAGATATTCTTCGTATAGCAAAGAGTATAAGTGACGAGAAGAAAGATAAAGAAGAAATTCTTCTCTCTAGTTGTAGTGAAGGAAGTTATAGTGCCTGATGTTATTAAGTTTAAAGCTTGGAGTAGAATACATAATCGCTTTATGGAGGTTGACCATGTTGCAAGCTTCACTCATATAGAGAACGGTGTACTGAATGTCTCTCCAAATGTTATACTTATTCAATTTAGTAATATCTTAGATAAAAACGACAATGAAATTTACGATGGGACTGTCGTTGAATATTTAAAAGAAGTTTATATAGTTAAGAAAATACATGGATCTTACCTCCTGTTTTATCCAAACTCTAATAAGGTTCAGCATGGTTTATATATAGCTAACAAGCACTCCCCTGTTGTAATACTTGGGAATATCTTTGAAAATCCAGAATTCTTAAATATTGACATTACTAAAGATGTTTTAATCCTTAGTGGACCCTATAGGCAATGTATAGTTAGGGCTTTAAAAAAAGGTACGGAACTTTATTTTAGAGATGATGAAAAAAATGAAGATATAAAACTTTGTCTTTATGCTCACCAAAACACTAATTGACTTTATTGTTTTAATCTGCTATAATTAAATTACTAAAAAATAAAGGATCATACATGGGTATAGCATTTGGAATACTTGGATTATCAACATTCGCAGCAATGTTCGGAATGGGCTATTGTCTTACAAGCAAAAAGCAAATTATAGAAAAAAACGCAACACTAGAAGCAAGAATTAAAATTCTTGAACGTGAAACAAAGGGTGCATAATGGCAATTCAAGTTGGTGATACAGTAGAAACAAATTGTAAAACATACAGATATGTTGTTGCCGATATCTGTGATGGTGCGGTGAATGACCACAAAGAATATACTGGGCCACACAATCTCAGCTTTTACCCCTCTGAGCTCACTATAATCGCTAAGGCAAAATAGTGAGTTATTGTCGCTTTAGTTCTGATGACTATGGGTGTGATGCCTATGTGTACGAAGATACTTTTGGTGGTTTTACTATTCATTTGGCAGGACGTAGATATTTGGGTGACGTACCTAAAACATCTACTATTGAATTGAAAAATACAAATGAATTTTTAGCTGCACAAAGGAAACAAATGATTTTTCTTAATACAGCAGAGACAGAAAAAATTACTCTTGAATATGCAGGGCAAACTTTCAATACCTCTACAGCCAAAGAGTGTGCTGAGGGTCTAATTCGATTCAAGTCTCTTGGATATAAAATTCCACAATATGCCATCGACAGCCTTCTTTCAGAGCTATAAAAATTACGTCTATTCCCTTTTTATATGATTGACTTTTATTTATATTTTTGATATACTTAAATATAAAAACATAAGGCATATCATGAAGATAGTAAAATCAACTGTTATAAAAATAAAAGCTACTGAACTACAAGATTTAGATCCAGTTACTTTATATATTGAGAATATAGAACCTTCCAAAGGCAAGATTGTTATTGAGTGTTTCGGAAAGTCTTGGTCTGCTTATTGGGGAGGCATGGGTGAAATGTCTATTGAAGAATTCGTTGCAACTTCTGGCAATGATTATATTGTTGGGAACTTATTGCAAGGTTCAAGCTCTACTGAAATAGATTATCCTGAAATAAAAAACTCTATTAAGAAATCCCTTTTTACTGAATATAGAAGAATTAGTAAAGTTTCCTTATCAGAAGAGTATTTTTATGTTGACCAGTTTAGAGAAGATTATGACCTAATCAACGATAGTCATATTGAAACACTTCAGGATGTCACAAAACTGCTCTCAGGAATTCAATCACGCATAGATTATGATGCTTCTTATGAGTGCCAGCCTAAGTGCCCTACAAGTGAATTTAAGTACCTTACCAGAATTGTTACAGCTACAAAAGAGATACTTACTAAATATATAGAATCAGAGAAAGATGTAGGTTAATCATGCTATTCCTTAAAAAATGGCTAACAGCCTCGCTTCTTATATTAAGTTTCTTTTTCAGAGGTGTAGTATCAATGATCTCTATTTCTGGTATATTAGCTCTACTACTTGTTTTTATATCAGCCGCATCTTCGGGTGCAGATATTACTATGCTTTTGATTATCCTTGTCTTGATGATTTTATTTTCTTTACTTTTTGCCGCAGTCGTATTCTTACACGGAAGCCTAGAATATCTTTTTAAAATAGATACCATGCATGATATTCTATGTAGAGATTAACCCATGGAAATGTATCTTTTGAATTATATAAAGAATGTAGATCTTTACAGCATTAGAGAACTTAATTCATATTCCAAGATAAAAAACATTATTTCCAGATGGACCTTATCTCCAGATCTCAATTTTGAACTTAAACAAGAAATGCTTTTCACTGAAGTATTTTTAAAAAAAATACAACCAGTGTGTCTCATACAGGCTAAGAAACAAGAGATCATTCCATCTAATATTCTTTTTAATGATAGTCTAAACAGCCTTTTAACCCTAAATGGTAAAATTTTTCTACTGACAAAAGATAATTTAAACATATTAATTGATTCTATAGATAAAAGAGGTGGTGACTTTGGTATTGAGTCTTTAAAAATTGTGAACAATACTTTTGATTTTAAAAATGACTCATTAGTTTTGCATATTGATACACTTGCTTAACCTTGACTTTTTTCCTTAAAAATGATATAATTAATTACTTAACTAAAAGGAGCCAGAATGGTTGATCAAGTAATGAGAAGTAGCTTGTCTTCAATACATATAGGGGAACAGCATATTTTATTGTCATGTGTATTTCCTAAAGCACCCTTCAAGGGGACTGAACTTTTATGTTTTAAAGTAGGTTCACTTCATGAAAAGAAATATCTAGAAGACACTTGGGTTATATCTATAGACTTATTTTCTCGACTAAGCAAGGTTGCTTATTCAGGATTTATTGATGGTCCACCTTTAAAAATTTCTCATGATGGAAAATCTGTTAAAATTGACTCAGCAACTTTTACTCTTATTGATATTGATGTAGAGTATTCATATGTATTTTTAGAAGGTACAAAAGAAGATCCTCTTAAAATTAGAAAAACAAAAAAGGAATACTAATGTCAAATAAAAATTTAAACCCTTGCCCTTTGTGTGGTAAAGAAGTTGCTAAATTGATGAACTACCCGTCCATGATGGATCAACATGTTGTTATATGTGGAATGCTTGATGGCGGTTGTGGTCATGGTACAAGTCCTTTTTATGGAAAAATTGAGTCAGATGAAGAGCTTTTTGCAATCAAAGACTGGAACACTCGTCCTATTGGTGAACGTGTAATGACAAAAAATGGTTTAAAGAGTTGTCCTCACTGTGACAGTAAAAACATTACTCTTGGTCTCAACGTAGACAAAACACCTCAAGTAAAATGTGACGAATGTTCTTCTACTTCAGGTGGATATCTGAAAGATGAAGATGCTGTTATTTCGTGGAATATGGAATATGGTATCTAATATTTACATATGATTATAGTTTTTTTGCTCTCTTTTGATATACTTTTATAAAAAGGTTCTTATGATGCATAAAAAGATAGTCTATATAGGTGGAGAAGTTGGTACAGAAAAAAGCAATATTGCCACTCTTCTTTCTTATGACATAAATGCTAGAGTCATATCTAAAGATTCTATTACATCAGTTTTCTCAGAATGGTTTTTATCAAAAGAAAATCCATCTTATTCAAAAGAAAGAGATCCTCTTTTTTATGAAAATATTTTGTGCCCCCTAGAATATGAGCAACTAGATAGATTTACTACTTCTCAACTAGAGCAGGAAGGAAATTCTCAAAATTTAATTGTTACAGCTGCATTTATTGATTCCTTCTCTATTCCTGAATGGGTTAATACACAAAGATTAAAGGCTGAACTAAATGGTCATGATGCGTATTTTATATTTTTAATAAATCAAGAATCACAAAACATACTTAACACTCTTAAGGAAAGATCCAACCTTAGAGATTTATGGAAAATATCCAATTGGGATGAGTATCAGTCTGCTTTAACTAAAAAAATAAACAAGATACATAGTGCCAAATATGCTAAAGTTATATACATAAACAGCACTCAAGATATCTCTATTTTACGGGATAAAATTCTAGAGGCTATGGATAAAATTGATAAAAATTTGTAAAAAAGGAAACAGTTATGCATCATATGTTTGGTAAAATAGTTACTTATAATAAAGAAGAAATTGAATTTTGCTTAGAAAAAATTGATCCCAATATACCTAGTATGTCTTTCGGAGAACAAAATCATCCTTTTTACTCAATAGATACTATCATATCGGCTTTAAAAAAAGTTGCCAGCTGTGATAGCTTAAGAGAAGCAGATATTTTGGAAAAAAATCATTCTTTTGATGGTGTCGAATGGGTTATGGTTTTCTGTTGACTTTATATTGTTTTAATGATATACTATTATTACAATTAAATAAAGGAACCAATAATGGCAAGTAGTAATCTAATAGAGAGTATTGAGACGAGTAAAACTTCTTTAGAAGTATATGAGTGTGCCTGTGGGTATCATATGGGAATTGATTCTAGTTACTTGGAGCAGGTAGAGGAAGATACTAGTTTAGAATGTCCTTCATGTGGAGAAGAAATAACTCCTGAACAAACAGAAACCCCAAACGTAGAAGCGTCTGCTGTTACTATTAGAAGAGCAGTCTTTTATGAGCTGCCTGATGGTGTTTCTTTTGAATCTAAAGAGACCGCTTATCTTTATGAAAAAGAGGACAAGGCTTGTGCTCTTGCAAAAGAAGAACTACTTAAAGGTATCGAAAAACTACCTTCTACTGATCAGCTTTCATATAGTCAGCCTGCTTTAAAGGTTTCAAAAGCACGCTTAGATGCAGCTTTAAAGGTGATAGATCCATTTTTTGGTGAACACACAGGAGTAAGTATATATGGAACCTCTACGGATGATTTAGGGCTTCTTACTGGTGACTATCGTACTAAAAAAGCAAGTAAAGGTTTTAATGGTTTAATTTTAGCTCTACTTCGCGTAGCAAAAGTGGAAAATGATGATATCTACATAGCCTTAAACCCCTATGCTTCCCATTCCATACAAATAGGTAAATCTATTATCGTTGGTATTTTTTCTTCTTAGATGAGTTTTTTTATTGATCTAACAGGAAGAGTGTTTGGAAGACTAACTGTTCTTTCAAAAGATGGTTCTCAAAACACTCATGCCGTATGGAAAGTTCAATGCGATTGCGGATCTGAATTTTCCACTATAGCAGTGAATCTTATATCTAAAAACACTACACAATGCAAAAAGTGTTTTCATGAATCTCAAAGAGTATTAACTGATCTTCAAGTGAAAGAAATGGCAAAACTTCGAGCATCAGGAATGAGTTATCAAAAAATTGCAGACCTTTACAATGTAGGTCGTACTACGGCATATACCAATATTAAAAAACTGGTCTTAGATTGACTTTTTTCTTTAATTTTGATATAATAAAGTTTAACAAAAAGGAATACTATGCAAGAAATTATAAAAAAATACGAAGCACTTATCATCACTAAAGATGGTCAGCTTGAGAATATTCAAAAAAGTATTGACCAGATCCGAGATAACCCTAATTTTTCTATTAAATTAAGTGAATTACGTGTTGAAAGAATTATTAACGTAGCTCAAAAGAAAGCATATATAATGGCTCTTGAAGACTTAAAATCTATAGCTCAGTCTTCTAAAGATGAGGAACTTGTTGGAAAGATTATGTTTTTTAAAACAACCGATTCTGGGCTTCAGAAATTTAATAATAAACCAGTTAAAATTATAGGTGTTATTTCTGAACCAGACGATATGCATGATGAAGAAGTTTTACCTATGTATATTCTAAATATTTCGAAAGATAGAAAATATATAGAAGCTTTTAAGGATGAATTACATCCTATTGAAATGTCTTCTGATGGATAAAAAATATCTAGGTGAAGTTATAGTCCCTGCCTGGAAAACAAAATATAAAAATTATGATAAACAAGATTGGGCTTTGTTTTGGATGGCTCAAAATGGTTTTTTCGATGGAGAAGCTCAAAAACAGTGGCTACTTGATCAAATAGCTCAAATTCTTAATGGCACAGAAATTATTATCAAAAAAGCATCTTGGTCTGATGGTTCCATTGAATTAAGATTTACTTTAGCAAATGAATCTAATGCTTACAAAAAATGGGTTTCATCTATTGCTAACATAGAAAATCTTGATGAGGGGTGCAGTATGACAACCGAATGGGAAACAGGAGTTTGTCCATAGTTGTGATACTTGTATTTTCTTTTTAATTTTTTATCTCTTTTTGTGGAACTCTGAACTGGTTATTAATGGCGATTTATAGTCACTTATCAATTTTATTCTCTATATAGCTCCTTCTTGTATCACCGCTATCGGCTGGATGCTTTAGTCACTTATCAATTTTATTCTCTTACATAATTGCCTTCGTAAAGCCTTTTAAAGCAAATACACTCAATTAAAGAGACTATCCATTTCTTCTTTCTTTACTGCTCTTTTTATTTTGTTTTTAACTTTTTGAATTATACCATATGTCTCTATTATTTTCTTTACATCCCTTTTATCCCTTGATTTAACTGTAAAATTATAATCTAAAATATAAATATTCCCAAGATCATCTTTTGTTCTAGCTAATCTACCTAATGTTTGCATCAATGAAACCAGCATCTCCCTATGCATGTTTTTAAAATACATACCAGGACCTTTTTCTTTCAGCTCTTGCCAAAACTTTGCAGTATAGTCTGGATAAGGAAATTTAATGATAAAAAGATTTTCTAACTCTTTTCCTTCAAGAGAAGTTCCAGTTGCATAATTCTTCGTCGCAAAGAAAATTCCACCATTTTTCTTGAATTTGCCTAGTGTGGTTAATGGCTTTTCTGTAGGAATTGAAGTATGTATGATCCTATCATTATATTTTAGGCGATACAATTCAGCAAGATATGCAGCCTCTTTGTATCCACCACATATAATCATGCTGTTTTTACCATTATGTTTTAAATGTATCTCTTCTATTATCTTATTATAATAAGGAGACTTTATAGGATCAAAATCTTCTTTATATACACTATCCATAGAAATACCTTCATAGAATTTCCTATCTACTAAGTGTATTTGAACATTTTTTCTTTCAAACATCCGATCATAAAAATGGATTTTTCGAGTGTCATTTTTTCGTAAATATCCTATTCTCGCATATCCATATCTCAACTCATCTTCTGCAGGATTAAAACTAGATGTGACACTACCGCTTACCCCTGCAAATCTCTTCACTTTTTTCCAGAAGAGCCCATTCATTTTACCTAATGGATTTTGTGCTGAAACAGAGAGTGTAGGATACCCTCTAGAAGGAGAATAATAAAGGCCTCTAGAAATATGGTTAGACTTACTTTCTTCTACTTCAAATCGAACCTTAAAACTACATACTTTATTAAAATATTCTGTTTGCAGATTTAAACTTTTTGAATTTTTTACTACAACATCATTTTCTTTTCTAGATAATAATTGTGCTGCATCTTTACGAACAGGGTTTACCTCTTCGCCTTTAGAGGTATATGTACCGACTTTATCACTATCAATGTATTTTTCCATAATTTTATACGCTCTAACGCTTTGTTTCTTCAATGAATCTATGAGACGTATCTTGCCTCTAAAATCTTCCAGCTCTAAAACTTGATCTTTCACTTGCATTACCATATTTCTATATTCAAAAAAAGAAAAACTATCTGTATTGATTTGCATAAATACCTCACCCATTTCATGCACCTCATCTACGAGAAGAGTATATTCTCCAATATCAAAATCTTTACTATGTAAACTTTTTGACAAAAGATAATAGTGATTTGTAATTGTTATTCCTGATATTTCAACACCACCATACTCACTTTTCCCAACAAGTTTCTTCACTATTCCTGCATAAGCAATATCTTTATATTCTACCATCTCATTAAATTCATCAAAAAAGACATCTTGATTTTCATCATCTTCTACGAAACTTTCTATAAATTTGTCAAGAGAGTTTTCTTCACAATATTTAAAGAGGGTTTTGTCTTCATGTAAAGACTTAAGTTTCACAGGATCAATATAATTATCTCTACCTATTCTTATATCAATAGGATATTCATTATCTTTATTGAAATATTCCTGTGCTGCCCTAAACATTTCTCTTACTAGATAGTTGTTTGACACAGAAATAATTACATTATGACCCTCTTTAAATGACTTAATAGCCACATCTAATAATATAAAGGTCTTACCTCTACCTGTTGGAATATTATAAAGTTCACACTTATCAATGTTTCTTGAAATATCATCTGCAATAGGTTTTTGTTCTGGATACAAAATGCTCATTGGTTTTCCTTTTTTATTTATTTAACTTATTTTCCCTGGAGGTTATTATTCTCCATCTCCAAGGTTAGCCTCTTATTAATTTTATGGTCTCTATATTTTCACCGTATCGTTCCCGGATAGGCTGCCAGTTTTAGTCACTTATCAATTTTATGGTCTCTACACTACCAGACATAAACAGAGTCAACACCCTTGTATTTTAGTCACCTATCAATTTTGTGGTCTCTATAATATGGGCCACTGCCATTACTTGCCCTGTGGTGTTTTAGTCGCTTATTCATTTATAGTCTCTATAATGTGTATTCATATTTCCTTATTATTCATGATATTTTAGTCACCTATCAATTTTATGGTCTCTATATTAAGACTTACACTCTATATAGAATCACATCAGTTTTAGTCACCTGTCAATTTTGTTGTCTCTATAATGCCTTGACGAAAATAGTGAGAGGTAAAACCGTTTTAGTCACTTATTAATTTTATGGTCTCTATACCGATACAAGCTCACCTGTACGAAGTCCACTGCTTTAGTCTCTTATTAATTTTATATTCTCTATACTGAATTTCTCAGACTGCACAAACATGCCGCCGTTTTAGTCACCTATTAATTTCATAGCCTCTATACCACCCTATTTCATAAGGGTGGCTACTTTGAAGGTTTCTTCACTAAACTCATTATTAAGCCAATCTTCCCAGGCTTTAATTGCTTTTTTTACATCTTTTTTGTAGTTCTTTTTCGTGATCTTGCATTCACCATAAGCATCTACTTTTGTTTCAATCTCTGAACCATCTCCAAAATCAACAGTATATTCCATGCGTCCAAACCCTTTAGAACTATTTGAACCTAAATAATCTAAAACCACACGTTCTAGAGCCTTAACAAGCATCCCATACTCAATATCAGAAAGCTTTTTAGTTGACATAGCCGACAAAGATGTATAAAAATCAACACCTCTAATTACGTAATCTCTAAGTAAGAAAGACTGGATTGCTTTTTTAGATACTTTTTCTTTAGAATCATCTGCTCTAGCTGCAGCTCTATCTTTTTGACTACCTGCAACCTCTTCTTCCCAAGCAGATATCATCTCTTCAGTAAGAAATCTCGCATTTCCTTTGCCACTGATAATATCATCACCTTTGACAAATTGATCTCTATTTTTCTGGTTAGTTACGATAGGACTAAAGATGTGACCATTCTCAGTTTCTCCCATGTAATATTCTCTATTATCTTCTTCTATGCTTCTATATGGCATAAGATTAGGAGTGACTAGTTTTCCTGCTACAGCTAAAGAAGTCCCAAAAAGAGAAATAACAGGGTTCAAATCTCTTACTTTTTGTTCCGTTTCAAATGATTGTGTTTGAAAATCATTCCCGCCACCGGCATTCATTAGATGAAAATTACTAGCATTTGGCATAGAAATATTCTTTTCTAAAGCTTTCTCCATCAACATAGAAAAAGATTCTCTTCTTAGTTTCCCACGAAAACTATTTCCACTAAAAAATGGAGTCATAAAAGAAACATCATTTCCTTTACTGTCTTTCGTCATTACTTTTTGCATCATTGGCTTTATCACATCTACATTGTTTTCTTTTTCTGCATTTCTGATCTGGCAAAGCTCCGTAGCCGTTGTACTTTTTATTCTGATAGTTTTAAACATCTCTGTTCCTTTGTTTTTTATTTTTGTAGTAACTTATCAATTTTGTGGTCTCTATAATTCGTTTATTCTTGTGACGCTTTAAGCTCGTATTATAGTCACTTATCAATTTTATTGTCTCTATAATAAACGGTAAAAGCAGAACTATTGATATGCTGTTTTAGTCACCTACTAATTTTATGGTCTCTATAATAGAAAATGTTTTACCTGTACCAGCATCCCCATTTTAGTCTCCTATCAATTTTATGATCTCTACAATATCAAAACAAACGGCATCCCACTGTCCCACGTTTTAGTCACTCATCAATTTTGTGGTCTTTATATTACAGACAGTTTATTTAGTATTATAATTTTGGTCTTAGTTTCCTACCAATTTTATGATCTCTATTGTTACAGCTAATGTACTAAGAATGAAAAGGGGTTTTTAGTCTCTTGTCAATTTTATAATCTCTATATCTAGTAAGAAAAAACCTTTACAAAATCTTACCTTTTAGTCGCTTACCAATTTTATATTCTCTACAGTGGTTTCTTCATAGGTACAGTAATTTACCCAGCTTTAGTTTCCTATCAATTTTGTGGTCTCTATAATGAAAAATTCTCCACCTGATTTACCTGCATCGTTTTAGTCTCCTATCAATTTTATGCTTTCTATAATAATTAAAGATGAATTAATCCTTCAAGCTACGATTTAGTCTCTTACCAATTTTATGTTATCCATAGTGTCTGAAGTTTTGAAAACAGAATATCTCCTGCTTTAGTCGCCTATCAATTTTATAGTCTATATAATCTTCATAATCTTTTAATGTAAATCCTTAGTCGTTTTAGTTTCCTATCAATTTTGTGGTCTTTATAATACAGTAACCTATACTTACCATTTTTTAGTATAATATTCTTTTTTATATAAATTAAAAAGCTACCACATTTAATAAATATCTTAACTGTCTATCATATTTTTTATGAAAATTTTCAATTACAATTATCTCCTCTAATGTGATATCCTTCTTTGTTCTTGGATGCATTGCATCTTTGAAGTTTCCACACAAATGCGTCTTTGTTACATTTTTACTTGTTTTTAGTGTGGTTGCTATATCTTCTATTGCTTCTTGTAACATCTGACCATCTATCTGCAATGTTTCAGCTCCATACTGTAGATAGAAAAATGCATTTGAGATAGAAACCTTTCCTTTAAATTCAACATGTTGCGGATTTATGGTGTCTTTTAAATTAATTGAAAAAGGTGGTTTAAATCTTGATATATCTATAATATAATCATTAATTCTATCTCCCTTCTTAGCATCTTTTCCTTGTAGATATTTCCAATGTTTATCCTCAGATTCAACAAGAGAATATCCAATATCTTTAAAATTATGAATACACCATAAGGTCTTATATGAAATAAAATCATTATGAGATAGATCCCCATAATCTGAAAAACCTTTTTTCCATTTTTTTATAAATACTCTACTATTGTTATATACTCCAAAAGTAGAAAAAGATCCTGAAATACTACAGGTTTTACGTTCACCTTCTTTCAGCTCAAAAAATTCTCCCTTCCTTGAAAGTGCTTTAATCTTTTTGATAGATTCATGGCACTCTTCAAATCCCTTAAAGTTTTTTGCCTGATCATAGATAAAATCACAATTAGAGACAAAAGGAATATCTTTTAATGATTTAAATTTTTTATTACCTGCTGTATTGTCTTTCACCTCATAAAGAGCAGTTGTAGGCATATAGCAAGGTTCTAACCCTTCCTTTTTCCAATACGGAGCAGAGCGTCTAAAGAATGCTACTTTTTTTGATTTTATATCAAAAACGTCTACTGGTAAAGGCTTAGATGGGGTGGTAGAGCTGATGCAAAAGCCTCTGTCTTCTTCTATCTCCTCAACCTTTATGTCTTTTACTGCACCAAACCCTAGTTTTTGTTTTGATCCTATACTTTTAACTTCATTGTAAAGTAAAGCTTCTATATGTTTCTTACTACCTCTAATATAGAAGTGTATTTTCTTTGTGAGCATTATTTCTTCTTGTATCAGTGCTTGCTTAAAAGAAGAATTGGTTGACATTTTTGCTTTAATCTTTTCATATAACTTTTCATACTCTGGTTTTTTAGTGATTTGATGAAAATCTAAGAAAACTTTTTGGGTACGATCTATATACCAAATTGAGCCACTGAATACACCATTTTTCTTCTCAATAAAATCAACGGTTTTGTGATCTTCATCAAAAGGGAGAGGTTCGCCTTTCTTTGCTTTATATCCATAATAGGCAGACAATAAAATACTATCTATAGTCGTAAATCTGTTTAGTAGCACAGGGGAATAATCCTCTAAGAATACTGTTATTTTTAAATTTGAGAGTATCATTATTTTACCTTCTTTTTTTTATTTACTGTATCCATTACTTTAAGTGTTGAGAGTTCTCCATAACCTAATCCAGATTTATATCCAAGAAATTGTGGTAGTTTTCTATTTGAAATAATGGTTCCTGTTACTGCAGGGAAATACAAATTTTCTTTATACTTAATAACGGTATACTTTAGATCTTTAAAAAGAATTATCGTGTCTTCAAGCAAGGCTTCTATTTTTAAAGATTCTTCTTCACCAAACCAATCCTTTGCCACAAGCACAGCAGTTTCTTTGATCTTACTTGCTGTATATTCTTCAAGCCATTTCTGGTCACATTCTTTTCTTCCATCTTTATCTTTTGTTGCCTTTACGCAGATAGCATATTCATATTCCGCCGCCGCAATAATAATAGGAGTTCTTATCTCTCTTTCCAATAGTCCATATTCAAATTTTGTAAATTCATATTCAGTAGTAAAGGATTCCTTGACTACTGCCTTAATTCCTCTAATATGTATTTGTGGATTTTGATATAAAAGTACTGAAAGTCGTTTCATGGCCTCTTCTACTAATTTATCTTTCTTGAAAGTATAAATGGCAAATGATTTTTTATTTGTTGTTGAAAAAATAAATGTAGGTTGTTTATTATGATGTCCTTGACTCATTACAATGTCATGAAGTTCTTTATCTTGCTTACAAATGGAGGCTACGTAGTTTCTAACATCTCTAGGTAAAAGCTTCTTCCCTTTAATACTCTCTTTATAAATAACAACTAATTTCATATATTCCCTTTTTAACTTTATATCAGCAAGTTTAATAGAACATTGATTAAAATTAGCTTAAACAGTTTTATTATAATCCATAAAGTCATTAACATTGACTTTATTCTTATTTTTTACTATAATAACCTACTTAAACAAAAGGACCTTTAATGCCAAACACAACATTAGAAAAACATGGCAATATTGTAGCTCTTACATCGGAAAATGTTCACACTATCATGATGGACTGTCTATATAGTGCTTCTGAAATGAAAGGTGGACAAGTTCCTGAAGGCACAATTATCGTAGAAGGAATTCAGGGACAGGTGGGTTTCAATCCAGAAAGAATAAAAGAAAGTATTTCTTCTATTTTAGATATGTTGTCTTTTATTAGTAATGACTTTTCGAGCGAGGAGGCGGGTGGAACCTCTTTTATGTAACTTCCTTTTAGAAAAGATGGTAGTCAATGGGGAGAACAGCGTAATGCTAATGAGTTAATGATGCTTGGGTTATCAATTGATGCTTTTGAGTATTTGATGCCTAAACATATGTGGTCTGTATTACCTGGAGGTATGCCTTATTTAAAGTTAAATTTAAATATTAAATCTTAATAATCCATTGACTTTATCTATTTAATTTGTTATAATAAAATATACAAATTAAAGGATACACAATGAGTGTAAATGAACATCGAACCCTTAAGAATGTCTCTATCATGAAGATGGGTGACCATGGTAAAAATAAAAGAATATGGATCACAAATAAAAAACTACAAGACGTATTCCCTAAAGGGGCACAGGTTATAGTAACTTATAACGAGAAAGATAGAGAAATTACCGTAGAAGAGTCTTTCTTTGGTGCTACAAACACTATCTCTGGTAGAGCAAATGGTACTCCTATTTTAGATTTAAAAGGTTCTGCTGTAGGTGAAACTCTTGGTGATGTAAAATCTATTGATGTTTTATTCTTTTCTACCAAAATTATTATTAGAGTTTCTAAAACAGAAATCGCAAAAGAAGAAAGACGTAATAAAACGGGATTTAACGTGTTTGAACTCTTCGTTGGAGGCTCAACCTTAAATACTTTCATTAAAGAGGCTGGTAAGCATCTTCGTGTCCCTATGCAGATTATTGGTGGTCTTGACATGAGTGAAGACTACATTACTTCTTTTGTAAAGAACAACGATGGTACAGATATCTATACCATTACTGGTGACATCGCTGATGTTGATTTAAGTTTCTATCCAAAAGACGTAGATATTTTACTCTGCGGAATCCCATGTACAACATTTTCAAATGCTAACCTTATCTTACGCAAAGCACTTAAAAATAAACGTGAGGGTAAAGAGTATGATAAAGAAGTTGTACAAAGAGCTTTAACTGGTGATGCTTTAACTTACTACGTGATAGAGGCTGTTCGCTATATGAACGTGCGTACCTGTGTTTTTGAAGAAGTGGAAGCCTATACAAAAACTTCGAGTTACGAATTATTAGTCAGCATCCTAACCCATATGGGATATACTCTTAGTGAAAAAATTGCTACGGGAAAAAACACTAAACGTAAGCGTTGGACAATGGTTGCTACTATGGGATCTGAAATTTCTCTAGAGGGTCTAAATGAAGAAGATAATGGGAAAACTATTGAAGATTGCTTAGAAGTAAAAAGTGATAAAAGAGAATGGAAGCCCAAATCAGAATTTGCACCATCACGTTTAAATGAGAAGATTGGCATTCGTAAGCACTATACAAATGAGAAAAAAATAAATACAGTATCTTGCCACTATACTCGTGGAACTGAACCCATCTTATCTAAAGACTTTGGTGAGGAAACATATTATTCAGAGCTTTCAAATAGAGAGATAGCAAATCTTCATGGACTCCCTAAAAGTTTCATACTTGATGATAGAAAAAAATATACCCGAGAGATACTTGGACAAGGTGTTACAGAAATGTTTTTCGATGTAGGTGTGAGAGTTATACAATCTCATTTATCTGCATAAATATATTGACTTTGTTTTATAAAAATGATATAATTAAACATAACAAATTAAAGGAGCCCAAATGTGGGAAATTATTGACGATGAAGGTGTTATCTATAGTGGTAACGAAGAAGAAGTGAGAGCTTATTGGGATAAAATGAACTCTGAAGAAAATGAAGATGAGTGGTCAGGTGATCTTAAACTTATTGAAATTCACGAACGTACAAAGTAAGGATATAATATGAAAACTAAATGCCCTTATACTTTTTTACGCATTGAGGATTTTAAACATGCAGAACAGTATCAAAATGCTCTTGCATCAGCTAAAGATCTAGCTGATTCATTTAATATGGAAACGCTTGAGAAAATGCTTAAAGAGAGTCCTAAAAATGACATCTATAAACATGCTCTAGGTATTATAAAGAAGAATACTCCCTTAATGAACTATGATGGTGCTACTGGAGAGTATCTTTTAAATTTAGACCGTAGAGAAGGAATTCCTGATGACGGTAAAAAAGTCTGGCTTCCTAAGCTATCGGTGGAGACTATAGACTCTTTGAAAAAATCAGATAATCCTTTTGTTGTAGCTAATGATTGGTTTTCCCAAGGTTGCTATGAAATGGGAGCTTGGGTTTTCACTGGTGATGGCTATGCAGAACTTCAAGAAGAAGTAGGAACTCTTTTGAATGAAGGTTTTGCTTTTGAATATGATAACCAGGGGCATAAAGGCTTGGTTGCCCTAGAGATTACTAAAAAAACAGAGTTCTTTGTAATGAACAATATGTTTCCTTTTGGTGAAGACAGGGGAGATATAGCTCTTTTCTTTGATACAAGTTTTGTGAGCGAGGCATATATTGAAAAAGTAACTAATTACTTTACAGATAAGTACCCTGATTCTAAAATCACAGTTAAGCGTCAATGGTTGGTGCTTTATGCAGATGACTATACAAATATGGTAGAACAGCTACCAACACTTTTAATTTAAAAGGAAACATTATGATTAAGAGCGAAATAGTAGTTCCTGCATTTGGACATATCTTAGGGGAACTTATTAGTGATGTTTCTGCACAGACAGAACAGGTAGCCATTAATCATGCTTGTCAAACCCTATGGTTGGCTGCAGACGCTATGAATAAACTCACATGTTGCTTCAAAGAAGGCGGTGAATTTGTTTCTGTAGCTTTATCAAACGAAAGAAACAAAATAGCATCCTTTATTGAAGAAAAAACAGGGGTAGATCCTATACTTAATAAAGATTTTGCCACATGGTAAGAATAATTAGATATACTAGGGAAGTTAAACGACTAGAAGAATCTTCGGTCACAATTGTTTAACCAAAAAGAATTTCATTACGTTAAGCCCTTATGGGCTATGGTAATAAATCATATTTTAAAAATCAAATTTTTGTTGTTGTCCTAGTTTTTTCTTTTCTGGTGGAATTTCTATTTTTTTAGGTTCAACCACCTCTTCCTTTGCTGCAGCTTCTAATTTCTTCTTTCTTTTTTCTCTTATGTATTTAACATAATGGTTTGCTGATCTTTCATATACATCGGAAGTCATTTCTTTACGATATTTTTCAAAATATACATCTTCTGTTTTTACAATCCTGATTCTTAATTCTTCTTTTGATATTCCTAAATATCTATAGCAAAACAGAACAAATAATTTTCTTAATGTGTCTCTATTTAGAAGATTTACATCTCTTATATATTTTTCTTTGTTTATTTCTTTTTTTATTTTTCCCATTACTTCTTTTGAAATATTTTTCTTCTTTGAAAAGATCATATTAATAAAACTTTTCTTTTTCTTTATAATAAGTTCCGAAGAATATTGGATAAATTCCTTCCTAAAGAAAATTGATTTTCTAGAAACAATATGCTCTATAATTACATCTTTTATATCATAGTCTGAAAAAGATCTTTCTTTCGTGTCTTGCATTTCAAAAAAAGACAGTGGTGTAATATTTTTACACCCTTTACATTTCAATGCTATCCCATATTCATTGATTATATAATTTTTTTCATGGCTAATATAAGTATGCATAAAAGTACATCTGTCACATTGATCAATATAATCCCCAATATACTCTTCCTCATCATCTCCACAAGCAGAACATATTTTAAGTAGCCCACCTGCTCCATCTTCGATAATTTTTTTAGGTTTTACAGAATCACATTCTGGACATCTTTTGGGTCCTTTTGTTTCTCCTCGTTTCTCTTTTTCAATAATTTTAATTGGATCAAGAGGCATACCTAAGTTTTCAACTACATTTCCACAGTCAATCATTAAGCAATATTTTTTTCCAGGGTAATTACGCGTTCCTCTACCTACCATTTGTTTATATAGGTTTTGTGATTTTGTTGGTCTTGCAATAACCATACAATCTATGGCAGGAACATTAAATCCTGTTGTGACCATATCAACACTTATAAGCATATCTATATCACCATCTTTAGCGGCAAAGTCTGCTAAGATTTCTTTTTGAGTATCCTTTTTTATTTTAGAATGTAGGGTTTTTATTTTCTTTTTTATACCATTGGCTTTAAATACTTTATTATAGGCTTTGGTTATTTTTTCTGCGTGTTCAATACTCACGCAAAATACAACTATTTTTTTCTTGCTTTTTAATGTATTAACTGTTGCATTTACTGTCCGAGCAATCATTTCAGGACTAGACATTCTATAGTCAAGCTCTTTAGCATCATAGTCACCTGCAACTATCTTTATCCCTTTTAAATCTACTTTAAATGGACACACAGCCTCTACAGGGGTTAGATATCCTCTATCTATTAAATACTTCATATCATAAGTATCAATGATCGTTTCATACCCACTTAGAAGCTTACCTTCAATATCATAAGGTGTGGCACTTAATCCTATGAAATTCCCAGAGTGATTACTCTTAATAACTTCTTGCATCTTTCCATTATTTCCAAAGTGTACTTCATCAATAATAATCGTATCAAAATCCATACTGGCTAAAAGCTCTGGTCTACGGCTCATAGTCTGGATAGTAGATACAAATACATTTTGGTCTTTGTCATATTTTGTTTTTCCGTGGATCGTTTGGGGATTTAGGTGCTCGAAGGATTCTACTGTTTGATCAAGGAGACTTATTTTTGGAGCTAAAAATAGCGTCTTGTTTAACTTTCCTGCTATTTCAGAAGCTATAAGGGTTTTACCTCCACCTGTGGGGAGCATCACCAAAACATTGTTTTTTGCTTCAATGCTTCTGTCTATAACATCCTCTTGATATGGATATGGTTTTATTGTAGGTAATAATGCTCCCATATCTTCCCTCTGATTGATTTTATTTTAATATTATAGCAGGAAAACTATTTTATAGAAATAACCATTCCACCTTGCACGCGGATTCTCTTATTTTTAAGAAGAGATGTTCTCACCTTTAATCCTAGACCTTTTTTATATTCTATTTTTCTTTCTTTACATATTAAAATTACATTATCAGAAAAAATTCCCGTAGGTATAGACTTCTTTGTTTTTTGCTCATAGGTTCCAAAAGATCTTATATAGGCAGCATTACTAATCTTTTTCATCAAAGGAGATGTTAAATTCTTCTCTCCAGTAGCATTTCTAATTAGTGTCCCCTCTTTTTTGTATCTTTTTTCAAAGTTTTCTCTAAACTTTCTAAACTTTAAAACTTCTCGCTCTTCTGTTGTTTGAGATAATTTAGATGGAGCATCTGCCTTATTCATTTCACGACGTATCCATTCTACTTTAGAATTCAAAGTATGAGCAAAATGTATAATGTCTGCATCTTCTGTTGCAGAGCGGTTATCATTCAGAATAACACATGGTTTACCGTGCATAAAATCACGAACATACATCAGCCCGTAAAGTATTGCACATTTTTCGGCTGCTGCAGAATCAATTGCATTGGTTTTCTTCTTAAGGGTATAATTATCCCCATTATCAATAGTATCTGCAACGTGCATTCCTAAAAAAGAACCTGATTCTCTAAATGATGCATCTACAAAAATGATATTTCTTTTCATATATTTATTATCCTTTCATTTATAATTTTGTAAATACCATTCTATTATAAATATCAATAGTTATACAATTTTCTTCTAGCAAAAGTTTTCTTACTTTTAAATCTACACCTTTTTTATAGTCTATTCCTTTTTTATCACACACAGAAACTACTATATTACTAAAAGTACAAAAAGATGCTTTTTCTTTCTTTCTTTTTAGCAACCTGTCATTAACATCATTACTTATTCTCTTTATTACTCTCTTATCATTTCTAGGAATAGAACCCTTAACAAAGGTACACTCTCGTCCATATAAAGATTCAAATCCTTTTCTAAAATGAGTGAATTCTAATGCTTCTTTCTTATTAAGTTTAGGAGAAGATCTAGATGGCTCATCCGCCTTATTTTGTTCTCTAGGAATCCACCTTATTTCAGTATTTAATGTTTGAGCAAAATGTATAATGTCTTCATCTATTGTAGCTGATTGATTGTCATTATAAATAATACAGGATTTTTCTTTCATTTTTTTGCGAATATACATAAGCCCATAAAGTATTGCACTTTTTTCAGCAACTGCTGAGTTTATTGTTTCACCCTTCATCTTAAAAGTATGACTATGTTCACATAAATCATCATAAATACCTAGAAAGGTTTGAGAGCCTCTAACAGATGCATCTACAAAAATGATATCTCTTTTCATGTATTTGTTATCCTTTTAATTATAAGGATATTATAACTTATTTTTTTATATTGGAGGGGAAATGTGAGGGGAAATGCCTTAAAATAGTCTTTTTAGGGCATGCTTCAAGTGCGATTTATTATGCTACTAGTGCTTAACACAATAATCTCTATTTAAATATGTTACTTTAATAAAATATATAGAAATTGATACTTTTCTACCGTGCCTTTAAAAAACAACTTCATATAAAGGTTCAACTGTGTCCATTTGTGCATTAAAATGATTAAGCTCAGCGTATAGATCCTCTTCTTTTTCAGCAAAATTCCCAGGAAAGATATCTACCGAAATCAACCCTTCATTCTTTTTTGCATTCTCAAACCATGCAAGATATTTTTCTTTTTCAGTTGCCATACTAAACTCCTTTGTAATTATGATAGAATTATACCTAAAGGATCATATATGAAAACTTGGCTGTCTTACCTAAATGAATATACCGAACAACACTCATCCGGAGATTCTTCTTTTATAATTAAAAAAGCTACTGATAAAGAAATATCTAAACTACGCAAAGAGATGACAAAAAACAACTTACATATAAGCGAAGGATATTTCACAGTTTTAAAACAGATGGATGGTATTGACTTTCGTGGTATGATGATTTTTGGCTGTAAAGAATATGTCTCCTATAGAAATTGTTCTATTTTTGGATTAATGGATTCTAATCTTGACATAAAGGATGGTTTCCCTGATGATAAAGATACCTATTATGGGAGGGCCAGAGATGATCTCTTAGCATATTCTGAAAAATTAAAAAAATACGTCCTAATGGATGCTGTGAGTGGCACCACTTTTGAGCAGTACGACACTTTCATGGAGATGCTATCGGACTGGATGCGGGTTATGTCTAATGAGTGATACTGCTGTAGAAAATTAGATTATTCGATTTTTTCTACGGCCCCTGAAAGACTAGTCCATTCATATTTTTCATTGATTTCAAACCTATAAACAGAATTTGATGTTATTATCTCCAATATACCATCTTCAGTATTTTCTACAAATTTAACAAGGCTTGTTTGAATAAAGTATCGGATCATATCAAAATAATAAATATGGTTTTTATCATTATAAAACTTTTGTAATTTGCCTTTTTTACCTTCATATTTTTTAAAGTTTACGTTGGTGGTGTGTAATAATTTAGCAAATCCCATTTCTTCTATTTTTAATGTTCTCAAACTCTTCTCCTTTTTTATTTGTTTTTAAACATGAAGAATATTTCTTATCATAGGATTATCATTGACTTTAAAATTCTTTAAAAAAACTTCAATCACTCTATTGTCCCCATAGTTAAATCTTACAAAATCCAAGTCTGAAATAGCTTCTGCTTTTATTAATGCAGAAATTACATTGTCTATCGGAATATTGCCCGTTGGATTAGACCAGAAAAGATTTGATGAGAGTATTGATCTTAAAAGTTTAGCGGGTATTGTTTTTCTTCTTAGTGCTTTTCTGTTTTCTTTCATTGCTTTGATTCTGATTATATTTTTCGGAACTTCTTCTTTTCTGTAGCCTCTCTTATAAAATTTTCCACGACTTAGTTTTACAATAACACCATCTTTTGCAATGTGTGACATAGCCTTTCTGAATGCTCCCCTATTCTTGTCTGGTATATTTTCAAAGACTGAATAAGTATAGAGCTTATCTCTATGTAAGTGCTTCACTTTATCGCTAACCATCTTTGAAATATTAATTTTATTTTTCATATTAGTACTCCCATGAGTGAATCTAAACAAGTTCCTTTTCTTATGGTTACTGGTAATTTAACTCTGCATTTTCTTTATCTGCTATCTCTGCAAAAATTCTTATATTTCTACTTGTGCTTTCATTTTCATCGAAAGTATAATCTCTCGCGTACATTAACGCATAAAGTTCCTTTGCATAAAGCCCTTTACAATGCTCAATAATTTCCTCTTCGTTCATATTGTCAATTAAATGTGCCATATGCACTCCTTTATTTTGTTATGTCTTATTATACTATAATAGTCTATAAATATCAACCCTTTAATGTGTATTTTTTTGTATAATTATCTATAAAATATAGTATAATGAAACAAAAAGGTTTTACCATGACAGTAGATTCAGGAACCGCTAAAGAATATGAAATTAAAAGAATATTTAATAGTGCATTTAAAGGTAAAAAAAATCACTTCACTGCGAGAGTTGAAGCATATGGAGAAAAAGGTGATTGTGTTTATGAAATCTCATCAGGACCTTCTATGTATTTGCCTAAGCCTGCAAGAATGTATGGGCTGACAGTACTCACAAATAAGGGAGGGCAAACCAACTTTACTATGGGTGGCGTTGAGGAGTACAGCGAAATCCTTGAGGCGATAGAAAAAATACCTGATAATAAGGATCTACAGCCTTTATCTGAAATGGAGAATTATTTTTGTTCTTATGGTGAAGATGCTTCTGGAACTCCCTTTAAAAAGACCTATGGTGACTTTTCTAAAATGAAAGAAGAACTTATGTCAGTAGTGGATTCTTTTACTAAAGATACTGGTGACTCCAGAAAATCCAAGGCATTTAAAAAATCTTTAGAAGTAAAGGTTTTAAACTACTGTGAAAGAGCCCGAAAAGGAACACTTCCTATTAATGAAAATATCGTTTTAGAGATAAAAGGCACTAACGAGTATATTTGTCTCACCAATATTGATAAAGATGAGTATGTCCTTATAAATAAAAGACAAAAAAACGAAATCAACTCTTCCGAAGACATGAATAGTAAGAATGAGACAACACCTTCCTCACTTGCCCCGTAAGAGAAGTCTATTCTTCTCTTTTAAAAGCCAACATGCTTTCTACCATCTCTAGGATTAGTTCCACTACCATCTCTTCTTCCCAAAAATCAAATCTTGCATTTGTCATCATCCCAATTTCTCGTTCTTGAAATTCAGAACAAGAAAGAGAGTTCGTAAGCACTATTTTTGTTGCTGCACGATAGGCATCATCTTTTTCTTCTTTGGCCTTCTCTATTGCTGAGAATATCTCCCTGCCCTTAAAGTCTTCATACCCTAATATAACTTCCTCACTATCAATCATCTCTTGAGCTTTTTCTTCTGCATCTTCTATATTTTCTGCTTTAACAGTTACTTCTCTTTCTAGCTTTTCCACTATTTTTATATTATATTTCAAAATATTTCCTTTAATTTGTTATCCTATATTATAACATAAATATAAGTAAAAGTCAATATTACATCTTAGAAAAGCATATACATTTTACTCTTATTAATTGTTGACTTTATTTTAATAAACTGCTATAATAAAGTATAAAAATCAAAGGATGATTACATGAAATCAAAAGACAATTACTTCCGTGAATGGGGAAGATTTGGCACGGATACTACCTTTCAAAATGACCATCCAGGTATGCTAAATATTAAAGATTCACTTCTGTCTTTTGCTCGATACCTAACTAGAGACAAATCTGAAGATTCAATAAAAGAACTTGCTATTATGGTAGTTAAAATTGATTCTTACTGTGATAAAGCAGAGCTTAATGAGCTTATTATTGGTGACACAATTACATTAGATATAGAGGGGAGTAACAACTATATGTCTCTTGTTAAAATTAAAAAAGAAGAATACCTAACAGAAGAAGAATATCAAGAGATTCTAGTGTCTTCTGGCATATAAAGAGATTTATCTATTGACTTTATACTATAATAATGTTACAATATATAAATAAAACAAAGGACTCACAATGAGTAGAAAAACCTATATGGGAGCTATTAAAAATGTTAATCTAGACCGAATCAAGAAGATTGACAGTGTGAAAAAAGTAAAACAAATACTCTGTACCTATAATAAAAGTATTTGTAATTTAAAAGAAGAAGAAAACTACCTGTTTGCCGGAGATGTAGCAGATAGACCAATTAACCAAGTAGGGGACATTATCTATGATGAAAAGTATGGTATCACAAGACCCCCTGTTTTTCTTGATGGTAAGGTTAATGCTACAATTACAAATGAAAATGCATTATTTATATTACCAAAAGAGAGCCTATTACTTCTTATAAAAGCCTACCAAAAGAGTGTAGCAGATTATTTTAGAAGCGTGATAGAAGGTACAAAGGATTTAGAAAAAAATACTGAATCTAATTATGATGGGCAAACTATCACTGATTTTATCTCTCAAAAAGAACGCGAATGGAGCGAAGTGTATCTGGTTGTTGATGAGAATGAAAACAATAATGATATTATCGTCTCTTCTCGTAGTTACGAATATGGTATATTTAATTTAATACATCTGTACAAAACATTTGATTTTAAAAATGAAACTTTATTAATTTATTCATTTTAATTAAGATTTTTTTATTGACTTTATTCTAATAAAATGCTATAATCAAACATAACAAATTAAAGGATTTAAAAATGAAAAACACACTCACTACACTAGCTCCCTCTATCGGAAAGCTCTACGATTATTCAGAACTATCAGCTCGTTTTAATCATGACTCGTCTGTTGAAATCGAATCTAATTATGAGACTGAACTACTTACTGTAAAAAAAGATAATATAATTATCTCAAAAATGAAAAGCATAGACCTTCCTCAAGGTGACAAACGTTTTTCTCATTCTGGGCATTATGAATGTGTTTGGTTTAAGGACTGTGCCCTTGTAGAGGTTAAGGTTACGCTTAGAGACAAAGATGGAGAAGGAAACCTTAACCCTGTTATGTCAAGAGTCGATAGCTTTTGGTTCCCTACTATGGATATGGCTGAAAACTTCACAAAAGCTATTTCCTATGAAGCTGGGTTTAGAGAATTTGTAATCGTTAGTAGAGAGGATTCTTAGTATGGACTCTTTTGTACTTGTTTTAATTCTTGTCGGTACTAATTTTGTTTTGCTAGAAATATCAAAATCTTTAAGAAAGATAGCAAAATCTTTAAAAAAAGATAAGGACATAAAAGTTGATAAGGCTTTACTTTGCTCTACAGCATACATTACAGAATCGGATAGTGAAAAACTCTTACTTGAAGACTATGATACCTCCTCCGCTCCACTTATTGCTGCATACACCTATGGATTTATTTTTTATGTCCCTGACATGGATGATATTTTAGAGGAGCATTTTGATGACATGAAAAGAGCGGGCTATAGTCAGGCATTTATGGACCTGATCCAATATGCCAGCAAAAATGAATATTCTATCATTCGTATGGATGGTGAAATTACTGCTCCTGATATTCAGGGTTTGTCTCTTCAAAAATGGTAGATATTCCTATGAATCATACTATTTTATATAGCACTACGCCTAATGGACACTTTGGCTCAAGCGTTAGTGTCTCAGAAGATACTTTTGAAAAGATAAATCAAATCATTAATGATTCTTCTTCTCCAAAAACAGAAAATGGTTTCAATTGCTACAAGGAAGAAGCTCACCATATTACAGTTGGATATAATCATTATTTATCTATAAAACATCTCTTGTTTTAGTTGACTTTATTACAATAAACTGCTATAATAAAATATAACAAATTAAAGGAATCTCATGTATAGATTATTGAAAACAGAAGCTGGATTGGCTCCAGAAATTCTTATAGTTGAAGAACTAGAAGATGATATTATTGATGCTGCCGTAAAGAGAATATTAGAACATGCATCTAATGGTGATGAATATACCTCTGGTGACATAGAAGCTCTTAGAGAGCAGATGAGAGAAGACCAAAAAAGTAATGTTGGTCCTGTCATATACTCTATAGACAATGTGAGTAAAATGACTGATGAAGAAATTGCTGCTGCAGGTGGTGGTGTTTGTCAACATTGCCATAGTGATCAAACAGACCCTTCTACTCCAGAGATGGATGAAGGTTATATTACTAGACTACTTACTTGTGAAGTTTGTTCAGAAGAAACAATTGAATATTACCCATTGAAAGGAACTCAAGATGATTAAGAGAGATTTGGTACTAGGAGAGAATGAGAAGCTTTATGAAAAAGAAGCCGGTTATATTATTTACAAGCAAGATGAAAATTCTTGTGAGATAAGACTATTTGAGATTGATACACAGCCTAAAAATAAGGGTTATGGGAAAAAACTTATTAAAGAGTTTATGGCTGATAAAGAAAAAGAAGGTGTTATTGAATTTTATCTTGACTCATGGGTGACAAAAGACGGCATCTATAGTATAGAGGTGTTAACTTCTTTCTATCAAAAACTTGGTTTTGTTGAAACTGACAGAATGGAAGAAGAAGGTAAGCTTCGCATCTTTATGTCAAGAGATGTAATTCAACCCTCACCTATTCCTTCGGCTGTAGAGAAAGATGATTTTGCAACCGACATTTCTCCAAATAAAACTTAGTTCAAAGGAAGTATTATGAAAAGTGTGGTTTTTAAAATATCACCCGCTCAATATCCAAACAATAGTAATATTCTTTGGAACCTTATGAAGGACATGGGTGAATTAAAAAAAATGGAAAATAGTCAATACTCTTTTTCAGTACGTGTACCTATAGAAAATAAAGAAATTGTGCAGACATGGATAGACAAAAGATACGACCCTATGCAAGACGCTTGGGATCTAGAAGGTAAAATTTACGGATATTCATCTGTAGTAAATACTTAAATCAAAGTATTGACTTTATTCCTTTAATTTGCTATAATATAATATGACAAATAAAGGAGCCAACAATGGCAGATCTCACTTATATTAAAGAACAGTACGAAATAAAAAAAGTACTTTTATCAGACACCTTAAAAAATTTTGATGCTACTCTAAAAAAAGAAAATAATGGCATCAAAATAATTAAGCTTCCATTCTCAGAGGATCTATTTAGATTTAAAGAGCAATTCCTGATTGCAATGAATGGGTATGTAGAATATATTGATTGTGACAATCCTGAAGAAGTTCATTTTAAACTCACTCATACTCCCGAAAAAACACTTTGTTGTAAATGTGGTGCTGCTGCATTGAAATATATTGACTTTGCTTTTAATAACTCTATTACTGTATGTGGAACATGTGAAACTACTGCTGATGATTTCATGGAAGGTATTTCTTTAAATGGGACGGGGCTTGAAAAGGCTTTAGGGCTTATTGTTAGCTATTATTCTCAGAGCAATGGAGAAAAGCGAGATAGTGTCATAAGTCATGAGCGTTCATATATTGTTTTTGTTGGTAATGAGTTTGAAAAAAAAGCAGAGATTGACGCTATACTTATTGAGGTTATGTGCCGATTTAACAATAAGCTTGTGTTTGGTGATGTACAATCAGAAGGTTATGAAGTTAGGGGAATTTTTGATAAAACCCATGAATATAAAGATGGAACTGCTTACTGTATCATTGAAGAAGGTGATGTTGAACGTGAAAAAAATGAGTGGTGTCCTAGTGAGTTGAAAAAATCTTCTACAGGAAACCATTGGTATCCTATTCGTAAAGTACAAGTGTGGAGTTAGATAGTATTGACTTTATTTTATATAAATGGTATAATATAGTACTTAAATAAAAGGAGATGTTATGAAAACATCATTAATTCACGTAGGCTACACAAGTTCTTGGGGGGAAGGGGAGATAAAAACTTCTGCTCTTTTAAATGTCAATACAGGAGAGATTACAGATATAATCTCTAGCGATGATGGTGCCGAGTATGAAACTCTCATCTCTGAAACAATTTCTATTGATGGTTCTGAATATGCAGTAGAAACAGATGGAAATGGCTTTGACTATTTTATATCTAAAGATGAACTAGCTTCTTTTACTGAAAGTTTTGTGACTAATCCTAAAAGAAAATTGAACATACTTGAAAAAATTATGAAAAATAGTTATATGGACTCCGGTGAGAAAATTAATTCAACTATTCCTCGTCATAATCATACTTATAGTACCCGTAAAAATGGTAATGTAGGGGATGATGTTTATGGTCAAGAGGATTATGATCACGCAGAAGAAATGAAAAAGAGAATTTTAGAATTTGCTCCTGATGATTTTAGTGATAAAGATATTGAGATTTTTACTTTTGATGAATGGGTAAGTATTGTTATTCGTATAAGAAAGGTTTGAAAGATGAGTCATGAAATACTCTTAACGTCTAGCATGTTTAAGGAAGGTAAAATTCCTGATTTAGATAAAGCTACTTGTAATGATTGTGGAGAAGATCTTTTTGTTGACTCTACTAGTGTCTGTACTTCTTGTGGCTCGGAAGATTTAGATCTTTATCCTTCAGAAGAATATCTTAAAAAATACTCAAAAGAAATATACGGAGACTAAGATGAAAAAAATTCTTGCAAACGTGAAAGGTAAAGATCTAAAGCCCGGTGACAAAGTATATGATTTTGCCTTAAGAAAATATGATGAAATTAAATATATAGAGGTTCCTTCTCAACCTACTGATTCAAATCAAGTCTATGTTACATGGGTTGCCTTTGATGATGGTTTTTTTAAAGAAGATGTTAAAGATTTCTCTACTTATTTAAATTGCTTTAATAGTTTTTCTCTATTAATTGAGGTTAAAGATTCTGCCTTCACTATAGATACTGCCTTCTCACTTATTCAGCGTGATGATACTATCTATATTCCTCAAGCTAATGAGTTTGTAAAAATTACTTATATCTCTCCTAAAGAAGGTAATAGAGGTGAACCCCTTTCAGTTCGTACTTTGGAATGGATTAACTCAAAAGGTGAAGAAAAGCATGAATTGTTTGATTCAAGAAATATATTCACTTTAATGATAAATGCTGATGATCTTACTCAGGCTGAAAATAATCATACTACACATTGACTTTATATTATATTTTTGCTATAATTAAACATATAAAAACAAAAGGGTAAATCATGAAGATTACAAAAATAGTTGTTACACCAAAAACAAAAACATTAGTTTTAACCGGGAGAATGCGAGGAAATTTTTCTTCTATCATTAGAAGACTAGAAAGACCATACACTACTCTTTCCGAGGAGAAGTACAAGGAAATCTTCGAAGCAACAAAAGAAGGTCTCAACGGTAAACCTACAGACTTCATTTTTTATGATGGTAGAGTTTCTACTTTTGGTGAAGCTGATGGTGGATATGCTATTATGCCTTTTAATCAGGCTTATTCTGATACTGTTATGACTAGAGTATTTAAATATGCTGATAACAATGACAGAGATTTAATTTCTGAACTTTCTAGTATCAACAAATAAGGCTCCAGAATGAATGAATCAATGAAGCTAGCATTAGAAACCACTATAGATCCTAAATATATTCCCAATGGTGATAACTTTAGGTCTTGGAATCGCCTTCAGTGGTGGAATTGGTCCGTTGCCGAACTAATGAATAGCAGTAAAGAACTCTCATTTAATAGAGAAGACAAAGAAAAACTCATGTCTTACATTGCTAAAACAAAAATGTTTATTGGCACAAAAGTTGAATACATCTGCCCATCAACTAATATGAAAATTATAGGTTTTATTGAGGAGCCTAGATTTGATAGTGGTAAATTTATTAGCAATATTGAAAGAGTACAGTTTTCCGGGCAAAACTCTTGGTTAAATTATCGTATTAAAGGTGCAAATATGGAAGATATGAAGATACTTATACCTCTATCTGATGAAGAGTTAGCAAAGTATAATTCTTATTTATCATATCATTCAATAAGGAGTGTTGCATGAGCACAGTTATTAATTTTCAAAATATATTACATTTAGAAATAGGCGTTTCAGAAAGTGAATCTGTTGTTGATGCACTTCTTAAGGTTGTAAAAAATTCTTGTATCATAGATAACACTAGGGACAATGTGGTTTTCAAAAACTATAGTGGTTTTAGTGGCTTTGTTGCGGACATTATTCCCCTATTAAAAGAAGCCCTGACCTCTAAAGGTTTTCACACCTATCCAAATGGAGTTGAGATAGACTATTCCCCTACTTTCTGGATTCACCCTGCAAATCATTTTTCTGATGGAAATATTGACATAGCTATTTCTATGGGGGAAGAATTGCCTTTTACTAGATTTAAAAACAATAGAAAAGCCCACAGAGAAATGGAGCTTCGAAGTGCGAGAAATATTGAAATCACTTATGAATTATGTATTGATGATGATACTGAAATAGATGGGTATAGAATGGAAACTATTGTTTCTAAATCTATTGAAAATATTTTAGACTTTAAAAGTGCTTTCAGAAAAAGATACGATGAAGTACATTGTATTGATGAGTCTAAGTATATGAGAGGATCTACTCCTAGTCAGAGATTCTCTACTTCTGCAAAAGACTGTTTCCTTGACGGGACATATAGGCTATTGAAAGAGCATCAACATACGGATAATGTCACACAATTCTCAAAATCATTACTTAAATTTTTTACCAATGCTTATCATGTTAATATATATATGGGTAAAAACTGTTTAGGATTTAAAGTTCTTCTTGGCAGCAGAAAAGGTCGTAGAAAGACTATTTCTACAGAGTTTACAGGTTTAGATGTAATGGGTATGATAAATACTAAGCTTAGTAATAAAAGAGTTTCTAGGCTTTCTAGAGTAATTACTGATGGTATGATTGTTGGGTGGAGTAAAAATTCAATTAGTTTTGCTTTTGAAAAAGGAATACTCACTGAGAATATGATGCAAAAATCATTACAGGCGTTTGTTAAAAAACATCAAGCATCAATAAATAAACAAAAATAATATATTGACTTTCTTTTAATAAAATGATATAATATAACATATAACAAAAAGGGTTCTTATGAAAAGAAATACGATAACAAATTTAACAAGTAATCAAAGTGGATTTAAAAAAATATGCGATGATTTTAAAGATAAGCATAACCTTGATGTGAGCTACTGCAAATATACCGATGAAAGTATTAGTGCTTACTTTTATAAAAATAAGCAGGTTATGGAAAGTGTATTAGATTTTTTGTATATCCCCAAAGGATTTGAATACAAAAACGGAGACATTTCTACTGAAGATACATATGATATAGTTGCTAATATTGATGATGGTTTTATCATTGAGAGTGCAAATTTAGCTGTTTTTATTTCAACTATAGAGAAATTAAAACCTTCTTCTGCTATGACGTTTTAAAGGATTTTAAAGTGAAACTAATCATGAATATTAAACCAGAAGAACTTCTGGTAAACTGTTTTGTCTTGAACGGAGAAAATGGTGACCCCATTTTTAATGGTGACCTTGTTTCCTTTAGGAGTTATAAAGAAGACGCATCGGGTGTCTCGTCAACTGGTGTAATTCAGTTCTCTTCAGATCTCTTAAGATTTGAAATAGCTGTCTTTGACGAGGATATTAGTACCGTAACAACCAACAACCCTGATGATTATACGGTATCTGACTTTCTGCCTTTTGGTCAGGATTTTTTTGATAAACTTAATGCTCTAGCTATAAAATAAAAATATAAAAGGAACTACTATGTCAGCAGAAAGAAAAATTTACGGACTTCAAGATCAAGAGAGATTAGACGAAACTCCTGAAGAGGTTATTGCTCGTGTCTACAATAATATGAAAGAAGAAGAAGTGTCTTTCCCTATTCGCGTATATGCTTTTACACCTCAAGATACAAAGACTAATGGTAAAGACTTAATAGAAAGTATCTTAGAAGATCTTGATCAGGAATATGGTGACCCAGATGGTGATTACACTACTCCTTCCGAGAACATGCTAAAAGCTGCAAATGCTCTAGCCAAAGTTATCCAAGAAGAATATAGAGTATTCTCATGTGATAACACGGGCGAGTTTAAAGAGTACTCTCGTGAAGAAGTTATTGCTATTGGATCAACCTTTGAAGAAGTTTCCAATAACTAAAGTTCCTGCAAGAAGAATTTAAAGTTTAGGTGAATCTACTTTAAATTCTTTAGATAGTTCTTCCCCACTCATTCCATAAGCCATTTCATTTTCTAGCTTGGATTCGATTACTGCACCTCTATCTATAACTTGTGTTGGTCTATATTTCTCTTCTATTGCAGATATTAATTTTTTAGACAGATTATTACCTTTAATATTTAAAAGTACTTCTAGTCTTTTAATTTTTTCATCGTGTGGTATAGCTATAGACATGTCTATTTTTTCGAATCGTTGTGCAATTTCTATATATTGCTGCATGTCATACAATATATTTTTATCTACTACAATAGAAAAATCTTTTAAAAAAGCATCAAACCTAGACATTGTTCCAGAATTATTTAACTGCTCTAATTCTTTATTTACCTTATTTCTAATTACTTGATCCTTCTGCCTCATATCTTCAAGCGTCTCTCTAGCCTTGATACTCCACCCCATAAATAAGGTGGATTCTTCATCCATAGCCTAAACAGCTATTTTAGGTGAAGCATTGTTGCCGTGTATCCCACGGGCAAGTATGTTTTTAGAAGCATTTATATCTGCATTGGCAGTATGCCCACAAGAAGTACATACAAACTTATCTTGTGATTTTCTATTCTCTTTTGAGATATAACCACATTCATTACAAGTTTGAGAAGTGAATTTAGGATCAACCTTGATGAGCTGTCCACCTATTTCTTGTAATTTATATTCAAGTAATTCAAAGAACATTCCCCAACTCTGTTGAGTGATTGAACGATTTAATCCTCTTTTTGCTTTAGCATTTTTAGAGGGTTTTTCTACTGTTCCTTTTGTTTTTGATGTCATATTCTTAATTTTTAAATCTTCCACAACCACAGTTTGGTTTTCGCTGTATGATTTTGAAAGTTTATGTAAAAAATCTTTACGCATATTTACAATACGAAGATTTTGTTTAGCTATTTTAGCTTTTGCCTTAGCACGATTGTTTGAACCTTTTCTCTTGCGTGAAAGTTGTTGTGCTTTTACTCTAAGCTTTTTGAGTTCTCGCATTAAGTCTAAGGGCTTAACTTTTTTGCCGTTACTGTCTGCTACCACAAGAGATACACCTACATCAATTCCAACTGATTTGGAATTATGGTTAGCAATTATCTCTTTTTTCTCAATATCTACCAAGATACTTGCATGATATTGATAGGCTTCATAGCTTACTGTAACCGTTTTAATTTTGCCTAAAAACTCTTTTCTCAAACCTTTACACTTTACCCAACCGACTTTAGGTAAAAATACCTTATTGCCATCAATTTTAACCCTTTGTGGGTATTGATAACTTTGTCTTGAATAGTGTCGTGATTTGAATTTAGGATAGCCGCCGCCTTTAAAAAAGTGTTGATATGCCTTGTCCATATTTGCTATAGATTGTTGAATGGCTTGTGAGTCAATTTCTTTTAGCCAAGAAGTTTTTTCACGCTTTTTAAGTTTAGTGATATGATTTATGAGTGCAAACTTTCCTATTTTTAACCCAAATTTACTATAAGCAAACTTTCGTAAAGCTAATGCACGATTGTAGATATATCTTGCTCCACCAATTTGAGAAGAGATGATTTGTTGCTGTTCTCTGTTTGGGTACAGTCGAACTTTTTGAGCTCTTAGCATTTCTTCTCCCTTTTAATATGGTGTGCTATTGATATTTTACCTAATTAAAGGTACTATGTCAACAGTTTATTAAAAGGTGTGCATTATGAAAATTCAAAAAGAGAGACACGCTACACATCTACTTCATGCTCATTTGGTCTTTGTGACTAAATATAGATACAAAGTCTTAAAAGGCAAACATATTGAGTATTTAAGAACAGTTTTTAAAGAGACTATTGAAGAAATGGGTGGTATTTTAGAAGAATTTGATGGAGAAGACGACCATGTGCATCTGCTTATTCAATATCCTCCTAAATGGGCTATTTCTAAAATTGTAAACAATCTTAAAGGACGTTCCAGTCGTCTTTTAAGAAGAGATATGCCTGACATCAAAGAAAGATATTGGGGCAAAGCAGGTCTTTGGCATAGAAGCTATTTTGCAGGAAGTGTAGGTGGTGCACCACTTGAAATAGTAAAACAATATATTGAGCAACAAAAAACACCTGACTAATATTCGCTTTGCGAATGTAGCTTGTATCCACCACTTAAAAGATGTGGTTTTACGCTACGATTCGATAATAACAATCCTTTTTCTTTTATTATACTCTATGTGAATTGTTTTTAAAAAATTAATCATAGTCTTGATATAATTAATAAAAAATGAGTCTAAAAACTCTATTTAAAGATAATTAATGAATCTCAAAAAAACCTCCCTCCTCTCTCGTCTTATATATAAATTTAGAAAACTTCTAGGACTCACCATCATGGAAGATATAATTAATGAAACTACCCGAGAAGAAATTGATGCCTTCATAAAAGAGGAACCCTCTGATTCTGATACAGATTGGGTAAGCAACTCTGCTCCCATAGGTATGTAATTGACATATTGACTTTAATATTTTATTTTGTTATAATGTAAAACACAAACTAAAGGGATATTAAATGACAATATCATGGTTATTTAGAAATGAGTAAAAATAGACATATTAAAACAGTTTATGATCGATTTTCACATCATAAGGTTGAAGATTTAAAATCTCTAAAAGAAGAAGTTCGTATTAAACTTTCTGAGTATTTTGAATCTCAAGAACAAAAGCACAACAGACATGGCATAGAGCCTAACTACGACATCTTTAAAGCTCTTCACCAGTTAAATATTTCTTACTCTGGTAAGTTCTATATCAGTAATCATAGAGATGATAATAAGCCTTGGAGTGATGTTGATAAGTTTTATCAGGCTTTTGAAAAATGTGTACCTGATGTTCAACTAGAAGGCAGAACTGATAAACTGATTGAGGTTCATGTTATTGCTGCAGACTTTAAAGATGCTGTACTCCTTATATATAAGGATCGTAGCTCATATCGATACAATATGCATATTGTCAGAGATAAGCATTCGGAACTCCTCCTAGAGGGTAACATAGCTCACTATATGAGCAATTAAAAGGATTTTTATGAGTAACTCAGAAAACAGTATGACTAGAGAAGAGCATTTAGCTTGGGCAAAAGAAAGATCACTTCAGGAAACTAGTGGTGCTCAAATGTGGGGCAGCTTTATTAGTGATATGTCAAAACATAAAGAACTAAGTCAGCATATTGGCTTGTTTTTAGGAAACTCCACTCTTGTTATGGAGCGGTTCGATGAAGAAAAAGTGAAGAAATTCATTTTAGATTTTAACTAATCAAAGGATAACCATGTCTCATTTTACAGGCTACATGATAGATATACCAAAGGCTATTAAAGATAATGCTAATTCAGAAGATTTAGAAAAATATGTTTCAGAAGTGTTGATTTATTTAGGTTTATATAGCGATCCTAAAAAAATGTTGGTAGTTTCTGATGAAGGTGAATTTAATGTTGATATCAGTCAACTCAATAAGACTACCTATCACGTAGAAAAGTCTTTCGCTCAAGATGAACTAGATATGTTTATAAAAATAAATAGTTACAAGCAATAGTTTTATTAAAACAAAGGAATAATAATGTGTAATAAAAACTCTAAACCATCCTCTGATCATATAAGTAAATCTCTCGCTTCAAAAGAAGCTGAAGATTTTAAAGTGAATTGTGAAAAATGCGGCACTCCCCTAGATAGTGATACGGTTATTATTGGGATGGGTAAAATTGAGGCTTATAGTTTTAAATGTAAGTCTTGTAGTTTAAAAAAATAGAAGGACTTATCATGAACTTAACAATTCTCTTTTTGGGGTTTATTACTTATATATATCGACGTAAGCATAATGCCATTAAAAAAAATAAACACACTGTTTTTTACGGAAAAACCCGTGATGGTATGAGTAAAACAGGTTTTGAAAATTTAACTAAATATAAAGAAGGATAACTAATGAAATCAAATTCTAAAATGAGAGACATGTTTTGTCCCCTTATAAATAGAAAATGTGAAGGTCCTGTATGTGTATCATGCAAGGAAGTTTATACTAAGTCTGCTGACTATGAGATGTTTTCTCATTATGAGTGCGAAAATCCAGAATGTAAAAAACGCATTGAAAAAAAAGCGGAAGGATCACATCACCCTGAATATTGTCTTTCGTGTGGAGCAGGTAGACCTGGTGAAAAATATGGATTAAAATCTGTAATGCAAACTATCTCAGCTACACAAACTCAATCACTATATGTCTGTACTTATTTTGATACACCTGAAGAAAAAATGCATAGAGAAAATATCCTTATGCTTCCTGCATATGGTGGAAAATTATTTTAGTCTTTATCTATAAAAGGTGAAGATTTTTCTATTACTTGGTTAATATGATCTTTAAATATATTTATGATTTCTTTGGCTGCAGATACTGGAGTGTTTCTGCATACTCCAAATAGGTAGATGGAAATTCTATAATTTTCTAATTTGATATCTATTTCTTCGAATCCAGGAAGATCTACAACAATTTCATCATCTGCAATTACTACGCTTTTCACCCCTACTACTTTCCTTATGTCCTCCAAACAAGATATAAAAGTTTGATAAGTACAAAATCTATGCTCAACATACAATTCAGTAACATCTTCTATATTTAAAGGAATCACTCTTTCTTTTGCTTCCGCTGGATATCTTTCTAATATTTTTAATTTATTTTTCTTTTCTGGGTTTTGTATATTTTTTTTTGCTTGAAAAATAGACTCTAATATTTGCCTAACTAGTATTCTTGATCTTTTTACCATAGTAATCACCTGAAATATTTTTATAATTATATCAAAGGGGGCTTAAATCACAATCTTACCTTTACTTTATTTTAAAATTATGTTATACTTCAATATATATAAAAAAAGGTTTCAAAAAAATGAAAAAAATAATTAATTTCTTAGATCGAGAATATGAGCATGGTCAGATTCTTACCTATGATTATGATAATGTCTCATATGAAGATATCATGTCAAACGTGCCAATGTTAATGGGAAAATGTGCGGAGATTGATTTTGCATTGATTCCGCTAGAGGGGTATGATGGGTATATGTTTATCGACATGCCTAGATTAATAAAGGAACAAGCCTTATTTGCTAAGGTTCCACAGTACCTGTTTGGAGAATTTATAGGAAGAGATGGTGGTAATCTTGCTGCTATCAAAGAAAATATTGCTACCGCTCTTGAAAAAGCTAATCTTTCAATGCCGCCTAAATTCAAAATGGTGATGATTCCTGCTTTTGGCCTGGATATTGCCGATGATATATTCAGGGTAGTTGTTACATGTAATGAAGATATAGAAGCTGCAAATATTGTTAAATTAGTAGATGATATCACATGGCAAGAAAAGGGCACACATTGGAGAAAAAGTAAGACTATTCTGACCCTATACTATGTAGGGGAAGAAAATGCAGTGCTAGCAAGAGATCGTATTTCCCCAACCAATAAAGTCTCTATTTATAAATATGATTAAGGTCCCTAAATGAAAATCGATAAATTAGTGAAAAAAGGTCTAATTATTTCACCGGTAAAAGATTCAGACAAGTATGAGTCAAAAAGTATCTGGACCTTTGTATCTTATGATGAAATAAAAAAAATAGTGACACTCTCTTCTGCATCAGAGGAATCTTTAGAAATCAACATTCCTTTTACTGATTTTTCTTTTGATTTTAGATCTGCCACAGAGATACTTGTCTCTGGTGATGATCATTATGGTAAAGCGTTTCGAATTAACATGAATGTAAAACTATTGCCATAATTCATATTTAGAACAAATATAAAATTAAGAACTCTTCTGCTTATGTTTAGCTATAAAATCTCGAGATTTCTTATTAAACCATTCATCGGTGAATTTTTCAGGATTACTTTTTACCATAGCTGAGATGATGTTTTCTTTTTCTTGAATATCTTCCTCTATATATTCCTTATATAGTTTTAGAATCTGCTTCTCATCAGGGGAGACCAGCGTATATCCTTCTTTCACTAACATGCAATAATCTTCAACAGCCTTTTTTGATATTTCATCTAAGGGTAAACTATTATCTTTAGCTGCCTCCAACAAAGCGTAAGCCATATTTCCTAAATTTTTCTTGATCATTTTCTTATTCATTTTATTTCCTTTTTTTCAAAGTATACGTGTTTAACATTAAAATAATGTGGGTTTTTTAGAGAGATATAAGACTTTGGGTTACATTCGAAAAGTTTGGGTTTTGAATTTTTTTATTTTATTTTTAAAATGAGTAAAATCTAGTATAATAAACATTATTCAACCACAAAAGGGAAGAAATGGTTTTACTTACAATTACTGCAGGTATAATGAGAGAAATTTCCGAAATTAGAAATATTCACTATGATGAGAGATTTGATGCAGCGAATGGGCTAACTACTCTTATATGGAATATGCAGTATATTATCGATGAGGATCAAGGTCAGCATTTTGATTATATTTCTATCTGGGTAGGGAAAACATCTGAGAAGAATAAATCCTCAGATTTTACTGGAGGAAAATGGCTGTATTCAATCTCTGTAAGAGATCAGGTTGAAGTGAAAACAACTATTCCTTCAGGAATAGAGTATCCTAAATAGTGATATTTAGAGTTTAAAACATTTTATAGACTTAAACTATTGACTTTATACACTAATTTTAGCTAAAATAACCTACTTAAACTAAAAGGAACCCTAATGGATTTAAACTCTCTTGCCGAAACAAAAATGAAAGATAATTTTCCTCTAATAGTACAGCTTATTGAAGATATGCATTCTTCTCGGGATAGAAAAACAATTTATGATTTTATTCTAACATTGAATCTAGAAGATCTAGAGCCAATAAAGATTCTAGAAGATTTAGCCATGTCTGACAATCAAGCAGCAGATGAATATCTGCTTGGAAGAACTGCTGATAAAATCATCTCTATGTTAAAAATCCAATCTGATCATTATTTGAATATTTTTGAAAATTTAACAAAAATTTATAATTTTACAGATATCACTGCCATAGAGAGTAATGTTTTCCTACTTCTTTCTGATCTTAGTCGAGAGATTCTTATCACAAAGAGAGCCACCCCTGCTATAGAGCAATCTTCTTGTTTCAAAATACATTGTGATACCTGTGATTGTGGGATGTCCCCTAATGAAGTTGGTTCTATTCTTGGTGATAAAGATGGTTATCAATTCCGATGTAAAAAATGTGTTGATACGGAAGTTTCCGGATTAGTAGAATACAGTACACGTATTGGTAGTTTTTATGAGTCTGAAATTGAAATGTTAATTTCAGACAAGCACATTGTTTGTGTAATTCTTCCCGAAGTACAGAAGGTCTCGGTGCCGGTTATTTATTTTAAAAGTCCTGATGAACTCTATGAATATATTGCCTTAGCGACAAAAAGTAAAAACATTGTTGTGCCTATCGATGAAAATGAGGTTACAACCATGATTAATGATGATGTTGGGATTATTGCAAAGATGCGTATTCCAGGAAACCCTAATTTTACACATGAACAAGCAAAAATAGATTTTGTTACATTTTCATTTGTAAGACAAGACTAAAAAAGTTTATATTATGAGCACAAAACAAACGGTTCCTGAAATAAACGCCATTGAAGATTCAGAGGATTTTTATATTGCTGCAAAAGAATATGTGTTGGCAAAAAAAGAGACCAAAGAATTTAAAGAGAAGAAACAGGATTTTCTTCATCTTCAAAAAAATGCTGTCTTGACAACAGAGCAACATATAAAGAAATTTGATGAACAATTAGATGGAATTAAATCTCTCTTGGTTGATGACTTGGATTGTGAAGATTATATGTTTGATAATGGTGAGATTTTAGGTGATATTTATATTGACGTTGGGGTAGCCTTACACGCGAATCCATAAAAACAATAACTTAATACCTTGCAAGAGGTATTAAGTTATTATCTTAGAAACGCCTACCATTAAAAATACCAATATTAATAATAATCCTATTTTATACTTTAAAATCCTAAATATATTTTCTTCTTTCATAATATTTTTCCAATATATATAAATAGATAAAACATATGTTAAAAACAGTGAAAGATATAAAAATAACTCTTTTTGATGCTCTGCACTTTCTGACAGGGCTGAATAATCCCCGTATGTTAGAGTTTTATATATCGCAAAAAATACAAACTGCATAAGATATAAGAAGAAAACTTCCCCCAGTTGTTTGCGAAATAGCTTTTCTTTATCTTTTATAAGCTGCAACCTTTTTGATTTCAACATATAGTAATTTGTCATAATATAAATTACTGGCAGAACAACAACAACCGTGAATACGATAACGATCAACCCCATACCTCCAACACAACCAAATGAAATTGATGAGAGTAATATTGACAGTAATGTGATTTTTTTCATATTATTACCTTATTTAAATAAATCTTTTTTGAGAGTGTTTTGTATTTCTTCAGTGTACTCTTCTTTTTCTATATACGTCTGCACAATAAAAGACTTTTCTTCATCTTCAGGTAAATCCCACTGAGCATTATAAAAGACTGCTGCATAGAGATCATCATATTCATCTTCTATTAAGCTAGCTCTTTCTATTTCATAAAACCTTAGTTCTTTTGTTGGCCAGGCTGGGTCAGTAATTGTATTTATCAACTTCCCCGTTAAAAACAATTCTTCTTTCCCTTCTTTAAAAGATACAAAGTGCCCTTCCCAACTATTTGCGATAAAGATGAAAAAAGTAATTAATCCCCTATTTGTATTTTTGGTATTTTTTACAATCTCTTCTTGTAGAGTTTCATCTGTAGAAAGTAATTTAAAGAAGGAGTAAAGATATTTCTTATTTAAAAACTCAAGTAGAGCTTTTTCAAAAGTACTAAATGTTAAATCTACAGACTCTTCATCAAATCCTGATCTACGTACTACATACTTTTCATCATTATATTTAATCATATTTATTATCATTAAATCTTCCGTTGTAATCTTTATTAATTCTGTCATTTCTATCCATTCAAAGTATTTTATATATGATATCGAAATAGATAAAATTTTTACTTGTATTCTTTTAAAACTCGGTTATATAGAAGGTTTCAAGACATGTATTGACAAATAATCACAAATTGAACTATAATATAATTAGCAGAGAGGTCTCACTGAGTAATTGGTAGAGGATTTGGGCTTAGCTCCCGTTGCCCTCTGTGTGTTTAAATATACGTCTATGAGACATTAAAAACTATAAAAACTCATCCATTCCCCAGACAAATACAAGAGATGAATTTCCAAATATATTAGCTACTTTTATTTGTATTTTATTCGCTTTTTTCTGTTACAATATAGAACATAAAAGGATTTATCTATGAAAATGAAAAATGAAGAAACCATTAAAAACTTCTTATTATATACAGCAAAAACTGCCTCACTATCACCAGGTGCAACAAAAGAAGATATTTCTTCTCTTTTTGCAGATCTTCGTGTAGACTTAACTATTCAATCTTCTGAGATGTACCAAGCCCTTATGTCTACTCTTACTATGTCTGATGATGAGAAAAAATTAAGTTCTTTACCTATAGAAGTTTTTGATAAATACAACCTTAACGATGAAACGGTTCATGCGATGATAGAAGGTTTCGGAAAAGGTAATCATGTAGCCAAGATAGAAGAACGAATGTCTTACCTTTTTGAAGATCTAGAAACACTTCATTATGTAAAAACGGTTGGGCAATTAAACTCTAAATTAAATAATCCAGATCTTTCTTCTGGGGAAAAAGATAAAATAGAAGCGGAACTTTTGAAAATTGAAGATATTACAGGTATGGATAGTGGTGTCTTATCCCAAGAGGCTGATCGCATTGAAGGTTTGTTTGCATATGAAATACAAGCGAAGAATATTGATATAGACTCTTTGCTCGGTGATGCTTCGGACGATATTTCTGGAGAGAATAATATACCTGCTCCTAAATAACAATACTTTATAACTTTGTGTGGTAATATTCTCTTAAAGGAAAACATTATGACACAAAATAATCTACTAAAAATGTACGGCTTAGAACATCTTATTGGAACCAAAAAAGTAAAACTTATTCGTCACCAGGATACTAATCGTGATATTCAGTTTGAAAAACTAAAGAAGAATAAGACGCTGCTAGAAGAATACCAAGCTGTCCAAAGTAAGGATGTATTTAATTGTCAATATGTGATGTCTTATCTTGCTATAGAAAATTCAAACTCTCTTTTTATGGGAATGTACGAAGTTCTTAGCTGTGAGCATGTGGAAAATATTGTTGTTTCTGACAGTTTGATTGCTTTAGGCCACCCACCTTCTTTTACAGGATATAAATATGAGTTGAAAGAAGTGAATTTTTTAAAAGATTTAAACAATAGACTTGTTATTGACTGGGGAAAAGGTTTTAGAAGTTGGGCACAATGGCTTGACGCTGCTAAGGATAAAGAAGTCATAGAAATACGCCCGCAAGGATATATGGATGATTTCCCAGGCTATGAAGATGTATTCCTTGAGTTTGGTGAACTTGAGAGAATTGTACAGTACCCTGACGCGAATAAGGTTTGGCACCAGAAGCTTTCTTCAGTTAAAGGTATATATCTTATCACAGATCAAATGACAGGGCAGCAATACGTTGGTAGTGCTTATAATAAAGACGGGATTATTGGTCGTTGGAAAACTTATGTAGAAAATGGGATGATGGTTAATAAAGATATTATTGCTCTCATGGAGTCACGTTCACCAGAATATAAATATAATTTCACCTTCACTATTCTACGAACGCTCTCCAAGGCTCTTACAGACAATGAAGTTATTACTGTTGAAACTTCCTACAAAAAGAGGCTAGGAAGTAAGGAATTTGGGTTAAATTGCAACTAACCTACTATTGACTTTTTACTCTATATTTGTTATAATACAACATAACAAATTAAAGGAGTCATGATGACTAAAGAAGAAAAAATAGCAGAAGCTAAAAAATTATTAACAGGCTTAGAAGATTATGCAGTAATAGTTGATATCCATGTGCCTGGTACTGAGCTAGTAACTACTCAGTGGAGTTTCAGAGATGTTTTGGCTGCTTATAAAAATAATGCTACACCAGAAGAACCTGTCTATATGACAGAGGCTTTTTGTGAAGAGTTCTTTGCCCATAATATCCCTTCACTACATGGATATACTACTGATGGAGGAAACTCATTAATTTATGGTGAAGTGGCAAATTTATTAACTGCAGATTATTCAGAAATCCCTTCAAGTACAAAAGTTATTTCTAGAACTTTATCAGGTGACTTAGAGATCGATTACCTTATGAGTGTAGATGAAGATATTGAGGAAGTTGAAAAACGTCCAGGGGCAGTAGCATATAGGGATAGATGTTTAGAAAGTCTTTCTTAATTATTTGACTTACCATGTAAAAGTCTATATACTTCATAAAAGAATATAAGGAACCTCATGTCAGATAAAAAAGAAAGAATTATATATAAGATTCCAGCCTATGTATCACTTTCTAGTTTAGGTAGTGATTTTAAAATGCATATTGAGGGAAATCCATCTGACTCAGATAAAATCCTTATTCATAAACTTTTCAAAAACAAAGAACTCCCTTTTGGAAAAACTTTTACTATGCCTAAAGAGCTACGAAAAGAGATATTAATGAAACACAGGGAAGTTTGTTATTCTGCCTTACACTCAGAAGGTGTTGCAAGTGTATTTTTCGTTTTTTACGAAGATGCTACACTTAATGATATTGAATTAATACCTCAACGAATACCTCTTTCACTAGAAGATATAGAAGAATGATTCTCTTCCTCTTTAATGATCGATACTAGTGGTTGAATTTCTTCTTTTTCTTTGTCTTGATTATCCATTGGGGCCATAGGTCTTGCTTTAAGAGGAGGAAATCCTTCCAACACCTTCTCTTCTTTTGATGGAAAAAGATGTCCTCTATCTGCTTTCTCTACTTTCTTTTCATTTTTTAAATCATTATAATCTTTCATTATTTTATCTTTATTCATAGACAACATCACATCTAATTCTCCACCAGGCTTTATACTTGGATTATTAGCTAATGTGTTTTCTATCTTGTCAAGAAGAAATTTACCTCCTTTAATATGTACTAATTTTTCGAGAGACATCTCATAAACAATTTGCAAAGAAGAATTACTAGCATTTGGATTTGATGCTAGCCCAAGTAATGCATTAAATGAAGTATGGTTTCTATTGAGCATTCTTTTTATACTTTCATCTGATTTAAGTTTAGCAGCATTTTCCCAGATTTTGGCTTCTATTGGAATGTTTTCTTTATGTATCTTCTGTTTCATGTCCGAGGGAGCATTCATTAACATCACCGTAAGCCCTGCTGTCCCTACAACAGTAGTTACGAATTTACCAACACCTATAATATTCTTAGCTGTATTATCTACCCCCTCAAACTCTCTTATTATAGAATTCATGAGCTTTCTCGACTTACTTTCTTCTACATTTTTCTTTTTCATATATGGCCTTTTATTTATGTTTTATTAGTTATATTTTATCATATATTTTTTACTTTTATAAAAAAACAAAGCTTTCATATCATGGTATAATACCCTATACAAAGACAAGGATATTATCATGAATATAGACCCTAGAAAAAAAGACATGTCGAAAGATGTTGCTTACTTTTTAAGACTTGCAGAAAAAGGAAATTTTCAAACAAGAACCTCTTTAAATAGTGAAGAAAAAACTAAAATTATTGAAAACATACTCTTAAAATTACCACTTTCTTCTGTTATTATTTCAACTCAAAAAAATAATGAAGTCTTTTATAGAGAGGCCACTTCTGATCTTTCTGTAGTAATAGAATTCTTACAAAATGATTTTGCACTCACCTCCCCCTTCTTTTTTAAAGAACTTGATTGCCTAACTGCTTCTGAGATACCGCCTAGAAAGTTTAACACTCTTATGGATATAAAAGTACACTATTCAGATATTTTTGAAAATAGTATCAATATAGATGAAATAGCAGAAATTGAAAGTAGATTTAGGAGTACAAATAATCCAAATATAATCAAAAGTAATTTATTAGACGAAGAAGATAAAAACTCTAATCCTCCAAAGAGATAAAATCAATAAAGGATACATATGACTTACCTTATTAAAACACCACTTATTAAAGAATTCGATAATGAAGGTGGTACTTTTTATGACACCAGACAACAAGACTGGGCTACCTCTCCAGGCGGGGAAAATGATGCTTCTAATGATGACATTGTTGCTTATGATTTTGAAATAGTTAAGATCTATAAAAATGGAGAAAAAGAGAGTGTTGGTAAAAAACAAATTATCTTATCAGAAACAATTTTTCATAATCTAAAACATCACCCTGGGAAAGATAATAAAGCTGGTAATAAAGAAATTCAAGAAGAAACAGATTTAATATTAGCTAAGTTTCCTGAAATAGAATATATTATCGATGGACATATTATATTTGATTTCCTGCCCGAACAAATGGAACTCTATGAGCTTGGTGGAGTAACAAAGGTAGAAAAAACAATCCGCTATTCACACGAAGATTTTAATATAGGTGATTCCATCATACTAGGAAAAGAATTCTGTGAAGAAAACGGCTTTCCCTATACTGGAAAAGAATTGAATTTTGTGAAAGGTTCCTTTGATGCTGATAATGGATTATATGCCTATACAGAATACGCTATATCTCTAGCAAGTATTGATATTTGTGCTACAGAAGATTATGTTACAGGAGAGGATGAGTATGAGAGTATTTTTCATTTATTTGGAAATAATTTAGATGGTTGTATGGATTGTAAAATGACTTTAAAATCACAACAAAAAGAAGTAATAACTTCTTCGGAAGATATTACGAATAATGATTGTGTAAAGGTGAATTCTCCAAAAATGTAAATATTGACTTTATTTCATTTTAATGCTATACTCTTCTTATATAAAATAAAAGGGTAATTAATGCAAACTTACATACTTATAGAAACCCAAGAATGTGATTATATGACTTATTTCATGGAAGCTGGTCAGGCTCTTGCCGGTATAATTAATGATTATTCAGGTATTGATTGGACAGAGGGAAAAATTAAAGCTGACTTTATTGACTTAACTCAATCATTTCACAAAATAATTGACGGTTCAAATATTTCCAAAGAAGAGATTGAACGCTTAACTGGAGATCTTATCCTTTATGTTGGCCAAGACCTAGAAGAACTTAATAAATTAAATCTGGAAAACTCTAATGGTTCAGCTGTTGTGATCCCTTTAGGTAGAGAATTTAATCTTTCAGAAAATAAAGATTAAAGGATTCACTATGGAGCTAGAAAACATACTAGACGCAAAGACTGATTTTTTTAAACAACTAGAAAAAGAAGAAAAAGTTGTGGCTAAATCTTTAGATGCTTTATCTAAAGTTAAAACTAAAAAAGAAGCTATTAATGTTTTCGCAGAATCTGCTGTTTCTTTAGCAATCACACAAGGTTTATTAAATTAACACTATTGACTTTATCTCTTTAATTTGATATAATAATATATACAAATCGAAGGGTACACAATGAGTGTTAGAAGTTACATTAATGATAATATTAAGGCAGAGATACAAGTTTCTGTTGATGACTTAAATCTTCTTTGTGATGAATATGATTTAAAATACATTTCATTAAATGAGTATGATCCATCATACATGAGTGGTGAAGAATTAAATCTTACAGATAATAATCACAAAACAAAAACATATCCTCTTCCAAAAGTAAAACCAATTACTGTTTCTTGGATTATCAAAAAAATCAATACCATGAAAAACACAGAAAAAGCATACAAGAATCTTGCTAAAAAGTTTAGTAAACTTTCTGACAAGTTTGAAAACAATATGAATGTTTATCCTGCTACTTATGGTATAGGTATACAAACACTCTATACTGATACAGATAATGAGTTTATGGAGCTTTTGACTATCTTAAATGATGCTTCTATTGAATATCGCCTAGAATGGTCTGACGCGATGTGGGTAAAACGAATTATTATCTCTAAGTCAAAAGATAATTTAGAAAAACTTGAACTAATCAAAATATAAGGAACTATAATGAATACAATTAAAATGCATGAAAAAGAATATGAGGTGAAGGCAAAGTTTCTTTTAACTGAAGGAAAGGCTGCTGTAGATTTTCTAGTGGAAAATAATCTTAAAGATTTAGGATATCATGTTATTGGTCAAGATCACAGTAACATTTATGTAGGAAAACTTTTAGAAACACCTATTGAAGAAGAAAGCTATGATTTTAACCATACATTTAAAGTATCATTAAGTGCTGATGCAATATTAGAACTTTGTGGCGGTGATAATTCTCAAAAAGTGAAATGTATTGAGGGTATGATTACTCACATTGGTAAAGGATCTGGTGTCCATTGTGAGTTCGATACAGATTCTAGTCTTATTCTGATTGATGGTAAAAAAGAAGAGGAATTAAGTGATGATGTTTATTTTTCTTTCTCTACAGAACTTAAGTCTTATCTTCATGGAAAAGCTATGAATCTACATGAAGATATTATGAAAATATCTGCAGAAGAAAAAACTACTATTGAACTTACAAGCAAGAAGCTTTCTACACTCACTGATGAATATGCTTATAAGCAAAGCTGCTCTTTTGAGGGTAATGACGATATCGATGAATTTTATGGTCACATTATTGGTTTTGATTCTTTTGATGATGGAGAAATCTATGCGACCCTAAAAGATGAAAAAGACAACAGTTATGATATCGCTTGGAAAGAGTTAAGTGATTGCGAATTTGATGAAGATAGTTATATAGAATAAAGGTATAAAATGAAAACCGTTATTGAAGAGATATTAAAAGAAAAAGTTTTCCGCATAGGCTCATCTGCTCTTTTTGTAGAAGAGATATGTAATGGGATAGATATTGTTATTCTTCAAGAAGATTTTGACAATTTACCTGAAGACATAAAGAGTGGTTATGAATTATTTCATATAGGTAATACAATAAATCTAAAACTAGGTAATTCTAGAATAGGTAGAAAAATAGGTATAGATTTAATCATATGTGAGAAAAGGGAGCATTTTGATGTTTTAAAAAATACCATAGATCATTTCCATATCATGATTAAAAACGGCCTTTCTAATGTTTTACAGGAACGGAAAAATCGTATTTACTTTTTTGAGGCTATTGCAAACACATTTAGTAATGAATTAGAGGCAAATAGAAAACAAAGTATTTACTTACAAAAGAAATCTAATGAGCATAAAAAAAACAAAGGTGCAAAATGAAATCCCTACAAAATCAAAACCTACCAGAGGCTCTACAACCACTCATGGAGTTAAATATTCCTATCTATTGCGAAACACCAGTTCCTCTTATGGGGCGTGATCATATAGATAAACTCATTGAACCTCTAGAGGAAGAATATATTGTTCTTTATGGATTTGATGAAAATAATAATTATGTAGGCATATCTAAAGATTGGTATGTTGATACTATACATAAGAGAATACAGTCTAGATTACCTGCTTTTAATATAGAACTTTATTACATAACTTCCAAAGATATCCCTGTTCGCTATCACTATGCTTTAAGAATTAAAAGAAAATAGTTAGGTATTTGCTATTTTTTAATTCTCAAGTGAAGCTCATATGCTTCATATGTACTTGGGCAAGAATTACATCCCCAAATAAATGCAGAATTTTCATCCCTATTGTTTTCCATTTGATATTCTACTTCACCATGACATGTAGGACACACAAAGACTGATTCTTCATCATCTTTCACTGGTCCGTCAGCAATATACTCTATTGGTAATCCCATTACTTACTCCTTCTTATTAAAAATTAAATTCTATCCGTTCTTTTTAACAAAGTCAAGATAAAAACATTTATAGATAAAGAATGGTTAACCATCTTAAGTTGACTTTTTCTTTATTTTTTGTTACTATATACAAAAAGGTAAAATATGTACGCACACAAACCAGAACTTAATGCACCTATTCCAGAGAAGTTATCCACTATTTCAAAAATAGGTATAGGGTTACTTTTATTAGTTATTATATTACTAACGCTTGCTTCTTATTTTAGAGGGGTGACTACTGAATATGAAATAGATAAAAACTTCTCCACTAAAGATAAAATATTTTCATATGGCACGATCTCTTGTAATAAATTTGGTTGGTTTGGTAACAATTGTGAAATAAAAAATATAACTATCGGAAAAACAACAATTTCTACCATAGACATCTATTCACCCCAACATATCTTTTTTGGGAAAAAAGGTAGTTATGTTTTAGAATTAATTGGTATACAAGGTGAGGATATTGATCCTAATGCTCTAATGAAAACATTGCGTAAAGATGGCTCTTTTGACTTACCTTTTGAAGTTGAATCTACAAGTAGTTCCCAATGGGGCAGAACTATGGAAATTTATATACCTCTTCTTAAAACACGCTAAACATACAGATTAACAAGCTTGACTTTATTTCTTTAATTTGCTATAATTAAACACAACAAAATAAAGGAGATTTCATGAAGAAATCAAATAAAGCACTATTTGTCCCAGGAGAAGGTTTTTCTTTTGGGCATACAGACGAAACAAACAATACAGCACTAAGTCATATGGAGTCTATTGAAAAAGACAAATTTACACTTCTGCAAAGTAACTCAGATGAATTTACTTTTGCAACAGTTCTTGAAGATTACGACGAGAATGAAGACATAGTGGATATTGGTGTTGGTGTTAAGTTGGATCTCACCTATGATCAGATTATTATGGTATTCTCCACAGGTATAGAAGATAATCGCACTTTCGTTAAAACCTATGACTTACCCGATCTTTTACATGGATCAAAGTTCCCGTCAGATATCAAAAAAGGTGTCGTGATTGAACAACACTATTTGAATATTGAGATTTCATCAGAGAATGGTAAAGGTACTCTGGATTTCCATTTCAATGGGGAAGGAACTATCTATAATGACCTTATTCTCGGTGAAGATAGTGAAGAATGGGATGGGTATTTTGAGGTCGAGGACTTCCGTAGGGAAGATTGAAAAACAGCCTATATTTTGGCTATAAATAAAGGATTAAAATGAAAAAATTACTACTGGTGTTAACAATGTTAGGTTCTCTACTCTTTGGAGGTGCTTTTGAAAATGCAAAAGCTTTCTATGCCCAAGGTGACTTAGTAAAAGCTTTTGAAAATTTTCATATTTTAGCAAAAGATGGTCACGCTGAAGCTCAAAATATTATAGGCATTATGCTCGAAGAGGGTCAAGGAGTTGATCAAAATCTCACTAAAGCTTTTAACTGGTACGAAAAAGCTGCTGATCAAGGCTTAGATTTGGCTCAAGTAAATCTTGGTATATTCTATCAAGAGGGTATTACTGTGGAGAAAAATAACAAAAAAGCTTTTGACCTCTATCTAAAGGCTGCCAATCAAGGAAGTTCAAAAGGGGAATTTACTGTTGGAACTATGTTTCATAATGGTTTTGGTACCACTCAAGATTACAAAAAAGCTTTATTCTATTACACTAAGGCTGCTGACAAAGGTTTATTTTTGGCTCAATATAATTTAGGACTACTATATTATAATGGTCTTGGAACTAAACAAGATTATAAAAAATCCTTGGAACTAAACCTACAAGGCTCTGAAGCAGGCTATGCTGGGTCACAACTTAACGCCGGTCTTGCGTATGCAACAGGAAAAGGTACTAGCGTTAACAAAATAAAGGCTTATGAATTTTGGAGAAAAGCTGCTATTCAAGGCAATAAAACCGCTCAAGATAATCTTGACTTCCTCTGCCGAGAAAGTTCATGGGCGTGTAAATAACTATTGACTTTATTCCTTTAAAATGCTATAATAAAATATAACAAATTAAAGGAATCTTATGAAAAAGATGAATGACGAAGCTTTTACAGAAGCAATTATTAGATCAAATGGCATGGAGAATATCTCTATTCTGGATATTCAGGGTGATTATGCTATCTCTGTGGAAAAAGTAGATAATGATACAAGAGAATATTCTATTTATAAAAGAATAGACAATGGCTTAATGGTCTTTGTTGCTGATTCATTCAATCTTGGCGATTTAATGTCAAAACTTAAATCTCTTTCACAGAAAGAAGCTATCCATATTGAAGATCTTCTTTTAAATCAAAAATTTCAACCATACAGACTCACTAAACCTGCAAAGGCAAACTACTTACTTTTTTCTCTAGAGGAAGAACTTTTGAGTGAACAATATCTTTGGGAGTTTGGAAAACCTCTTGCTGATCAAAACGGTGAAACAAAAGCAGCATTAATGAACATATTGAAAAATTAAAGGGTTATTATGGCTAATGATTGTAAAGAACAGTTTAACTGTTGTGATTGTGGAAGTAACGAGTGTGGTTGTAATGGTTGCTGGAGTTGTAATGCTTGTGAAAGCTGTAAAGATTATGAAGAGTATGATAATAATAAAAACTGCGAACAACTAGAGAAGTAGAGATAAAACCCTCTTTCGGTGAATTAGATGACATCTTTTTACTAGGTAGGAAAAGATATTGCTGAAAGGCTAAAAACTCATATCCCCATCAAATAAATTAAATATTAGTTGATATCCCTAGTATTGACTTTATCTTTTAAAATTGATATAATATACTATATTAAATAAAGGAGCCAAAAATGGCAAAAGCAATTTTTATAGTAAAAGGTTCAAAATCAATTTGGAAAATGAAAGATTCTCACTTTCACTATGATTTTGGAGAATTTGAAAATAAAGAAGATGCATTAAGTGCTAGAGCAGAAGCTAAATCATTAGGGTTTATTAGAACTTTTGTCAAAAAAAGATTTGCATAAAATGGCAAGTGTATTTGTTAGGGATGCTTATGATAAGGAAGCTCAGAAGCATGCAGCAGAGGGTAGAAAAATTATTCTCAAGTCCAAAAAACTAACACAATTAATGTTTCCAGAAAACAACAATACCCCTATTTCTCCAGAGAAATTTCGAGATTTGGTAAAAAAGAATTAAATTTCTTTAAAATCTAGATATAGCTACACCTTTATCTAGATTTCCTATTGACTTTATTCCTATTGACTTTATTCCTATTTTTTAATATAATATATTATATAAATTAAAGGAGTGGCAATGGATCACTACAATGAAATGCCCGAAATCAGAAAGTTATGTGAGTCTATGTTTACTCCACATATAGATACAATTAATTCACACATAAAAGCTCTTAAAGAATTCACAATTGAAGAACCTTTTAACTACGGTTATATTGATATGTATTCTTTTTCAGGCAGCATTCCTGAATTCTTTGATTCAGAGCTAGAGGAAGACATTAAATTTGAAAAATTGCTAGATAACCTAGAACCTGATAAAGCTCGAACTCGTGAGGAAATTAAGAAAAACATTTTAGATAATAATCGTAAAAATAAATCTTTTAAATATCTTGTAAAATATAATCAGTCATGGAATTATGTGATTGCTATCATCCGAGAATACTCAACTACGAAGATAGCTATTCGTAAATTTTGGAGAGATTCTTCATTAATTGAAGAAACCAATGACTATGATTATCTGTCATTAAAAAACAACACAGATTTTGCAAGCCATGGTAAAATGTCTCTTGTACTTGAAAAATATGCTAATAGTGATTTTACGGAGTTCCCAAGTAGACCTTCTCTTTCGTTTATTTTAAAAAATGGGTTTAAATATTGTGATGGTAGAGATCGTGGTGCTATTGCTGACTTTGAAATCAAAAAAGAACTTATGCCAAAAGAAGAAGTTTTTGAACATCTAAAAGAAAAAGAAGATGTTTTTGCTTTTAATTCAAAAAAAGATGCTCTTAGCATGAAAGAGGTTTTTGATTATAATTCTCTTATCTCAGTAATGCTAGACTTAGGTGTTGTACTAGATACAGAAAAGGAAGAATTGTGAGAAATACATTAAAGCCTGGAGAGGTGGATCAAGAAAGAGAGTTGTGGATGAAGCATAGATTTTTAAATATTCTATCTATTCTTATTATTCCTGTAATTATAGTGGGTATTTTAATGAATATATTTGGATCGGACCTATTCAAAACACCTGGTTTATGGATATATTCTTCCCACATTATTATTCTTATCTTTTTAATTATATTTTCAGCTCATTATAAAAAAGAGGCTAAAAAACTATCAAAACCTTTTGTCTTGCCTTAAAAATATACCCTCTAATATAACTTTTTTATCCTGTAGATGTATTGACTTTATTCCTTTGGTTTGCTATAATAAAACATATCAAATCAAAGGAATAAAGATGGGAACTCGTGGAGATTTATACGTAAAAAGTAAAGGTGATACTGCAATAGAGATTAATAGATACTTTATTGATGGTGATGCATATATAGATGATGCAGGATTAAAGGGTATTATTTCCAGAGCTTCTGCTTTGGTTAAAGAAAGTAAAGCAGGTAGTATTATTAATGGTATGATCGTAGACAGACCCAATGGATTTTATCTTGAGAATATGAACAGAGATGGAGGGTATACTTACATCCTTGATCAGATAGAAGAAACCATCACTTTTGGATACAAATACAGTGGTGATGACTCATGGTGTATTAAGATGAGTATTGCTGAATTTATAGGTACGGACTTAAAAGAGGTAGACTATATTAAAATGCCAGGGCGACTAGATTGGAAAATAGAGTTAGATAAACTTAACTTTTTCATGAATAATCCTGTATCAGATTCGATCTTGATAGAAGAGATGAAAAAACGTGGCTTAAAGGTAGACTAAAATGTTTAAAATAAAATATGTTCTTTCTATTCATGATCATGTTTACATTACAGAGTCAAACAATTTATCATCGATAGAGAGTGATGACTTTAGTGATTGGCTTTTCGATCAGCAACAGGCTGCTGACAAGCACCATAGAAAGTCTCTAGAACAAAAAGGCTATCATGATGAGGTTTGGTTTGAAGCTTCGGAAATTAAAGAACGAATGTTTTCTACTAATAGAATGGATAATAAAGGTGATGAAATTTATAGTGGTCATATAGTTGAAATTCCTGACAACTATGATCTCTATGGTATGAATGCAGGTGAAAAGTATGAAGTCTATTTCATAGAGGGATCTTTTAGGCTGAAACCTAAATATGCTTCAAATATCAAAAGAGGTGCATTAGGTTTTTCTCTTGATGAAAGTGATGAACTTACTATTATTGGTACTATTTTTGAAAATCCAGAACTGCTCCCTGCTTGTGATAAATAAATATGGGTGCCTTTTGGGAAATAACTAATCTAGATATTGCCAAAGCATTAGTAAAGATAAATAAAACATTTACGGATTCTGATATTAAAAATGTTCTTCTTTATTTAGATAAAGATAAAATTTTAGAAATTACATCATCAGCAGAGAAACAAGAAAAGAAGAAAAACCTTGCCGAAATAGAAATAATCACTCAAATCAAATTACATGATCGCTTAACTATAAAAATTGTTCCTATCGCAATTATATATAAAGAAGAGTCAATTATTCATTACGCTAAAACAAACATGTCCAACGCAGAAATAAATACTGCTCTATCTGATGGTCTATACATAAATTTAAAGGGAAAAGAGAAGCTTGTTGAATATGCTGCAGAACATGATTTATATTATGAATATTTATCAGAAATAGAAGAAATGAGAATGCCTAATATTTTATACAAATAACTTCTTCTACTGTTGACTTTATTCTATTGAAATGCTATAATATAAAACAACAATCAAAGGAGCCAAAGATGGCATTAGCATGGGAAGTTACGGAAGAAGATATACAAGAGGCTTTAAGTGAATTAGGTTTAAATAGTGATGATTCTTCTATTGAAGAGGTTAAAACATACTTGGATCGTGATGTAGTTGAAAAGGCTGCTTTATATGGCTCTTCTATGGAAGATCAGATTAAATATGCAGCAGAGTCTATTTCAGCACAAATTAAGAAGCATTCCACTGTTCTAGAAAAAACTCCTTTAAAAAATATAGTTTTAAAAGATGTGGACAATTCAGTTATTCATTATGCGAGAACAAATATGTCAGACACTCAAATAAATGAAGCATTGAGTGCTAAAGAGTGCATAGATTCATTCGCTAACCTTCTTAACTATGCAAAATCACATGGTCTAGAATATGAATTGCTAAATTTTGAAGAAATTTTTATTGATAACAAGGAGCTGTAATGGGTGTAAAAAAAACTAAAGTAAAACATGGCAATATTATTAAGATTAAAACAATAGAAGAACTTGAACAAACATTTGAAATTAATAAATATAATCAATTTCTTATGGAAAATTGTCTTGTGGATCTTAATCATGTAACAAGGCTTTTAAAACAGGACAAAATTATCGTTGGCATGGTTGATAAAGATGGTGATTTTACAGTATTGGGATTTCATTGTAAAGATTTTTTTGGAAACGAGCTTATATCTGAAGTAGTTCAGGAAGAAGTTGAATACCTTATAGATTTCAATGGTAATTTAGAAGAAAATGAAGAGGCTACTGGAGAGCGAGTTTTAGCTTATGCTAAAGCTAGACTAGAATCCAATCCTGAAGATGCTGTAGAGTTTATCTTTAACAACGGGCTAGAAGATGATTTTAAAGCTCTTCTATTAAAGGCTACCCAAAGTATGACTATAGATGCTGCAAAAGCTGTAATTGCCTCTTATGGTGAAGAAGTTGTAGATTTAAATAAAGAATATCCGTATTCTGTTTTTGCTATTTCAGAAAATGGCACTGAAAATATAGACTCTGCAGGAACAGAAGATGAAGCAAAAGAACTTGTTTCTACCTTTAAAGATCAGTTAGCTAAAGGTGATTTTAAAAACAATACATCACTTGAAGATATTACTGATTTTAAATATGATACTCTTTAGTAGGGTATCTATGTTTAAGTTTGAGTTTTTTGCTTTTTGTTTTTTTACAATATTTATCATTGTAAGTGTAGAACAATATTCGGACCATTTCAATACATACAGTGCAAATACCGCTGTATTTAAAGAATATATTTTCATAAAAAAGATAGATAAAGGATCTTATGTGCTACCCTCAAAAAATACATCACCCAATGAATTAGCAATTATACTATCAAACGGTGATTTCTTCACCGTAACTCCAGTAAACCAAACACCCAAAGAGCTTTTTAACTCTTTTCATGAAAGCTTACGTGCTAGAGTAGACAAAGTGATACCATGGGTTAATTTTTCTAAAGAAGACGGTGAAAAGTATAATCTAGTTAGCCCTAAAATGGGTTTTAGCCCTACTTTTATAACAAGATTACAAAGAATGCCCACAGGACACAATCCTTTTACATAAGCTTTTACAGCTTCATCCCAGGATTACCTCCCTGTGTATCCTGATTATTCTCTATGTCCGATGAAATAACTACTTCATTCTTTTTTGCTGAGCAAAATTCTATTTCATAAAAATCACGATCTTCCACTTTTTGGATCAAGCGTAAAACACTAAGATTGTCTTCACTGTCAAGAAGTGTTTTAAGTTCCTCCTTGATTTCTTCAGGAGAAGCATCTTTTATCTCTATTTGAACAATAGAAGAAACATATTGATCTTCATCACTAGCTCTTTCCCACTCATATTTAATAGCTCTTTCTAGTTCTAACTCTATATTATTCATACAAATCCTTCTTTTTCTTTATTCTACCAAAAAAAACAACATAATAATATTTCTAGGGTATATTAAGTACTTAACTTAATACTATGAAAATAGTGAATTTACTTGACTTTTATCTTTATTTCCACAATTTACACTAACTTTAAAACATACTACGCTATATTAATACACAATTAAATTATTAGTGAATATATTAGTACACATAATGTGAACTATTCTACCAATGCGTGTTTTTCTTGGATAGAATACAAATATATTAGAAAGGATTATTGATGTTAATTAAAAAAGCAAGAGCTATTGTGATTGCTACAGAGTTTAATGGTGAAGTCATAACTCTAGTAGATTCGGAAGATTGGAGTATATGGCTAAGAGACATAAAGGCTTCAGCAGATAACACAATAAAAATATTCATGAGTAGTATGAATAGATTTTGGGAGTGGACACTTTACAACCCCATGCAAGTAAATGAAAGATTCCCTTCTTATCAGGCAAGATATAGAAGAGATTTAAGAACGGGCTTTGAGATAAAGATAAAAGTTCCTAGTGAAGAATTTCAGGATGAGCTTGAAGTCACAGTATGTTCCTGTAAGCCTCTAGAAAAATCAACTATCAATAAAGAGCTAGCAGGAATTAATTCTTACTTTTATTTTACTGAAGAAAGTGCATTGATTGATGACCATCGCTTTGTAAATCATCTATATGAGCGACATAGAGCATCTAGGAGTTTCTTGGCAGGTATCCAGATAAAAAAATCATCCTTGGCAATGAAAGCAAATTCGAAGAAACTCAAATATCTTCCACCTTATAAAAAAGTGAAGAATAGAACCAAGATAAAATATTTCCCTTTAGAGTTGTTCGATGAGCTCTTAGCAATAAGTAAGCCTAGAGAAAAGTTATTGTATCTACTTTGTGGAGCTTGTTCTGCAAGATTTGGTCAAGCATTAAATCTTACTCTCTATGATATAGATTATGATAATGAAGAAGTCTGGCTGATTGATCCCAAGTCAGATGATAAAGATATATATAACAACAAAAGAAGAGGATGGTTAAAAAGTGAATACAATATTGATATGGACAAAGAGAATAAACATAATACCTCAGATTTACAATTCAAATATCCTATACCTCGTTATCATGAACCTATCTATTGGATTAGTGATAAATATAAAAAACTCTTTTTTAAAACACTAAATGAATATAGAAAAAGTAGTACATATGTTTCAGAATACGTAAGAAGTCCTCCTCACCCTTTTCTCTTTACAACAAAAACAGGGGAAAGGGTTCATCAAAGGGATGCTCTTTCTAGGTTAAAAACGGCTATGCAGAAGCTCTTTATTAAATACCCAAAGAAAGAGTATGGGAGGGTGTCTGATTTAGGCATGCACTCCTTGCGACACATGTTTGGTCACGCCAGAGCAGAGTTGTATGCCCATGTACAAGATGATGCCATTATTTATATCACAATGAATGAAATGGGGCATAGTTCTCTAGAAACTACATTGGTTTATTTTAATATTTCAAGAGAAACCATGAAAAAAGTTGTCTCAAGATATATAAATGAGATACAAAAAGAAAATCTTTTAGAAAGAAAAAATCATGCCTAAAAATAGCAGAAAACCTAAAAATGACAACCTTGATAAGCATCGAAAAAAGATGCAAGGAATCTATATAGAATTAATACAAAAAGCTATTTCTCATATTGAAAGTCTAAATGGAGATATTACTATGTCTGCTGTTTCTAGGGTAAGTTATGAAATTGCAGATAAAGAAAAAGGCGAAAAAGGGATAACTTTGCCTGGTATCTCTACAAATCCTGAATACAGAGCCTTGGTTGAACATTCACGGGCAAATCAAGAATTGCATGAGCCTAAGGATAGAAGAGAACTAAAAGCCAAGTATTTATCCGAGGGGGATATAAGAATGATGGTTCATGTTCTACGTACAGAAAATATTGAGTTAAAAAGAACAAATAAAGTACTTATACAGCAATTGAAAGACATCCCCGATACGGTAGAGACAATTGCTCCTGTTGAGGAAAAGATTATTGCTGCATATAATGCTATGATGAATGTATCTAGAGCGTTAACCAATCGTTTATGTGAACTTGAACTTACCTATATTGATGCTACAAATGAGACATTAAATGTTGCCCATTATAACGATGTTGTAGTTCCATCAGAAGCATTGAAATTATTTTATGAAAAGGAATTAAATGAAATACGCGATAACACTTAAAAAAATATTGCCTGCAATTAACATAACAGACAATTTTATTATAGATGAGAGTGCCTATAAAACATTAGCACAAGATTGGTTGGCATTTATTACTTTGATTCTTGATATAGCTTTTGATGAAAAAAAAGAGAAATTTAAAACTTTTAGAGCTGCAATCAAAGAAAGGACACCTTTCTTCTCTATGAGTGACAAATCCAAAAACTTACTGGGATTGGGCAAAGAATTCCCCGTAATTGATATAGGGATGATAGCAGATGGAAAATTAGCCCCCATATCTCGACTTACTTACGAAGAACTTGTTGAAATGTATTATTCCGACGCGTCTACAACAGTTTCAGGTGTTATGTCTAGAATAGCAATTATTGATAAATTTTTTGGTTATTTATGGAGTCAAAAGAAACTACTTTACCCTATGAATAACATGCCTGCACGATACCAAAGACCTGATGATTGGAATGAGGTGATTAATGAAACCCCTATGGCAGAAATGGTTGGAGAATGGTTCTCTAAAAAGAGTGAAGTAAATGCAACTTCTAGGCATAAAAAGAATGCTATTAACAGAGTCTTCGCTTCAACAAGATGGTATGCCCCAGAACAGATAACAGAGAAAGAGATTACACTACTACAAAAAGCAATCAGTGGAGAATTTGGTTCTCCTGTTTACAAAAGACGTAGTGATAAATTTGGTGTTTTAGTCATTAATGAAATTAGGTATATGTTGATAGATAGCGGTCGGGATGATATTAAAAAACCAAGAGATATTGCCAAGGAAAAAAAAGCTAGATATACTGAGTCAGGAGAGCTTATAGAACGTTTTAAATCATTTCAGATTGATAAGTACCCTAATTTTATCACATTGAAAGAATATAGTGATAAATATATACAAAGTCTAAAAGATGAAGGCTTAGCAGTTGGGTCTCTTCAAAGTCAAACGACTTCACTTAATAATTTTGTTAAGTATATGATAGAGAAGTTTCCAAATAGAGAATTGTCAACAGGGCTTGTAAATGAAATGTTTAATCCCAAAAGTGAGAATAATTTATATGTCTATTTTCAAAAAGTTCGCAATAGTAAAGAGAGTGCATTTGCTGAACTTAAGAGTATGGTTCGCTTTTTTATGTATTGCGATATATATTCTAAGTTTGCAGAAAAAAATACTCCGTCGCTTAAGAAAAAAACAAAAAGAGAACCCCATAGAGATGCAATGCCCAAAGAGATGGTTTCTCATATAGTAGATATTATTAAAAATAGACCACCCAGTTTTACAACCAAGTGGAATAGAGATAAAGCAGATTGTTCATGGTGGAAATATGATGTCTACCCTGTGTACCCACTAATGATGTTATTTGGATATTTTATTCCTGTAAGAGGTGGACAGGTACGATGGCTTTGTCGTGATAATTCTTTTATCTTTGATAAGCAAAATAAAATTGATACAATTGTCATCAATACAGATAAAAATGTTAATCGTAAATATCTACAAGAAATACCTTGTGTATGGGATGATTTACAGATTTTTGTACCATTCTTGAAGTGGCATAAGGAATATTTTAATCATATCCCAAAGGTTAAGTATAAGAATGACGAGAATAGCCCATGGGCAGATGTTACTCCTTTAATGATTACACCTAAGGGACTTAATCCGATATCTCGCATTACACATAGTGAGTATCACAAGAGGGTTCTTTGTCAATATCAAATTGAAAAAATAGAGGAAGCTAGCTTGAGAGGTGACAATGATTATCCTATCGTTGCTTGGAGAAAAGATGGTAAGCCTTTCTTTAAAGATATTAATGAATTCAATAATGCAACCACAAAAGAAATGAAAGAGATAAATATTGCGTATGATCTACATTCACTAAGAGTAACAGGAGCAACACGATATTTAGAAGCTGGGTTGGGATTAAATTCTGTTATGGATCTTACTGGGCATACAAGTGTAGAAACACTAACAAGAATTTATGTTCGTTTAACTAGAGAAGAAAAAGAACAATCTTTAAAATCTGCTGTGGATCGTATATATTTTGGTGACAGTAAAACCTTAATTGAAAGTACTTCTGGGCTTCTCAAAGGTGAGTTTGCTAAAGCTTATAATCAAGGAGAAGAGAGTCTTTCGAAAGCGTTTCGTGATAATAAACTTAGATCTTTTTATAGGAAAGATTCTATAAATGATATAGGTAACAAACGTGAAAATGGTATTGAAATAGCATTAGATAAACATCCAAGTACATGGAGACCTATGATTCATGGTATTTGTCCAAGTGTTAAGTGTCCAGAAGGAAGAGAAAATAGATGCTCCTTGTGTCCATATTTAATTACAGGAAAGCTTTTTACAAATGGTGTTACTCATCAATTGAATAATCTCTTTGCAACGTTTCAGAGAGAATCTCTTGAGTTACAGAGAGAGCAGAAAGAAAAGCAATATGATAATCATGCCAAAACGGAAGGACTAGAAACGCTACTTGAAGAGATCTTGGGATGGCAAGAGATACTTTCTAAAATAAGTACAGATATAGCGGAAGATTGTGTGGATCAAAGTAACCTGAAGTCACAAAAAACTGCTTTAATGCAGAAACAATCAAAAAATGTTTTTGGTATTGAGAAGATAGAAACGGAGTTGGCATATTTAAAAAATGTTTATGGTGCAGAAATAATAGGTGCAGAAAGAGATGTCTTCGGAATGAAGATTTTGACTATTAAGGCAATGAAAGTGGCTGTAGAAATGGGAGATATGAAAATGTTAGATAGTGTCTCGAATAATGAGAAGACAGCCTTAGATTTACTTATGGGCTTTTATACAGATAAACTAGAAAATAAAGACGAGGTAAATAAGTTCATAAATTCAATAGGAATATCACAAAAACAGATTGCATCATAGGAAAATATCCACGTTTTGTGTAGTAATTTTTATAATTCCTATTATTTTGTTACAATTCATTAGTTAAATAATAGCATGTATTAAAAAGGATACACAAAATGAATTTCAATGAGATAATGGACAGAGTTGGTTTAGTCTTAGAAAAAGAGATGGAGGAGAGACCCTATGCTAAAGATATTGCAAAAGCTCTTGATATGTCCTCTACTCAATTTTCTAATGCAAAATCACGTAATAGTATCCCTTATGAAAAGATAGCAGAATTTTGTGCGAGAAAAAGAATTAATATGAACTGGGTACTCTTTGATCAAAACATAGGGATGCTCACAGATGAGTATGAACATTACTATAGAGTTAAGTTGTTAGATAGTATCAATGCCTCTGCAGGTGGTGGAGCATTTAATGATGAAAATGATGATTACACATATATTACCCTAGACCCTATATATAAAGAAATGTTGAATATCCAACAAAGTGATAAAATTGAAGCAATAAGAGTTGTAGGTGACTCTATGGAAGATACACTTGGTGAAGGTTCTATTATTCTTATTAATCGTAAAAAAACTGAATTAGTTGATGGAAGTATATTTGTTGTGAATACACCAGGTGGTGTTTTTGTAAAACGTATAGAAATAAATACTACAGGAGGGATAGATTTAAAGTCTGATAATAAAGATTATAAGACGAGTACTTTCCCTGTAGAAGAGTTGAGTGTTATCGGTAGGGTAATTGGGGCTTTAGAAAAGATCTAGTTGACTTTCAATATAAAAATATGATGCTTCTTTTTACTAAATTTACATTATTTCTTAATAAAAGCTATAATATTTCAACATAAATAAGAAGGACATTATTAAATGGGTGAAGAACAGAAAAGAGCACTAGAGTTACAGCTTATGAATATAGCAAATACCCTCAGAGGGAAGATGACTGCAGATGAGTTTAAAAATTATATTTTAGGATTTATCTTCTATAAGTATTTGTCTGAAAGAATGAACTTCTATGCAAATAAGCTCCTCCAGGTTGATGAGATTTTATATTTAGATATTGATGAGAACACAACAATAGGCACAGAGTATATAAATATGATAAAAGAAGAAGCTATTGAGAGTCTAGGATACTTTCTAAAGCCTTCCGAGTTATTTACTAAAATAGTAGAAAAAGGAAAAAGAGGAGAAGATAACTTTATCTTGGAAGATCTGTCTAAAGTACTTCGCAATATTGAGTTAAGCACTATGGGGCATGAAAGTGAAGATGATTTTGGTGGTTTGTTTGAAGATATGGATCTTACCTCCAGTAAGTTAGGAAAATCTGAAGAAGATAAAAATACACTTATTGCTAAAGTGGTTTCTCACCTGGAAGATATTGATTTTGAACTTCATAACTCTGAAAGAGATGTTCTTGGTGATGCATACGAATATCTTATTGGTAAGTTTGCTTCTGGTGCAGGAACACTTGCGGGAGAATACTATACTCCTCAACCAGTATCCAAAGTATTATCTAAACTTGTTACTGTTGGAAAGAAAAAACTAAAATCCGTTTATGACCCTACTTGTGGATCAGGATCTCTTTTACTTCGGGTGGCCAAGGAAGTAGAAGTAACAGATTTCTTTGGTCAAGAGATGACAAGCTCCACTTATAACCTTGCAAGAATGAATATGATCTTACACGGTGTTCATTATCGAAACTTTGATATCAAACATGAAGATACACTAGAGCGTCCTCAACATACAGATAAAAGATTTGAAGCTATTGTTGCAAACCCTCCCTTCTCTGCAAAATGGTCAGCCAACCCAATACATTTAACCGATGACAGATTCTCTCAGTACGGAAAACTGGCTCCAAAGACAAAAGCAGATTTTGCTTTCATTCAACATATGATCTACCAGCTTGACGAAAATGGAACAATGGCTGTTGTTATGCCTCATGGTGTGCTTTTTAGAGGTTCAGCAGAAGGACAGATAAGAAAGTATCTTATTGAAGATAAGAATTATTTGGATGCAGTTATCGGGCTTCCTGCGAATATGTTTCACGGAACAGGTATTCCTACGGCTATTTTGGTGTTCAAAAAATGTAGAGAAGACAGCGATCATGTGTTGTTTATTGATTCTTCGGCACATTTTGAAAAAGTTAAAGCTCAAAATTTCCTAAGACCTGAAGATATTGAAAAAATCGTAGATACCTATCGCGAAAGAAAAGAAGAAGATAAATATTCTCACCTTGCAACTTTAGATGAGATTAGAGAGAACGACTATAACCTTAATATCCCTCGCTATGTTGATACCTTTGAAGAGGAGAAACCTGTAGATATCCAAGAGGTTGCGGTTGATATAAAAATACTTGAAGATGATATGAAATCCACAGATCATGAGATAACTAAGTTCTGTGATGAACTTGGGATTCTATCTCCTTTTGAAGGGGTGTAGAATGAGTATTGTAAAAAATATACCGGGGCTTAGGTTTGGTGAATTTGATGGTGACTGGAACGAGAAGAGGTATGGAAATATTTATTCATTTTATACGACCAATTCATATTCAAGAGATAATTTAAATTATGAAAAAGGTACAGTCAGAAATATTCATTATGGAGATATACATACGAAATTTTCTACGATGTTTCATCTTGAAAATGAGAAGGTGCCTTTTATCAATGAAGATATTGAAATCAATAAAATAAAAGATGAAAGCTATTGTCAAATTGGTGATTTAGTTATTGCAGATGCTTCAGAAGATTATGCAGATATTGGTAAAACAATGGAAATAATGAGTCTGAATAATGAGAAAACATTAGCAGGTCTTCATACTTTTTTAGCAAGACCAAATAAATATGATATGGCATTAGGATATGCAGGGTATTTATTGCAATCTTGGAAAATAAGAAAAGAAGTAATGAGAATAGCACAAGGTACTAAGGTACTTAGTTTATCTACAAAAAGATTAGCTGATGTGATATTGCATATTCCCACAAAACAAGAACAACAAAAAATAGCCACATTCCTTTCTTCTGTTGACACTAAAATAGAACAACTCACAAAGAAAGAAGCCTTACTTGAAAAGTACAAAAAAGGCGTGATGCAAAAACTGTTTTCTCAGGAGATTAGGTTCAAAGATGATGATGGGAAGGATTTTCCTGAGTGGGTGGAGAAGAAGTTGGGGGAACTTTGTAAAGTTGCTAAAAGTGGTGGGACTCCAACTTCTACAAATAAGTCTTATTATGCGGGGGATATTCCTTTTTTAGCTATTAGTGATATGACAAAACAGGGTAAATATTTAACATACGCAAGTAAAAAAGTAGCTCAAAAGGGTTTAGATAATTCAGCATCGTGGATAGTACCAATAAATACTATAATTTACTCTATGTATGCCTCTGTTGGTTTTGTTTCAATTAATAAAATTCCTCTAGCAACTTCTCAAGCTGTAATAAATTTAAGATTAAAAGGTGATGTAAGTGTAGAATTTATCTATTATCATTTACTTGAGTATAAAAAATATATACATAGATACATTGAAACAGGTACGCAAGGGAACTTAAATGCACAAACCGTAAAATCCTTAAAAGTGATTTTGCCATCATTAAAAGAACAAATAAAAATAGCATCTTTCCTATCAGTAATAGATAGTAAAATAGAACAAACCAATAAACAATTAGAGAAAACTAAAGAGTTCAAAAAAGCCTTGCTTCAGCAGATGTTTGTGTAAAGGAATACGCATGAGTGATTTTTCACAAGTAAGAGAGAATGATGATCTGTATGGTGTTGAAGTGGTTGATGGCATTGCCTACACAAACTATTAAGGAGATACCTCTGTCTACCATGCTAAATACAGAGACAATGATATAGTAGATAGTAAAAAGAAGTGTCTTGAATATATAAAGTCAAAAGGGATCACTGAAATATATGGTGTGCTAAAAGAGTAAAAATAGGTTAATTTTAAAGTATTTAGTATGATAAGAATGAAATAAAAAGGATATGACATGGGTACTCAAAGTGAAGCAGTCTTAGAGGATAACTTAATTGCACAACTTGGTGGCTTAGGCTATAAGAGAGTGACAATAAAAGATGAAGAAAGTTTAGTAAACAACCTCAGAAAGAAACTCGAAGAACATAATAAACTAACTCTCACTGATCAAGATTTTAAATTTGTTTTGAATAATCTTGGTAAAGGTACTATTTTTGAAAAGGCAAGCACTCTAAGAGGCAAATTAGCTATTCCTCAAGATGATGGTGTACCTAAATATATAGAATTTCTAGACACGGAACATTGGTGTCAAAATATCTTTCAGGTAACAAACCAGGTGACAGTTAGAGGAAAGTATGAGAATCGATATGATGTAACACTTCTTGTCAATGGTTTGCCTTTAGTTCAGATTGAGCTTAAAAAAAGAGGTTTGGAGATGAAGGAAGCATTTAATCAAATTCAACGCTACCAAAAACATTCCTACGGACACAACTATGGACTATTCAATTATGTACAGATATTTGTCATCTCAAATGGCGTAAACACTAAATACTATACAAACAATAGAGAACAAACTTTTAAACAGACCTTCTATTGGACAGACTCAGAAAATAAGAAAATAAGAACTCTGGAAGCATTTGCTAGTGTTTTTCTCGAACCTTGTCATTTGTCAAAAATGATTTGTAAATACATTGTGTTACATAATACGGATAAAAAGCTAATGATTCTAAGACCTTACCAGTACTATGCAACAGAAGGTATCATAGATAGAATAGAAAACACTGATAAGAATGGTTATATTTGGCATACTACAGGCAGTGGGAAAACCCTTACTGCTTTCAAGGCTGCTCAGATACTAACTGTACTTCCAAAGGTGCATAAAGTTATTTTTGTTGTAGATAGAAAAGATCTTGATTATCAAACAACAAGAGAGTTTAATAATTTTAGTGAGGGAAGTATTGATGGGACAGATTCCACAAAAACCCTAGTGAAACAGTTTGCTGATAACACAAAATTAATCGTGACTACAATACAAAAGCTAAACACTGCCATCAGTAAGCAGCGATATGCTCATATAATGAATGAGTTAGCTCACGAAAAGATTGTATTCATATTTGATGAATGTCATAGGAGTCAATTTGGAGAGACCCACAAGAGAATTAACCAATTCTTTCCCAACAATCAACTTATCGGATTTACTGGTACTCCTATTTTTCTAAAGAATGCTTCAAGTAATAAGGGAACAAAAAGAACTACAGCTAGCCTATTTGATAAGCGTTTGCATAAATATCTTATTACTCATGCTATTAAAGATGAGAATGTACTAAAATTTTCAATTGAATATGTTGGGAAGTACACTAAAAAAGATAGTGCCACAGCCATAGATATTGAAGTAGAAGACATTGACACAAAAGAACTTTTAGAGTCAGATGAAAGACTTGAAAAGATAGTGGACTACATCCTTTTAAATCACAATAAAAAAACATATAGAGGGGACTTCAACTCTATAATGGCTGTCTCTAATATTCAGACCTTGATAAAATATTATGAATTATTTAGGAGAAAGGAACACAAGCTTAAGATAGCTACTATTTTTTCATACAGTGCTAACGAGGAAGATATGAGTATTGATGGGCTAGATGAATCTGATGGGTCATTTGTTGATCAGGGCAATATAAATGTCCATAGTAGAGATAAGCTTGAAGAATTTATGGGTGATTACAATAATATGTTTGGGACAAACTTTAGTACTAAATCTTCAAAAGACTATTATAACTATTATAATGATATCTCGCGAAGAACTAAAGCAAAAGAAATTGATATTTTACTGGTAGTAAATATGTTTCTTACTGGATTTGATGCAAAAAGACTTAACACCGCATATATAGATAAAAGTTTAATAAATCATGGCTTAATCCAAGCATTTTCACGGACAAACCGAATTCTAAATGAACGAAAAACTCAAGGGAATATTGTTTGTTTTCGAAATCTAAAAAAAGACACAGATGATGCTATAGCACTCTTTTCTGATGAGGACGCAAAAGAAATTGTACTGGTGCTTCCTTATGAAGATTATGTGAAAAAAGCAAATAAAGCTATTGGTGACTTATTTACTGTAGCTCCTACATTGGAAAGTGTTGATGATTTTGAAACAGAAGAAGATATATTGAAATTTGTTCAGGCCTTCAGAAGTGTGATGAGAATCAAAAATACTTTAGAGACCTTTGTAGATTTTACTTTCAATGATCTCTCTATGAGTGAACAAGATTTTGAAGACTATAAAAGTATGTATCTTGATATTTACGACCAGGTTAAAAGTGAAAAAGATAAAACTTCCATACTTGATGATGTTGATTTTGAATTGATCTTGGTTCAGCGTGATCAGATAAACCTACTTTATATTGTTCGCCTCTTAGCCGAATATAAAGAGACAAGCAAAAAAAATAAGAAAAAACATATAGATAATATTTTATCTATTATTGACGGTAATGCCAATCTACGAAGCAAAAGAGAACTTATAGAGGCTTTTATTGACAAGAACCTGGAAGGTATCAGTGGTGTTGAGGATGTTGAAGAAGCATTTGAAGATTATTGGGAGTTTGAAAAAAAATCTGCATTTAAAAAACTTTGTAATGAAGAGGATATAGATCAGGAGAAAATGCAGACAGTAATAGATGATTATCTTTATAGTGGAAAAATACCTCTTGCTGATGATATTTATAAAACTCTTAAGGTGAAACTGAAGCTCAAAGAGAGAAAAGAACGGGTTCCAAAGATATTAGATAAGATACTAAACCATATAGAAAAATTCTCAGATTTCTAAT
>Ga0256824_10000017_pt1 | contig 77122 bp, 83 predicted proteins | sample CV67metaG_FD_191570 | JGI IMG/M metagenome (GOLD analysis project Ga0256824, IMG submission 191570) | Hydrothermal vent microbial communities from East Pacific Rise, Pacific Ocean - CV67 | ecosystem: Environmental > Aquatic > Marine > Hydrothermal vents | place: Pacific Ocean: East Pacific Rise...
ACCATCTGATAATTCTTTGTCTAAGATTAGTGCGTTTGGAACTTGAGTAAAGTTACCATGCAATCTTGTTTTCATTTATCTCTCCTTAGTCTTTCACCTCCGTAATCATTACTGATAACGCAGTCATTTTTGTTGTCATGTGCTTCTCATCAACAATCCAAGCATCCTTCTCATCCGGGTCACTCATAAATCTAGCTAAGTTCTTCACACTTACATCAACGAAGTTACCATCTCTTTTTGCTAGAGTAAGTTTCTCTGCATCAGTAAAGGCTGTTGGGTCAATGATATCTTTCTTATTACCACCTTTTAAAGTGATAGCATAACCAGGTGCTTTAGCTTTTTTCGCCCCTAAGTTTAGCATAAGCTTCTTAACGTCATCTTTCATAGCTTTCATGTTCTTCTCTTGTATTGCCCACTTCTTTACGGTGTCAACGTCTCTCGCCATATCAGGTGACAATTCAATAGTTTCGCCTGAACCAAGACAGTTATGTGCAAACTTACATATTGAACATAAGTTACCGACACGACGGTTCACGTCATTAATTGAAAACTCCATCATGTCTTTTTCTTTGTTTACAAACTGAATGTAGTCTTCAATAACACTGACGAAACTGAGTGCATCATCTTGAGCAATAAGGACTTCTTCTATCTCGAAAGGGATATGGTACTCCTGCTCTCTACCGTCATTGATTTCTATTGCATACACATAGATATCAATCTCTTCTGGCTTAATACCTTTCTTTTCTGCAATGTATTGTGCTTGCATGTTCGTCTGTCTCACCCAATAGTCATGTGGCTCAGTAGGTATCGCATTTGATGTTTTCAATTCATACAGTATGTACTTTGCACCTTTTCTCTTTGACCTGTTTATGAAAGCCTTCGCTTCTTTTGACTTAATAGTACCTGGGTTTGCCAAGTCTATCAATAGGTCTGGGTGAACTTGAATGAAACTAAACTCTTCTGTTCCGTGGTACTCTCCCTGCTTCTCGTAGAGTACCCCAAGTTCATCTAGGTTAGCTTCTATAACTCCTTCTGCAATATTACCTTTACGCATACGTATAAACTCTGATAATGTAGGTGGCTGTTCTCCAAAAAGAATTGGGAATGCAGCTTTCCTTGCACACCCAGATACTGTAGAAGCACCAACCTTTACATCGTGACCATCATACGTCAAACGCTCATGACTTGTTCTTGCCTGCTCTTGCAGAAAGGCGGTGAGCATTAATTCGCTGAAATTCATACGTCATCCCTTTCGCAAATATACTTGTCTTGCAAAAGCTTAAAACCATAACGCTTAAGTACCGTCGCAGACTTTGGCTTAACATCAGACTTTTTAATAATAAAAGTTTTATCTGTTGTTTCAAAGTCAAGTTTCATTCTTCCAAGATTTTGGACTATGGATGGCACACGAACCTTACTCGGTGCAGGTACATTTTCTACTACTTGTGGACCTCTGTAGTCTATACCACACTCAAGATCATCCCTGCTAGACATTCCAGCATCAAGACCTATACCAAGTGCACCAAGTGCACGTCCTCGGCTTGATGTCTCGCAAAACCTAAACGCATCAATAACTCTATCTTTATTTCCAGACATGTTTTCTGCTGCTGTTCCGTTCACCATAAAAAACTCTTCACCTTTACTGTTTCTTCCAAGTACCTGTACTTCAAAAACAATATATGAACCATCCTTTGTATGCTCCCAATAGTGTGATGATTTCATAAACATACCCTTTGGCTGATATTCTTCAACAAAGATTTTGTTTTTCTCTGCCACAGTCATATATTGCTGTAGCTCTTCAACCGACATTGTGTTACTCATACCTTCTCCTTATAAGAAAATTTCGTGTAATAGCCTCCACACGAAGAGGAAAAATTGTGCTATTCTTGTTACTATCCAACTAAGGAAGTTCAATTATAGACGACCCATTCAAATGCAGCTTGCTCTGCATTAACTATTAAGCAGGGGTTATCTTCATCATCTAAGTCATAATCATATACGATATCAGATGCATCACACCCAATAATCTTCTTAAACTCTTCATCTGAAATGTCAATATCACATCCAATCGAGTCATCATATTCACTGAGTGCAAACATGCCATCAAGACACACTGTTCTATACTCAGTTTCTTCTTTGTTTATTTTAAAATCAGATAGTACATGTCTTAGTGCAACACCTACATTTCTCATTACTCCTCCATTAAACTCAAGCAAGAGCCCACCTCTATCCACAGGATATCCGACATCCTCACCATCAGACTGCCACATGCTTGTATTTTCTGCATCTGTTACGATCCATTCATTACTCACAAGCCAATCAAATGCCTTCTTCTTTTCTTCTACGGTAACAAATTTTATATTACCATAGACCTCTACATATGTACTCATTTTATCTCCCTAGATATTTTTTGCTATCAACCATGTTTACGATAGGTGACAACTTGAATAGTTCGTCAGCTCTAATAAATAAACTCTCAGAAGGACCGTCTAAACTCAGCTCTTTTTCAAGAAGAGCAAATCGCTTAAGGTACTCTGGTATTGACAGCTTTTTTAGTTTCCCGATTTACCCACAAAGGTAACTCGAATTTTAGCTTTACTTTTTAGATATTTATGTACCCATTGAGTAATACTCATATCAATTAGGTCCTCTTCTGGTATTGTGAATTCAAAAACCTCACCTGCACTATATACTGCTTTTTTACCGTCAAATGAAATGATACTACTTTGTTCTACTGTAGTTCCAACTTTGTCTGACAATACCTCCGCTAGAGTACCATTCATAAGTAGCTCAGGCTTGATTGTAGCTGTCTTATTTTTCCCTTTTTCTACTTTAACTTTCATCATTTTGCTCTCCTTGGAAATTCAAATCCTCTACATCCTTTGATGCGTTGCTGTCGTGTTGTCATAGGCTCACCCTTGCTATCAGTAACAACTTTATCATACCCATCACGCAACGTCTTTGTTACATGTTCATGTTGAATGTTGATAGGGTAGACAAAATCTGACCTGTGCTTGTAATCTTTGTCTAAAGCTAATGCCTCTGCAACCTTTTGACTTACGATATAAATCTTACTGTCATCGTGTTCTGGTATCTCTCCGTATACTTCCTCCTTTATTGCAAATATATTACAGTCCATTACAGACCCCTGTAGTAGTGATGATTTCTGAACCCTAAGTAGATCCTTCCCTCTTGCCGGACCTGCACTAAAACCAGATGCCAAGTCCTCCATGTTGTGAGGAGTGAGGTTTATAAGCTCCACTGCTCCACTCACTATGTCTTTTAAATTTAACAAATCATTTCCTTTTTGCTTCTAGGTTAACAGTGTCTATAGCACTGAGTATATGTTTCGTCTCAAAGGTACGCCATAGGCTAATACAGAATACACGCCACTTACCTTTGCCCCATTCGTATTCACGGCTCTTTCCGTATTTCTCACCCTCTTCTCTTGATAGGAATACAGAGTCTGTATGCCAGTAGGTAAATGTGTTACCGTCATTTTCTGCAAGCTCAAACATTTCCTCTGTGACTTCATCTTCATCGATGTTGTTTTCACAGTAGTCACGGATCACTTCTGGATACCATGTTCTCTCTATTTGAAATAGCCAAATAGGTTCAGACGTACCTTCTGCTCCACGAGGGCCATTCCCTTTACCTATGTGTGCTAGGCACTTCATATCAGGAACATCTACTGGATGAACACGTTCTAGTCTGTCAAGCAAGGAACACACATCATTATTGTTTCTTGAGTCATCAGTCTCACTAAACATATGGTTTTCAAGAACTGATTTAATTTCAAGAAAAAATTCTCCCGGTATAATTACGCTTCTCATTTTTATCCTTTATATTTTAACTACAGTTAATTTTGTATCTGTTGAAGAGAAATCAAACCCGTATTTTGTAGGGGCTTTTCCTTCTGCTATGTCTTTATATGTAACAATGTAATCTTTATTGTCTTGACTGTATACAGTTAACACCACTGCATCACCAGTTGCTTTAAACGCCTTCATGATTGAATACGGACGTGTTAGTGTGAAATTGAAGTCAAGACGTCTCTTTCTTGTTTCATTTAAAATATCTTCCCACTCCTCAAAGAACTGTCTAACTTTTGCATCTATAGTTTTAGGGAATGTAGCCCTAGATATAGGTGCAAGTCTTGGGTCTATATATGTTTCGCCTATATCTTCCAAAGACATATTAAGCATGGTTTCACGCTTCTTTTCATACTCATACTTATCCGTAATTGATGACCATAAACCTTTCGCTTCACGAGATATCCTATTGACAAGTTCTTCTTTTGTCATTCCATATATCTCACGGTCAGTAAACTCAAGTCTGATGTTTTCAAAAGTGGTCTCTCTCATTTCTTTTGACCACGCTCCTGTATCATTTGCATATATATTTATGTATATTGTCTCGTACGGCATTCTAATTATAGCCCTACTAGCATCTATATATGCAGAGATTTCGGGTGTATGATATCTCCGCAACGACAACTGTCTATGCCCTGAGCCATTAGATTTCACATCACTCTCGTAGAACAGCTCCATGCATTTAGGCAGGAGCTTCTCTAGCTCACTAGCCATAACATCTGAGTAAGAGTAAGAACTTGTACCAAACCGAAGCTTGTTGTGCTCTCTACCACATCCACCACAGAATTTAAACACCTCTCCACTCTTAAAAGATACCGTCTCTCCACACCCACACTTCTCACTACATTCACTGTCTACCGTATATTTACCTGGTTCTTTTTTTGGAAATTTCATTTACTATCCTATCCCAAGATTTTTCTTGGCTTCATCTTCCGTCCATCCTAAAAACTTCCACACACCATTATACATGGCATACATCTTATCGCTTCCAAGACACACAACTCTCTTTTCGTGTTTGTTTATAGATAGCCTATTTAGTATCTCATCAATACTATTTGTAACAGAAGGCTTATCTTCATCGTCATCTAAATCTGTAATAAGCAGTGTTCTTTCATCCCATGAGTCGAGAACAAAGCTTGCTATTTTTCTCTTGAATTTTTCGTCTAGCATAAATAGATCACCTACGTAATCTTCTTGTCCGGTAGCATAGTGATTGTGCATACACACAGGCCCGTATCCTGCATCAACAGACCTTGGGTCACTCAGACCTTTTCCACACACACTACACTTTGCTACTGCTGCTTTTCTTTTCTTTTTTATTTTAGGCTCAGGGACATCAGGTAGTTCCACTTCAAACAATACTCCCTGCCTAGTATCTTCTTCATTATCTTTTTTCATTAGGAACACACTTTGCTATTGTGTTGTTGTTCTCAAAAGTTACCTCATAGTGCTCACCATTTGCACATATTGTCTGCACATAATGGTATTGTCCATACACTGAAACTGCTATCAACGCTATTAAAAAAATCTTCATCTATTCCTCCGGTTCTCTTTCATATACTAACTTCATGGAGTCGTCTTGCTGTAGACTCCAAAACTCATTGTCTGCCTCAACACCACCTGTGTCAAAGTTAATTATCCCTACGTCTGCTTCAAACTCACCTACTTTATATTGACTGGCAAATACATACTTTGGCGTTCCCTTCTCTATAATAATAGCAATGCGTGGCTTACTGTCATCAAACTCACGTGCAACCCATTCTGGGGACTGTCCTTCTTCCCACTCAACAGTTTCACTATAAGCATCAATCTTTTCCGTATCGATAACTCTTGTCTGGATACACTCATATTTATTGAAAGCAGAACCATCTTCACTGATAGCTGCAATAACCTTTTTGATAGCATCCTCTTTTGACTCAGCCTCAACTTTAGCTGTATATTGAATTGTCGCCTCTTCTACTGTGTCTACATCTACTTCATATTTCATGAACATTCTCCTTTTACTACGCAAATTGACGCATCTAAACACGCACCTAATGTTTCACCCAGCGATCTATTTGACTCCTCTACTCTGGCACTAAGATCCTCAGATGCAATTCTTCCACTAGCCTTAGATGCATTAAGCATCACCCCTGAAGAACTAGATATGTTATCAGCCAGTTCAAAATTACCAACCATGTTTAGTGCTCTAGCTAAGTCTCTTAGATATGCAGCTTCAACCCTTAGTATTTGCTCCATCTCAACTCTTTGAGTATGTAGATCTTTACTTGTGTCCAAAAAATCTCTATCTTCTTCTAATGTGCTTCTCATTTGTTTCCCCTTTAATTAATACTTCAAGTGTATCTATCTTGCATGAGGTGTCACTCATAGCAAATACAACCTCTGTTTTGGTTCGCTCTTTAGGTACAGTCTTGACCATGTCCAATAACTCACCTATAGTCTTTTCTGTGTTTTTAATGTCTTTAACTTTCATCTTTTTTCTTTGGTTCAGCCATTATATAATCCAAGCGTATCTTCATTGTTCTGTTCAGATCATCAGTTAATGCAGCTATGGTATCATCAGATAGTCCATCTTGAATTAACACAGGCTCGACCAATTCTTTTCCTGTCAAGTTAGTAATTTGGACAATGACTCCACTCGCCATATATCTATCTTGAGTAAGCTTTTTTACATCACGAATGGCACTATAAATAGACATCACATCTTGTGCTTTGAACATTCTAACCTCTGCTCTTAACGCTTTAATCTCTTCTATCATTTCTCTCTCATCCATAATTGACTCCTACTTTCTTATTTTAAAATTATCTGGGCCATTTCCAAAATGGTCATTGATGTTGTCCAGCTTCTCTTGTATATCTCCCACATGACAAGACATGCCAATAAGGTTTATCAAAGCCGAGGTTTCACTCTTTTTGAAGTAACCTCTTTCTACTGCATTAAATATTTTAAGCTTGTCTTTCATTGAAATCGAACCTGCCATTACAGCTCCTTTAGTATCGTATTACAGAACAATTCAAGTTCTTTCTTTATGTATTTGATAGCCGTGTCTGTCTTCTTGAACCCCATTATTCTTGAGTCCAAAGGAAGAACATCAACATCTTCAAAGAATGATGAGATGTATATCATCTTGCCATTACCTATATCTTCAGCGGTAAATTGAAAAGCAACACCTCCAATATGTAACACCGGAGCACAGCATCTTCCGCTGTTCTGTATTGCCTCAACTTCTAATATTGTCATGTTCTCCATTACAGTCCTTTTTCTGCTTCTCTAGCAGTATTGTCAAACTTCTCCCATCTCGAAGATGGAAGATTGTCCCATGACTTATCAAGAGCCATGCGACGGTCAACAACAAGTCTAGCTCTCCACAGAAGCCTACGTGCTAGTCCAATATCATCTAGTGCTAGACTTAGGATTTTTAGACATAGACTTGCTGCTTCATCAACAGCCGTAATAAATACGTCCAGTCCTTTTTCTCCATCATAGTAATACTCCATATCCAAAACACCGTCAGCAACACCCAGCATCTTGTCTACAGAACTCATCAGCTCCAGGTGCATGTCAATTATTGACTTGTGTGGAACGATTAAAAATCCTGCTTCTGCAAGAACAATACTTGCTGTCTCAGAAAACTTATCTACGTTTGTAGTATCTCTGCACATAACTCTTGCTGCTTGTATGTGCTCCCTTGCATGTCTTACACTAAATGAAGACTCTGCTACTGTTTGTCCTTTAGCGATTTCCTCAACATGCATATTCATTGCTGACGACGCACTTATTAGCTCACTACCTATGCTATAATTCATTGGCTCTGACATTTTATCCCCTTTGAGATTTTTTGTATTCTTTGGTTAGCTTACTCAAAAGCTTATCGACTGCTTTTCCACCATCCATTGTAGCTGATGGTATAGTGTGCGGTATACCAAGTATTTTATGCTGTATGTTATTTACTGACGCACCATATGTTTGTTCATTAGGATAGTTCCATTGACCATCCTCCCAAATACGAACACTCTCTCTGTCATAACATGCTATGATCCATGGGTCTTCTGTTACAATAGATTTCACATACTGTCTATAGTTTATGCGTTCAAACATAGACATAGCCTGCTCTGGATACCATACTAGGTCATGTCTTGACTCAGCTATCTTGTGCCATGTTCCTGCTTGTGGGAGAACGTAACATACGCCTTCCAATTCGAGTTCTTGTTTCTTTTCCATTTTTTCTCCTAATATATATTGTCTCCGCTTCATGTAATACTTAACTATGAAACGCAATCTAAAAAAAATACAACCACCTGCCCAGTACAGACAAGACGGTTAAGTCTCATCTGCACTGGGCAATAATGGATGCTGGTTTAATGCCCTTAGCTGGGCTGTACACTTCGTCCACGTCACAGTATGGCTCGCCGCATGTGTACCCGTCTGATCACTGATTACAGTTAGTGAACCCACTTACCTAAGTCTTCCGACAGGATTTAGTTTTTGTTACCATGATGGTATTTTGTTTTTGATAGCCGGCTATTATATAGCTCTATCTTTTATTAAGGTTTGGTGGGTTGCCCACAAGTTTCGTATATGGATCTTTTCACGGACCTGCATATTACCTCCTTTTATTTAGTTGAGTTCCCAGAACTCTTGTTTTGCTACCTCAAGGGCAGCATTGTTTTGGAGAGTTACACTGTGGTTATCCCACTTGACTCTTCCTTTTTTGTCCTGTATCTTTCTGATTAGAAATCCTGCATCAGGTGCAGAAATTTCCAATAAGACTTGCTTCTTGTATCTAAGTTCCATTGCTACCCTTTCAGATAAGTGACTGTATGCCAATCACGAGTTGACCAAGAACAACAAGTGCTCCTGATACCTTTATGCCTACAATAAGACATGCCTCCATCTTGTCCATTACTTTGTCAGGATTAAATACTTGCAAAATTCCAGCCTCCGAATAATGATGACATGACGTCTTCAGTATTAACGTGTCTAATAACGCCATCTTCATCCGACATTAACACTCTGCCCCAAATATCTAAACCACCGTAAAGGTTATTATCTTTCTCAAACATTTTGTACCTCCGTACTGTAGCCCAACGCTTAGGTGCTACGTGATCAAAATTTTCGTACTAGACAGTCGATCAGTTCTGTCCGCCTTTTCTTTTTCGCTTTAAGGTAGCTATTCTTTTCAAGTTTCAATGCCTATACAAAAATTGCAATAGACTCGCTTCTGCGTGAAAGACAACCGCCAGTTATAAGGCTCAGGGTGAGCACAAACGCCTCCTGCAAGCAGGTTTGACTTCCGGGGACTTCCGGCTATTACGAGCCTTCTCTATCGGCAGACTATGTATAAGCCACTAAGAGAACACTTCCTACAATCTGTAGGCTACCTCACTCATAGACAGTGGGGTTATGTATAAAACACAACAATCAATATTCCGTGGAATACTCATTGTTACGATTTACATTTATTATGTAATCGCAACTGAAACCTTAATCGCTACCCCGTAGTAAGGGTCATTGCGATCTCGGTCCTCGTTGCTTCCCGGTTTTTAAAACCGAGTACAAAAATTGTACCCGGTTCGTTTCCGGGACAACGGTCATACAGAAATCATTGCATGTGAAAGGTATGACAACCTCACATGCTCTACCCTACTACGTTCACCGATTGAGTGAAACAGGGTTGGCAAGCCTAAGCTCACCGGTTAGCTTTCTTTGTCAATAGTAGCTATACTATTAAGAAGCCGGGAAATGACCCAGCCTCAAAACTTGTTTTTTTACAACCCACAAGTAACGTGATGGCGGTTTTTTAACGTGGTTTCTCACGCTGATTTTTACGTCTTATCTGACGGGACGGTTCTCTTCTTACCGACAACGGGGTCTCACCCAGTCCTTCGTTTTCACACCAAACAGGTAACGGCTACGTTTAACGCCCAGCTAGGCAACGAAATCATCAAAGCTCCAATAAGCTCTCATGGTCTCGCCCTCCGTAGAGGACCGGTTTGATTACCGAGTTAATGACCACAATCTTATGCGTCAAGACCTTCTCGGTTGCAGAGCACAGAATTCACTGTGTTGACTTCGCATGCGTCTTGCACATGCTTCCCAAGACTTTGCTCTTCAGCTTGGGGTTCTGGTTCGTCTGGTAGCTACCCAGACTCTGATCTTCACCTCTCGTGCTAACGATAGGCTATCTTCCACGACATTGCTGTCTGAAGCCCTTACACACCGACATGTGTAAGCATATTAAATCGGCTATTGTTCAGCGTTGCTAATCCCTGCCGGAGAAGTAGCTGCTTTATCCAGGTTCACTGGTTCTGGCGTGTATATATTCCTACTGTACACCAGAAGTGTGGAGTTGACATAACCCACAATAGCTCGTTTTCCCGTAACCGGATTGGTGGTAGCACACCGTGTTGTACCCTTTATGGAATACATGTTCATTCAAGAGACTATGCCGCCTCACTCGAACCAGGTCTCAACCTGTAGTGTTGTTCTGTTTCAACACATCTAGCCATCACAGGCAATACAGTGTAAATCATCCAACGATGACTTAGTGCTGTATTCAATGGACTTGTATACCGCCCATTGAGAGCGGTTTTATGACTATCCTAGCTCACAAGCTACTCCGGGGTTGGAGTCAAGCATTCGATTAAATCTTTCGATCCAATTCTTCTGCTCAAGAGTAAGCTGCTTAGCTGGTATGGCCATCATTTTTTTAAAGTTTTGTAACGTATATTTCATAACACACCTCCATTATTTTGTGTGGCGATACTTGTTTCCAGAGTATCTGAACCCATATAAATGCAATACTTAGCTATCTACTTAGGGAAATTGTAAGATATATTCTCCTACATAGTATATACCCGAAAAACGGCCATTTTTACACCTTTTTAGGGCTATTTAGGGCTATTTTAGGGGCAATATACAGAAGCAACTACGGCTTATTAAGCTGTACTGTGCCTCTTTCTATGCTGTATAGGAGCCATTTCTCGTATTTAACGTCACGAGAATTGAACTCCTTACGGTTTGGGAAGTCAGTTTTGATGTCCAATCGTCTACAAAAGTAAACTGTATCAAGCATCTCACGCTGTATGGCGTCAGCATTAGACTCTCCTGTCTCAGGATTTCTATCCTCAAGACCATGCTGAATAGCCTTGCCTATCGCCTGCTGAACTTCAGCTAGTTCAGCGGCTAGACGAGATAAGTCGTGCTGTGTAATGTCCATCATACGAACATCCTTCTGCAGTAGCTTCTTACCTCACGGTTTATGACGTAGCTTCTATATGAAGCGTTTATCATTGAACCGAGATATGCAGACATGATATATGTTGCACCGAAGTACGACAACATATCTGTCATATTCTCAGGAGTTAACAGTATTAACGTCCCAAGAAATACAAGTTCAGCACCTATACGAGCTATACTCATACGGGTAACTATCCTACTTGCAAACCCAATAAGGGCAAACGTAGCTATTGCTACATACCCTGCGTTTGCAACAGGGAAGATATAGTATCCCAATGCCATAATAAGGGCTACGGCTGAGCCACCCAAATACATTCTATTATTCATAATAACCTCCTTGGTTATATAGTCATCAAACGATGTCTCTATGTGCTATAGTCTAATCCCTATACTATTTTTTTCTTAGATATAGTATGAGTGATTGACACAAAGAGAAGATATAATCTCCTACATAGTATATACCCGTTTTCTGTCGGTTTTTACAGTTGTTTGGAATGGTGTTTCTGGGGGATAAGACAGAGCTGAGAAGCTCTATCTGGAAGGTGGGTTACGCTACTTTTTTGAAAAACTCTATAAAGGAATTGGTCAACTCTTCACGTCCTCTTTGTCCGTGCATATACTCACTCTGATGTGATGCAAAGAATGGCTCTATGAGAATACAATAAGATCTACCTCTACACAGGAAGCCACCACCTCTGTTTTTCTTTGTCTTAGGTTTGACGCCTCTATCTCTATTGTTTAAGTGTTTAGTAAAGATGGTATTCATCATTCCTGCATACCTAGCACTTGTCGTACTTCTTGAGCAATGTAGAACCTCATGACCATTTGCACTAGCATGAGAAGAAGCATTGAAGTGTAGGGAAATAGATATGCTTGCACCCCATGCATCAATCTCTTTGTGTAGCATCTTCATTCTCTGAGTGTATCCATGCCCTGACTCTTTTCTATGGAATATTTTAAGTTCAACACCGGTTCCTTTGGCTTCCTCTACTATCTCTTTGGCTAGGTCATTATAAAATGCCCATTCAGACACCCCACTATTACCATACGCTCCACGACTTCTACTTCTATGTCCTATGACAAGTGCTATCTTTTTCATTTTTGTTCTCCTGTTAATATTGATTTTAAGTACGTACACAGTACCATAAAGTTTGCGAAGTCGTACTTTGTACACTTCTCTCTATACGAGCGTTTAAAGTTGGTATGGAAGTTCATGTGACATTTTCCACACAGTGTTATCCCATTGTCAACATCATGCCTCTCTTCCGGGAAGTAAGAGCCACTGTTTAGATGATGAGCTGATCTTCCCTGTATGCTACCACATCCGGGAACTTGGCAGACCTTATCTCGCAATATGACTCTTACCCTCCATATCCTATAATCTCTAGTGTGATGCCATTTTGCCATAGTAATACCTTTTTGATATTATACTGTCTAATTAAGCAAATGTTAATACCTGCACTACTATAATGCTTTTCTACAACGAAATAGTCTAGGTCCGTAGGGCTATTAGAGTATGCGAGGAAAGTGACTACGGGACAAACAAAACTGTATGAAACATAGCAGATGTCCTTCGCATTTTAATTGGCAGTGAAACATATGTCAGCTCTAGTTATACTGTAGAACCGTAGATGGTTGTCTGAGCGGTTTAAAGAGCTTCCCTGCTAAGGAAGTGTGGGCCTGTCTCACCGAAGGTTCAAATCCTTCACCATCTGCCACAACTCCCTATCTCCAACAATAACTTCTTAAACGCCAAACTTTCTCAACTATAGTAAAATAGCTTTTATTATGGTAAAATTTTCAAGACACAAAACTAGAGTCTTGTGGGTTGTGGTATAAAAATGCTACAATACAGAAAATAAAATAAGAGGAATTAGTATGGCTAGTTACAACGTAAATAGTGGAGACACAGTTACTATTGACGAAACACTTGCTGAAACTATTGACTATCTGAATATAAACGGTGTTTGTAATATCGTGAACACATCAAACACAGGCTTAGTGCTTGCATTTGAGAGTTCTGGTTATATATCAGTTAAGTCTTTTGGACAGTTGAATGTCCGTGGTTCTATGATAGAACTAGGTTCAGCAGATGGGTCAAGAGGTTACAGTGTAGCACACTGGCAATCAGCTCACCCTATAAATGTTATATGGGTAGAAACTGCTTCTGGCTCAGACGAGTATGAACCTTGGTATGCAATAAACACACCAGGCTCAACACTATTGTCTTTTTCAGATTTTGCAAACAGCAAAGAGACGGGAAGAATGTTCGAGTGGAATGCTGGAACAATCGAGTTCTCATCTACACTTGGTGAAGGAGCTGTACCTGATAGTGGATGTAAGATAAAAGTTCCAAACATAATCTTCTCAACAGTATCACCTTTCGGAAGCACAACTACTGCAAAGATACAGTATGACGAAGGCGGTTTCATTTCAATGAAAGACGTGTCGTTCTCTGACTTTAGTGGAACACTTAAGGGTATCGGTCACTTGGACCTTGAAAGAGTTGGTTTTTATGGATCTGCGTATATCCAATATTGTAACGACTTCGATATTAAAGATACTCATGCAGGCATCAAAGACAACTACTCTACAGGCTTAAGTTTCAGCTACTCTTCAAATGGAGTAATGGAAAATATCTCAGGTGCCTCTACCAAAACAAAAGGTGTTACATTTAACTACCTTAAGAATGTTACAGTAGATGGTATTACAGGTATTGTTGCTAAAAGAGATAGTGCTTCTGACTTCCCTGTGTTCTTGTCTACTGTTCAAGGCTCTGAGTTTAAAAACCTTACTGCTCTAGGGGGTGCTTTGAAGGCATCAAATGTTAGTGCAAGTAGAGTTGTCGGTATTAAAACAATCGACAGTATCAAGCTGATTGAGAATAGCTACAAGGCTACTGCCAACATAGACATTGAGAGTTCTTCTTCTACTGTCTTTAGAGATTGGGAAGTTCCTGTTAATGGTGGAGCTAAGATAGCATACGCCAAAATCAAAAACTCACCAAATATTGATATCCTTAAAGCAGACATCCATAGTACATACGCTACAAACGTAGTCTCTGGTGATGTTTCTTTTGGTACTCGTATCTCAGAGATGCATTATGAAGGCTTCACCGGTGCAGATGCATTTAACATGCCACTGAAAAACAACGGTGTTCTTCTTCAGCACATCACGAGTCCTGTAAGAGGGGAGCTTTCAATAGAAGCTTCAAATGCTATCATTAAGGGTGCAGATGCTTCTTCCATCAAGACTGACAACCCAGGTGCTTCTGGCTCAAACTTTGCACAACTATATACAAGTGCTACCGATGGAAGCCTAGTTTTCATTATGGCAAAAGACTCAACAGAAACACACTTCTTCAATAACCTTATTGGTGATGTAAAGCTATCTAACAATGGACGTGCATATTTCAGTAATGTTGGAGACAGTGTAGAAGTCAGAACTCCTTATCGTGTGAAGGGTGTCACTTTCCAGAATGTAGCCCCTGTGATAAATGGATACGGAACAGCAGTTCTAGCTCTTGACTACTCTATAGACTTAGGTGAAGGCTTCGGGTCATACAAGGCTCTGAATGCCACTAATCTATCAGCAGAGCCTATTGACCCTAATGATGGGTTCCTCCTAAAAATAAGAATGGTTGCAGGTACTATATCTGGAACTACTTACATCTCATCAATAGATATGCCTACTTTAGATAGTAGATATGTATATCCACTTGACTTTGAGAAGGGTAAGATTATCTTTGACGAGAATGCTTCTATTGATGTTAACGCTAAGTATTTCGCATATTACTCAGATGGATACGGAACTGTTGATGCAGAACTTGTAAAAGATGCTGATGGTCAACCTATCACCGGACTTATTGACAATAGAGAATTCGTTGACTTTACGTACGACTTTATCGGAGATGAGTCTAATGGACGAGTTGCTGATGAGCCGTTCAATATTACAATCGTGTTCGCAGGTAGCGACATGGGTAAAAACGTGGTTATTTCTCAAGAGTTTGACAAAGGGCAAGTAAACGTGTTCTCACTCAGACCTGACAAAGACTACGGTTATGTGGGAGAATAGAATGAAAATTATTACATTTAAAATACCGGCAACGTCATCTTCTACAATACTCGCAAACGCTGTGAATATGCTTGAGTCTATACCTTCTATACCTCTTGATGTAACCAAGTCTTCTTATGTTGGCTCTGGAATATCAGGAGAGAGGGATGTGTTTGTTATTCTTCCAAGTGAAATACTAGATAGAGACGGGTTCTCTATCTGGTCTATGGAACTAACTATAGGTGGTGATCTAAAAGACACTACCGTATTTGAGATAGACAATACAGTGACTCCAATAGTTATTGATCCGGCACCAATTAGAGCAAGAGTTGAGGCTGATATTTCTATGTCGCTAGTCAGGGCTCTGATTGATGGTCGAACGGAAGCAAAATCTGGAACAGAAACCCTTGTGTTCAACAATGATGATGTCGTTATCCAAAAGATATCAATCGTAGGTGGAGCCAGAGGTAGTGAGTTTAAAGGGCATATCTTGTCTTGGACTGGGAACAGTGCAACACTGGACACTACCGCCGTAATGTCACACGACAACGAAGGCAACCAAGTTTGGGTTCGTGAATTAACACAAGAAGGAGTCCTATAATGGCAAAGGTAACATTTGATGGAGAACGTGAGTTAATTATCGTTGACCCAGGTATCACCTCACTAGACGTAAGAGAGGACATTTATTCTGCATGGAAAAGATGGTTCTTGCAATCAGATAACTCAAAGTTCTTTAAAGCTCTGGACATAGTAGGTGGAAACCCACTTCCAGAAGATCAACTCGGTCTTACTTACTTCCTTTTATCAGGATGGAAGATTAGACCATTTGAAGGAGATCACAGACTTAGAATAAAAGGTAACTTATATAGACAAGACGGTTCAGACCCAATCGCAGACACTGTAGGCGATTTCAAAGTAACTGTCTCTATGAGAGTTTCCAACCTGATTGATATGGTTGGCGTAAATGGTTCCACTGGTACAGGTGGCGGAAGCACTGAAGTCATACTCGACCCTGAGTTACTAGATAGTATTTCTAGTCAGGAAGAGTGGACTATCACAGCTAGTTAAAAATAAAAGGAAAATCAAATGATTAAAAAAGTTGGAACCCCGTTCTATTTAGAACTTAACAGTCACCAAAAGTTTTTCGGTGCATCAGGCTTTGTTACTAAAGTAGTAGACCTTGCAGACGGATCAATCACAACAGCAGCTAACGACGGAGTAGAGATTACTGAAACAATCGCAACACCAGGTACAGCTACAGTTGATGCAGCGGCAGCAGCCGGAACAAAACAAATCACTGTTCAATCAGGTGGTGGTATCGAAGATGGTATGGTATTTGCAGACGGTAACGGAAACAAGTATTATGTTGACAAAGTTGTAGGCGATGTGCTTACTCTTAAGTTTGGACTACTTGATGGTATTGCATACGGAGACACTCTTACTCAAGTTGGTAACACAGGTATCTATAAAATAGAACTTACAATCAACTCTGCAGGAAACTTCGGTATCTATATTGCAAATCCTTCAATCAACTTGCGTTCTAAAGGAATTCAATACACGATGAAAGATGTTGTGCTTGAAGATGTAGATGCAAAGCTTGATACAGAATTCGCTGCGATTAACGCAAAACTTGACAGCATTGAAGCTGGAATTACTAACAGTGATACTGAAGACTTCACTGTATTCTCAGGGTAAAGGAACACTTATGACTAACTATATAATCCCAACAATCACTCCTTCTGGAGAAGCTCTTGACCTGTCTGGTCTTAAATTTCCATGTCGTATTACAGACCTTAGAACGGGTACTGAATATGTACTTGAGTCTGCAGAAGGAAATCCTGTCAAGATGGGACTTCAGGCATCAGACGTTACTGTTGAAGCATTTACTCCAATGCCTTCTTCTGCAATCATGTCTTTAGATGGAACTGAAACACCTACAGCCTTTGATACTGATGCATATAAACCTGTATGGTTTGTCGGTGGAGAATGGTATTATGCTTCTGGCGATATTATGACACAGACTGGCGGCGGAGAATAATATGAGAGGGTGCTGTATAGCATCTTCCATAAGCGAGCTATTTATGATAGAATATGCTCATAAACAACAAAAACAAAAGGAACACACATGCCTAACTTTACTACTCAAATAACAGACGCAAATGTTATTGCTGAACTACCTGACGTAAGTGTACTTGCCGGTCTCTATGCAGATGACTTAACGCAAGCTAATCTTATTTCTTCAATGAACTCTGTATCTTTCAGAAAAAAGTTTCAAGCCTTGCTTAACTTTAAACTGTCTGATACTTCAAAGACATCAATGAACGATGCACTAAAAGCAGGATACATCCAATTTGAAACAGACAACGGACGAACTGTCACTGAGTCAAACGGAAACGTATTTGTAGATGACAGACTTGTCGCTTTTACTGTTGACGGTTTTGCAGATGGACTATTTGAAGATGCAACTTTTGCTGCATTATTCTTCACTCCTGAAGTTATCGATGCATTATTCGGTTCAGGAGATGAGTCATTCATTGCTTCATTAACATCAGTATCTAACTTTTGGGACAAGCTTCTAACAGACGCTACTCTTGCTGCTCACTTTGAGTCTACTTATACTGACATGCTTACATCATTAACTAAAAAAGTTGAAGTTGCATATGTTAAATATGTTGCATTCAAAGCAGGACTTGATGTACAAAAGTACAAAACAATAGAGTATTTAGCAGAAGACTCACCGGCAATGGATGCCATCTTCCTTACTCCTGAAGCTAAAGCTATCGAGGGTGACTCTACTTTTGGTGTTAGATCAAGACTTATGTACGTATTCAACACTACTGACCTAGATGCTATTGCAGATAGTGACGATAACATTGCTAGACTTGTGTCTGACACAGCTCTTCGTAACATTGTTGTAGATATTGATACTGTACTAGCACTTCCTGTTGGAAGCAAGATGAGAAACTTTGTTGTTAATAACGATGGGTATTTTGGAGCTATTGCTGCAGAGCGTCTATCTATTGAGACTACAATCTCTTTATCAAACATCTTCTACGATGAGACATTTGCCTCTGAAAGAACAGCGTTTGTTCAAGACCAAGAACTTGTAGGTCTATTGTTCGAGAGTGCATTGTATGCTAACTTTGAACAGCAATTCTATACGGCGTTTACAGCACTTAATGTATCTGCTCAGAAGTTCTCGTTCAAAGTAAATGAAGTAGGAAATACTCTTGCTGCACACTATACGAACTCTTCTTTTGAAGCTAAGAAATTAGCATTATCTTTGGACTCGTTCACAGAAACTAAAGCAGGAGCTATTTCTACAATCGTAACTGACGAGCGTATCTTCTTTGCTCCTTATACTTTCATTGACGAAAGTCTTATTGGTGTACAAATCGACCATGGTATTGAGTTTACTAACTCAGACAACTATAACCTATACAATGAGCTTCTTGATGACTCATTCAATACTGTTATTGGTGGCTCAGGACATATCCTTGCTATCGCTACAGACGGACGTGTTGTTTCTTCTAAATTCGCAGTTGACTTAAACTTGTCTACTGAGACTATTGAGAACATTACTGTTTCAGCTAATAATGCATTCATTAAGACAGCAGAGTCTTTCCATGCTATCGGAAACCTTGGTGCAGACAGAGCTGATATTATCAACACTTTAATCACGAACAAAGACACTCTTTCAAAAGCTGTGTACTTCAACGGTAATGTTCTTGGTCTAGGAACAGATAACAAAATCAAGATCGTAGATGCCGCAGGTGTTAGTGACTTGTCTGTAACAGCAGGACTTGACATTGAAGACATTATGGTTATCGCAGGGAAGCTTCTTATTCTTGCTACTGATGCAGAGCTTAGTGAAGTGAAAGCAGACAATACTATTGTTGCTATTGCAAGCACTGTCGGAAGCGTTGTATATTCTCAAGATGCTATTGTATGTACTGTAGCCGGTGCAGAAAGAGCAATCTTCTCAAACTCTGGTACTTGGTTGACTTACGACTTCAACGTAAATACACTTTAATAGGAGGACATGATGGACGTTAATCTACCTTATCTCGGATCAAGTGAGGCTTCTGGCCCATCTGTCGAGAATATCAGCATCTCAGGAAACGTAGGCATTTTGGCTGCGGTGGTTCCTGTTAACGCATCAGTAAGACCTATTGAGGCGATAGCCACAGCAGACTTTATTGTAGGAGCGGACACCACTGAATTTCATGTTGATATAGACATGAAACAAACAGGGAACATCCTGCAGAAGTCTGGTACTATCAATATGTCTGGGGATGTTATCCAAGACAGCTCAACGGGAGCAATCCTAACCGGAGAAGCTACTGAGCTTGTCGAAGAGCCAACTAATGCTCCTGTATTGTCAACGACCATACATGAAGTATCTGTTGATGTTAATGTTGCTCTTCATGGTGAAGCAAAAGAACAAGTAGCTGGGTCAGTTATTGATGTCAGCTTGGTAAACAAGACTGAAGTCCACTACTATGATATTTCATACAACCTACTAAACCTATTTGCAATTTCTCAGAGAATTCCATTCTTTGCAGGTAAAATTGTAGCCAGATCAAGTCACTTTGATGATTTCAATATGACTGCAGAAACAACAGAAACAGGTGACGTAATTCTGAATGGCTCTGTCATAGAGAGTAATGAACACGAGAGTGTTGAGATTAATGTTCCTGTAACAAGTATCGCCCATGGGTTACTAGACAACTTTACTATGTCTGGCTCAAGTACGATCCTAGACTATGTTGCTATCTCCCCTGTCTCTGCATTTGCGGTATCACTATCTATCCCTATAAGCATGAGTGGAAAAGCAGAGAGTGGTTCACAACCACAGTTCTCTGTGGATGCAGCCATCAACAGTGTGGATGTTCGTCTTACAGCAGAAGTGTATGACCAGGATGCAGTAAGATATGAGATTGCAGATATAGACCAAGGTGTTGCAGACGGAAAGATTAAGATCTTCCCTAATGAATGGACTTTGTGTTTTGCAAACAAACCTGTTAATGAGGATGGTACTCTGGCAACAGCAACATCGTTCCTTATTAATGAGCTTGTTGCAAAGTATGGTTCTGACCTTCATACTAAAATTTCAATGATCGTTGCGAAGCATCCAGAAACCGGTGCCGAGTATAACTTTGTTGTTCAAGATGGGTACATTACCCCTGAAGGTTCAATGAACGACTTCCCTATGTGCTATCTTAGAGATGGTGCTTACTACCCTGTGCCTTTTATGGTACAATCTGTTTCAGATGAAACACTAGAACTAGACTGGGCTGTATAAGCTCGGTCTACTCCCGGAGAAAAACAATGACTATAAATATACTTTTTAAATTTGACACAGACATGGATACTTTCTTTAGCCAATTCTCAAACAACTTACCAGAAATTGTAAGAACTGCAGAAGTACAGGTTAAGCACAAAAGTGTAGTTCTAAGCATTGACCCATTCCACGAAGACTCTCTGGACGTAGAGAAAGTCTTGGTGAACGACATAAAACAATACATGAGAGATAATGAAATCGATCATGAGATAACAGTATAAGAGGCAACTATGTTAACAAAGATAATAGACTTTCAGGTAGGACAAATGGAGATTGAGCACAGTTCTTGTTTTGGTGGCGTTTGCCCAATGACCAAGACTGCATCAGAGAACCCTCTTGAGAAGATCAACCAAAAGAAAAACCATGCATACCTACATGTTATTGCTATGGGTGCAGGTGACTTCTATGGAGAGAACAACAATGGTGACTTCTTCTACGAGAAAGACCTTAGAGAATATTACAAGACATTTGAGACAGCAGGTATTTTTGTACAGCATTTCAACAAAGACCCTTCTAAGTCAATAGGTAATATTGTAAAGGCTATATATAATGAGGACATGCATCGTGTTGAGCTTCTTCTTGAGATAAAAAAGAGTAAAGCAAAAGATATCTATGATGATATCGAAGCAGGAAGAAGAATTAAAGTGTCAATGGGTGTTAAGGTTCCTCAAGAGATGTGTTCATATTGTGGCTCAATCACAAAAGGGTCTCTTGCCAATAGATGTAACCACTTGAAGTTCGAGATGCATGAACAGAAAGAGAATGGCCAAATTGTATATGCTATAAATATACCTCCTATGAATTTCTTTGACATATCTGTAGTGCGTAAGCCTGCGGACACTCAAGGGCATGCTTTGTTTCAAAAGGTTGCATCAGAAGAGGAAGAATTTTCTATGCAGGACAAGGTAGCAGAACTTGTAAAAAGGATAGAGGCTATAGACGCTCTTCCTAATGCTGTAAGTGTAGACGAGATGGATAAATTCAGAAAAGGGTTCAGTCCAGAAGCTATAGTTAGAATAGTTAACTCAAAGCATATGATGTTCAAGCCATCAGAAGCACTGTTTATTGGGTCCAAGATGCCCAAGGAGGAGTTTTCTTCATGTCAGGCTACTTGTGATACTCCGGGCTTCATTAAGATCCTCATGGACAAGCTACATTCACAGCCACCATGTGCAATGATGAAACATGCTTCCGACACAGACTTGGACTACTCTAATGATTTTATAGCCAAGATAGAAGCTCGTACATTTTTAATCAAAGAAGCCATGAATGCAGTAAACAGCACAGACTTCTTTGGAAACCAGAAGAAGGCACGTCCTGCTTCTGTGGCAAGAAGGGCTTTTAATAGACATAAGTTTTCTCAATACAAAGTAAACTTTACTGATGGGAAAAGTGTAACTCTTTCAAGACAGGGGTTTGGTGTAACATCAGATATCCCTGCATACTATGTAGACCTTGTTGATGATGGGTTTGCTCACAATATCACTGGTGTACGTGCAAATGGAGATGAAGCAATCTTATATGCAGGAGAGAAGTAATGAGTGGTCACGTTGGAGTTAAGTCTGGACGTGTAAAATCTGTCACAGAAGGCGAGACAGTAATTGAACTAGACAACGGTCATGAATTAACACTCCCTAGATATCTAGGAGAAAGTCCAAGAAGAGGAGCTGCTGTAGTAGTAGACTTCTCTTCTGGTGATGCACAAATATTCCCTGCTCCCCCACTAATGAAAGTATCTAAGCAAAAAAGATACATGAACTTCAATGCTGTTGAGAAAGACGGAACGAAGCCCACAGTAGAGCCTGAGCAGAAGCCTATGAAGAGAGGCGAGGGAAAGAAGGACGTTCAAGAGATTGCACAATATAGCCTGTTTGGTTTTGCGGATACTCCCTATGGAGCCAGAACCCTTACTGCAGGAAATGGTAACTTATGCTTTGCAAGTCCAACGGCTGTAGGTATGGCTACCTCTTGTAGTGCAAAATTTATTATACGTGATGATGGAACATCAGAGTTTGTTACTCCACACTATATGGCACTGGAAGGAAGAACAATAGTAATTAGTTCATTCCATGATAATCTAAAAATAGAAATAGATATATCTTCTTCAAAGCTTGGAAAGTCCCCTATTGATTTTACGGACTTAAAAGAAAAGCTTGCCAACTTCATGGTAGGAAAAGATATTGTAGAGCCAATGACATATGAAGAGGCTTTCTTGGCAGTTTCTGGGTCTGCACCAGAAGCAGCATTTCTACAAATGTTCGGGCTTCATTTAGCTGAACTACTTGTGACTTTTAAGTGGGAAAGATTATTGTTCCGAGGAAATGAACAAACTTTTCACGAGGTATTTGGCTCCGTATCGTCACTGGATGCGATGTACCAATTCTGTCAAGACTGCTACAATACAGACTCTGTGGCTGAACTGGAAGTATTTCTAATTGACGGACTTCCTGATGATCCAACAGAAGAAGTAAATGTTCCTTCTTGTGAAGATAAGACATATGGAACTATTGGTTCAATGGGAGCTGTTGTAGGGCAAGACTTCTTTGAGATATTCGCTTTAAACATGACGCTTAAAGATGGTACAGTTATAGAATACAACAGGGCTAAAAGAGTGTATTCTCTATCCCATGGAATTATGGCTAGTCACCAATGGACATCTTCAAATAAGGGAGCTATCTATTGTGACAACTATACTGTAAATATAGACTCGCTTGCGTTCCCTGATTTGACGGTGTCCCCATCGGCAGAGGGTTTTTGTGGTGGCACTATTGCTATCCCAACAATTACCTGGGGTGGAGACTTCAACTTAAACGTGCTTGGTGATGCATCTATTACAGCCGCAGGAGACACTCTCTTGTATGGTGGTGGTAGAGCAATTATCGGAGGTGGATCAAAAGGTATTCTTATTGACTCCTCTGGTTCGGCAGCAATCACCCTATAGAAAAACACATTTTTTGTGTATAATAACAGTAACTAAAAAAACAGGAGTATCAAAATGGCTACTAACTACGAACAAATTCAAGCTGACTTAGCTTTATGTAATATCACAATGTGGGAACCGGACTCACTAGCAACAGTACAACTTAGCGTGTGCAGATTAACATGTATGGAGGGTGAAATTGACAGCGTTGTGACCAAGGTTACTGCGGCAGCAAATGCACTTACAGACATTGAAGATGTTGCGACAACAGACAGTGGGATTAGCGATGTCAAGTTTCTAATCAACAGTGTTAGAGGTGCTTTCGCATGGGCGATGACTCCAACTATTAGTGGTGTTATTGACTTTTCATACAACCCGAATTCTGAGTTTTACAATGACTACATTATTCCAAATGTATCTACTCTTCTTGTGCCTATCGAAGAAGATGATGGTCAAGGTGGAACACAAGCTAGAACCGATGCTGCTATCCTACGTGATAGACAGAATAAGCTACAGGCAAGCCCTGCAGATGTTGTAGAAACTACCGTAACTGCACTAAATGCGTTCAAGGCTATTGTTTCAGCTAAGAGAGCACAACTAGAAGCAACTTACGCTTAAGGTTAACCCATGGATGCACTAAGAGAACTCAACAAGCTTATGCCAAGCGACGTACAGTTTACTGGTGCAGACATGCCTTTAACTAAGGCATCTATAATGCCGAAGTTAACACAATTCGCTTCCAAACACCCTTCCCTCTACGCACAAAAGATACACAAAATACGTGAACTCGGAGAAGAGCTTGCCTACTTAAATGGTCACAACATGGGACCAAAAGATTTAACATATTCAAACCAAAAAGATATTGATAAGCTTCTGTCCACCGAAGATGCTAAGGTTCGTAAGATGAGCCCAGAAAAAGCAAAGACGCATCTTATCAATGTATTTAATCAAGTCCAGAACATAGTTATGAAAAACAAGGATAACAACCTAGTGTCTCAGGCTGCTTCTAAGGGAAGAGGTAATCCTGCCACAGCTTCAAGGATTGGAGCAGGAGTTGTATATGCAGTAGATATGAATTCAGAGCCCTACCCCTTTATGATAAAGAACAGTTTATCTACAGGACTAAATGCTCATGAGCAATATGTATCTGGAGGACAAGCAAGATATGCTGCCGTTCAAGCAGCCGTATCTACTTCTGAACCAGGAGCAATGGGCAAGGTTCTTATTGCAAATACCGAAGACCTAAAGATCGCAGAAAAAGATTGTGGGACAAGAAACGGTATCATGGTTCCGGTTATGGGGAATGATGCTATATCAAGATATGAAGCAGGAACGAACAAACTTGTAGATGAGCAATATCTAAAATCCTTGAGAGCAAGAGGCAAGCGTAAGATTAAAGTCCGATCACCAATAACTTGCAAGTCAAGACATGGCGTGTGCTCAATGTGTATGGGAAAAAATTCTAACGGCAATCTTCCAACAGTAGGTCACAATGTTGGGATAGAGGCTGCTCAATCTATGTCTGAAAAAGCAATACAGCTCATTCTTAGTGCAAAGCATAATGTCGCAGGTAAGACAGCTTCTCATATTCCTACAGGATTTCAGGCAGCCAAGATACTGCTAAACTCGACAGAGAAATTCAAAGGGAAGGCGGCTGTATCCTCTATTGGTGGAAATGTCAAGTCTATACACAAGCTTACTACTGGTGGGTACAATATCAACATATCGGGAGTAGACCACTTTACTTCACAGCATGTTTCCCCGAAGGTTACAGTTGGGTCAGTGGTAGACAAGGGAGATATCTTAACTAATGGTATCGCCTCTACAAAAGATATTCTATCCCACAGAGGCGTATTAGAAGCCAGAAAGTATTTGTCTGACGAGTTGGACAAAGTGCATGGTGGCTCCATAGACAAGAGAAACTTTGAAGTTGTAAGTAGAGGGTATCTAAACCTCGTTAAACCGATGAGCGATAAGTCTCATGGCAATATGAAAACATTTGACGAATTTGTTCCAACTATAAATGGAACACATATGAAAATGATGAACACATCAGACAAGCAAATAACTAAAAAATTCTTAGCTGAACCGGCTCTGCATTTTAGCCCAGGTAAACAAATTACAAAAACAGTGGCTGGCTATTTAAAGAAAAATGGGGTAAAATCCGTTAAGGTTTCTCATACTCCTCTTGATTACACACCTGTATTCAAGACGTATGAGCAGAGACCTCTATTCAATAAGTCTATGTGGCAACAGATAAACTATAGAGGCATCAAGAAGGGACTCACTGATGGACTACTGTCCGGAGGTGAAGAGGATCTTAATCATATAAAGTCTGATAGAGCCCGTTTCGCTCTAGGCATACTATAAAAACAAGGAGAAACAAATGATAGTAGAATACGTAATTAACCCAGTCAAGATTTCATGGGAATACTTAAAATCGAGCAAGACTCTTATCTTCAACTTCGTCTTAGGTCTCGCAGGAGCAATCGAGGCATATTCAGGTTTTCTTGGTGGGTTATTCCCAACACAAGAAATATTCGGTATGTTCATGGTGTCAATCGCAACAGTCGGAGCTATGCTTAGATTTGTAACGAGTAGACCTCTTTCTGAAAAAGTAGCAGAGGGAGACCTGTAATGTTTGCTCCAGATATAATGACATATGTACTTGGAGCACTTGTAGCAATACTTGGTGCTCTCGGCTTATACACTAGAGGACAACACTACAAGATAAAGAGTCTTGACAGTGAAGTTAAAACAGCAGAAGGCAAAGTCGTTGCGGCAAACAAAGTCGCTAAGATAAGCAAGGCAAAAGCAGATCTTCACAAAGATGTCGCAAAGACTGTAGTGAAGAATACAAATATCTCGAAAGAGAAAGTAAAACAAATTCAGGAGAAAATCGATGAAATTAAAGATGGCGAAGATTTCACTGTGGTTATCTAGTGTTGCAATCGCTTTCGGGTTGACTGGATGCTTCGGCACCTGTCCTGCTCCTGTAGTGATTGTTCCAAACCCAGAACTGGTTTACCCAAGCTTTGACACAAATAAGAGCTTGGTTATAAATGGTAGAAAAGAGAACGGGAACATAATCCTGTCACCTAAAGTGTTCAAGGCTATGACTACCGAACTCGTCGAGCGTAAGTATCAGGTCAAGACTCTTACTCAAATTATGAAGACTTACAACAAGTGGGACCCCACTGCAGTACAAGTAAAACAAAAAGAAGAGCCTAGCAAGAATTGGTTCGGCTTCTAAAACACCTCCAAATTGGGTGCGACTATATCTGTCGTACCTACATTCCACAACAAAGCCTATTGTTATCAAAGAACTTTTGCTATAATATTGAGAACGTAACTGTATTTTATACAAAACCAATCGGAGTATTGACCAATGATTACATGTAAAGAACTAGAAAAGACCGCTGCCTCCGTGGAAGCAGACGGCTTTGAAGATGAAAACCAAGAGAGACTTGAGAAAACAGCACAGGCATTATACTTGCTTGACCACCTAGAGAAAGAGATAGCTTCTGACTTTAAGGGTGTTGATTTCGAGAAGACAGCCGGGTTCGGCAAAAAAATGACACGTGGATTAGCTCAGACAGCAGTTGTTGGTTTGGGCGTAGCTATGGCAGGTAAGCTTGCCGAGCATGCCGAAAAGTCATACGATAAGCATATGTTCAATAAACACCAGAACGGTCTCATCGCTTTTGCAAGAAGAGAAAACCCTAGCCTTCAAGGTGTAAGCAATGGGAAAATGAAGATGTGGCTACGTAGTGCATATTCTGTTTCTCCCAAAGTAGCAAACGATCCAATGCTTGCCTCAACCTTTCTAAACACAGCTCATGCCGTAGGTGGTGTTGATTTAAACACTGCCAAGACAGTCAGCGATATAAATGCAAAAGGGGGAGGAGATTACTCAAAAGTATATGATGCAATTCGTGGATCATCTTCAAATCTCCCCTCTTATGCTATGTCTTCTTCAGGAGCGTAACATGGGACCACTTGACCAAAAAAATGAAAAAAAGAAACCACAGAAGCCTATCCTCAAGAAAAACAAACCTGTATTTAGTGGCAACTTTGCAGACTTCAATCCTGAGACAGGAGAAAAAGTAGCAGATGCTCAACAGCAAGGTGCTCTAGCAAAAATGGAAGCTCTTGGTGAGGCGAAGAAAACTAGACGTTCTGCGTCAAACAAAGAAGAGACACTAAAGGATGCAGCAACCGGTGGTTCTCTATCTTTTCTTGTATCAAATTCAGCGGTAGCAAAAGACAGTACAAGATTTAAGGCTTTAACGGCACTTCGTAAAAAAGGTCTTATTGGTGTTGGTGGAGCTATTGGGGCAGGTGTACTATCTCAAAGAAAGCAGAAAAGCGAATACAACCGGCAACAAGCTTCGAGAGAGCTGTTCGCAGGCAAAAAGACTGGTCGTTCAGAAGCGTACAAGAGCTATCTGAATGGTAAGTACAATAAGGACAAATAGTGTTTGTAAGAGCAACTACGGACGATACTAGACTTAAACTCTACAGGGATGTCCTTGCTGTGTTTAAGTCTATTCTTTCTTCTGGTCTTGAAGCATATGGTATAGATACCGAAGCAGTGATAATAAAAAACACTGTTGACAAGAATGTGAACAGAGCACCTCTTATAGTTTTAGAAAGAGGGGACATGCAGCACGTTCCAAGATCGTTAATGTTCGGTGAAAAAATCACTGCAGACCTTGTCGCAGGAACTATGAATTCTCATACGGCACACATGATAGAATATCCTATCGAAATAACGTGCTACGGAAACTCTTATCTTGAGAGTGAAAAGCTAGGTGGTCTTGCAATGGAAGCTATTCTGACAACAGGTTTAGCTATAATAAAGCAAATGCACCCAAATATAATCGGCTCTGAGTTTATAGGTTGGGGTAAGTCCGGTCTAGTAGAGGGAAAAGACTCATCTCTTGTCTCTTGTACAGTGCTAGGTAAAGTATTTCTCAAAATTGAGGGATACTATTCAATTCAAAATTAAAGGAACACGAAATGAAAAAAGATATAAATGTAGCAGACTTGGTAGCTTCAGTTACTGACGAGCAAAATGAGAAAAAAGCACTTAACAAAACTGCTGGACTAGCTTCACTAAAAGAGCGTATGTCTGGAGGAACACTTTCTAAACATGCAGAAGATGCAAAAGTTGTAGCTGATGCGGTAGCTGATGAGATAGGTGTAAATTCACTTTCTTTGTCTCAACAACTCGAAAAAGTAGCCTCTGAAATGGAAGGTGCAAACTCAGTAGAGGACATTATCAAAATTGCATCGTCTTTAGACAACTCAGACTTGGCTCATATCTCAACTATCTCAGCAAAAATGGCTGACGTTGTATTTGCTGACCTTCAAAATAAACTAGAAGCATAAGGAGATCCATCATGGCATCAACTATATTAACAGGTAATGATTTCCTTACTAATAGTAACTTGGCTCTAGTTGGCCAAGATGGAAATGTGTCCATTAACAGAGTGCGTTCAAATGATTATGACGTTGCTCTTGTTTCAAGAGATGCATTCGACTTCACTACGGGTAATAAATCTGTCCGTTTTGTATTCAGCGTGGCTCCATATACAACTGCTGCAAGACCGGGTGTTTTCGGTGCCGGTGCAGTAGGTAGATTTGCAAGCCTTGTTGATGACGGAACTTCTATTGAGTGGAAAGGTGATACTTTCAGTTCTCCTTGCCCAGGAACTCCAGATTGTCAAACTATGACAAAATACCAGTGTAATAAATACTACTCTGCAGATGCTTCAAGTTCACACTCTATCGTTAAGACAGGTCAGTGCTTTGGAACATCTGGCGACAATACTCATGGGCAACTAGATTTGACTACCGTTGAGACAATAGAAGGTATCGCTTGTGGTAATGGGTTTACTGTAATCATGCGTAATACTGGAGTTGTTGAGGTTATCGGAAATGACCAAGGTGGGGACATTGTTGTTCCTGCATCATGTGTCACTTTTGATGAGAACGATAGACCCGTCTCTATTGTGGCAGGAGAAGACTTCTTTGTTGTGCTTAAGCGTGACGGTACAGTTGTGTCTGTTGGTTCTATTCTGACAACAGCATTCTCTACAATCGAAGAAACTATTGTTGAAATGTCAGCAGGTTCAAACTTTGTAGTTCTTCTGTCTTTATCTGGACAGATCTTCAGTATCGGAGGAGCAGGAGCAAACGGTGAGTTAACTCCACCATCTATAAAGGCATTAAAGGTGTCTGCCAGTGCCAACAGAGCTGTTATTCTTGCAGAGAATGGTAATGTGTATGAATGGGGAGAAGGTCTTGCTGATGTCCAGCAGGTTCAATCTATTCCATCTGGCTCACAAGTTATAGATGTTATTGCAGGGGAAAGCTTTTCCATGGCAGTCCTTAAAGATAGATCTGTTGTTATCTCAGGTTCTGTGCCTGCATATCTTTCTGACATTACAGGAGAGAAGAGTGGTAATGCTGAGAGTATTTCTGAAATGGATGATGCCTACGACATGTTCCCTATGCTTAGAAATATAACGGGCGTGAACATCATGGCAGGAGTTCAAGAAGATAATCTTGATAGCACTTATCACAAATATGTAGCACCAGATAATACGGTTAAACCTATCGTTGTAGGAAGAGACGGATTTAGTTCTGTATTTACAGGTATACGTGGTGGCTTCAAAGGTGCTATTATTGCTAAGACAGACAATGGTGGAGATATGTGTTTTGACCTTAGAGGTTCAGAATACGACCCTTACACAGCAACAGGTCACTTACCAATTTCAACTGACTTTATCACATCAAATGCGGCAGAGAAATATGAGGTTATAATCTCATTCAGTCCATTTGGTAAGATGATTAAGTTCAGAAAAGTAAGTGGTGAATATGCTCAAGATATGCCGTTCAAACATTTATCTGTTGAAGAGACAGGATATTCTGCAGGTCGTGTAGCCTTATACGTTAGAAATGCAAAGGACTTCGTTCTTGATTTTGCAGAAGTTACAGATGAGATAAATGCATCTATTCTTCCTGCTGACATACTGTATAGGGATATGGATACTGCGGTATTACACACTCAGGCTGCAGAGCTAGTAGTTGACTTGGCTGATGCTGTGGAAACTATTGGTGACGCTGTTACTAAGTCATCTGAGACTGTACGTTCTCTTAATGCGAACTACAAACAAAACTTGGCTGATATTTTCTCAAGACTTGAGACACTAGAGGCAAACTAATGGGTATCGATAACGACTGGTTACTAGAAAACTTATCTGGAAGCTACTCTCTCGGTGCAGTAGATGATGCTGTTGACTCGCTTATTGGCGAGTACGACACGCTCATCGACAAAATAACTGATGATAAAAGAAACTATATGCTGGAGGCTGTAAGCACTATGAAAGAAAAGATAATTACTTCGAGGGTCGAAAATGTACTTGAATTGATCGACTCGACACAATTTACGGATGGCGATGAATTCAGGGTCATAGGAACGGGTATTACCGTTACGGCACGAAAGTATATCGATGGAGAGACAGGAAGCCCTGCATGGACCATAGAAAAGATAGAGCAAGCAATGAGTGGTTCTTTCGAGGAAGTTTCAAAAATAGAGACTGCTGCAGTACCAGGTGGGTATTCTAGTGTCTCTAACTCTATGACCAAGAAAGACTTGGCGGAGACTAGGAATGCTATTGCATCAAACACGGATACAATTACTGTTCCTTTTGCAGAACTTGAGACAGTCGCTACTTCTGACGGGTATTCCATACTTGACATATCTACTTTCATTACGAGGTATATCCCGGCACTCACAGAAGGTCAGATAGATCTCGTAAAGCTTAATATAGCATCAGAGCTGAAAAGTGTAAAAGTGTCTGTGTCTAATGTATCCTTTATTGAACACAATATGACAGATGGTGAGCTTAAGGGGTCTGGGTCTAAGATTACAGACTATACAGAGACAACAGCAGCCTCGTCAGCATCTCCGTATAGTGATACTCTACATGTTGTGCTTAACTATGCAGATGACTATGTAGTTAATGTAGGTGGAGTTGACTACACATATTCTGCATCAGACTTTGAAACAGCAGAAGATGTTGCAGCAGGCATAGAAGGTGAGCTTGGAAACGATACTTCTCTAAACGTATCTACAGATACAGGATATTGGTCTAAAGTGTTTCAGAACGGAAACGGAGATAGAGTCTTTGGTTGGTATGCTGAAAATACAGATGATGGTGTTTCTTATGAAGTTCAAATGATAGTCCCTACTGGTGTAGCTGACTTTGGCATAGAGCAAGATGGTGTAAATCCAGAAAAAATAATAATCACTTTCGAGCATGATGGTTTTGATCCTGTGTATCCACCTATTGCAGATATCAGGGATGCCGTAAATGCTTTTGCCGATGTGGATATTAGAGTCGTAGTTATGCCAGGGTTCTCTGATGGCGACGAGTATAATACTGCAGACAATGTAACTCTTGAGCAAGGTGCTTCCAAGATAGTTATAGAGTCAGCTCAACAGCAAACCATAACTGTATCTACAGCCAAAGCCCACAAGACAAAATTAGTTCACAATACGGACTTCTCTGCAGCTACAGCACAGATAGGGGTGTTCGAGGTCGTAAAGTTCAACCCTACAAACACATACTCTGTAACTATTGGTGGACAGCAATTAGATTTAGACCCGTCAGCAAATGGCAATGAGTCAGTTGTAGATGAGACGTCTCTTGCTCAAAAAATTGCGTCTATGGTTAATGCTGCGGCACTAGGTGTAGTTGCATCATCTACTGGAACAATAGTTACTATAGTGGTATCATCTGCAGGCTCTACTATTACAGTGTCTAACTCAGGAGAATTCAATTATGTGCAGCCTATAAGTAGAGACACATTGCTTAGATATGACATCAGAAACATTCCTAATGTTAATGCATCTACAATATCTCAATTAAGAAAATCAGGTAATGTGGTAACATCAAAAGGAGAGCCTTTAAATAAAACTGATGTGAGCAAATTATCAACTTCAGGGATCGTGTACAGTGACTCATTTATTATGTTTCCACAAGTTCCTACTCTTGTAGACGAGACAGAGAATTTCGTGCAGAAGATTGGAAGATCAGCAGTTGCACTTGAGCAGACAGTCAAGATAGAGAAAGAGAAAATAGCTACTGCAGGAGATCTTGTTTCTCCGATAGTTAGAAGTATGGCTAAGCCATTATTTCCACTTTACTCAACAGATCAAGCAAAGTCTAGTAGATGGTTCTTTGTTGAAGCAGGGGCAAACAGTTTGGCGGCAAGGTCAACGATAGGTATCGCATTGTCTACGATAGCTCCAAAAGATTACGAGAAGCTTGTGTTGAAAGATGATAACGCTACATTCTCGTCAGTAAGAGAAAAAAGACTTCCTAGTGTAGGGCAGAACTATGAGTCTATCATCAGTCTACTTTCCGAGAAGACACAATCATATAATGCAAGTGGGCAGAAAGCAATTATTCCTATCCCCTCAGATATCGTTTCGTCGAACATGATTGACATAATAGAGGCATACCTAACTAAAGTACAACTTGATGGCTTTATTAAGTTTGCCTTGCTTCCTCAAATAGTTTCCGGTGACGAGTTTATGAAGATGGACAAACTGAAGGCTGAAGTAGCCAGTATCTTTTCAACACTAGATCTTGTTGGCACGATTGTCTCAGTGAGCGATAAATATAGAGTGGTTGTTGACTTTGAAGATTTGGAGCCAGATGTGTGGGCTATTAGAGATGCTTTCACCGGCACAACTTTTGAAGTTGAGCATGTTGTTCCTGACTTTACATGGGAGACAAAAGCTCCATTCCCTTCAACGGACATAATAGAGCACACAGGTACAAGATATGTAATCAAGCCTGAGATAATGAATAGCTTTATTATACTAAAAGACCCAGACTCATTATACAAGGCTCTTCTTGAGCTTACCATACAGATAGACGACTCTCTTATGGAGCAAAGGTTTATAGCACTAGCAGGGTCGTACGTCATTGATGCCTCTAAGGTATTAGAACTGTATGCAGATGAACTGTTCGCATCGTATGTGTTTGGTGTAAACGAGGCCGAGACTCCTCCTGAAAACAACTACGGGCTTGGGGGCATCCCAATAGATGCTACTGTGACAATGAGTAAGCTTTACTTTAGAAACATGCGTAACCAGGCATTGCCAAAGCCTGAGAAAAGATATGCAATGTCAACAGAGCTTACTCTACAGAACTATACCAAGCACCTGTATAGAAAAGTGCATATTGGTGATGTTGACTCAAGAGTTGATATTCCATGGAGAGCTGTACTTACAAGAAGAGTATATTCCGGCAGAAAGTGGGTAAATGTTACAACTCTTGGGAACAAGACTGAAGAGACCATAAACAGTTTTCACATAGAGATAAATAGTGACAGCCCAGTCGAAGATAGAGTATATAGAGAAATAGCTAGAACCGGATATTTCTCATCAAATATAGACCTTGGACTAAACCACTTGTCAACTGGAATTTCAACAGAATTTAAAGACTCTGTTTGGAATATACTTATTGATGCTATAGAGATAGCAGACGATGGATCTATTGTGTCCATTAACAGTGCTAAGTCATACCTTCAAGCATTGTATCAAGGGTTTGAGCGAATGACGCAGGAGCAGTTTGGTACACTTCTCCTTGGTAGGAGTGCGTATTTTGAGTTGGAAGACGAGGAGCAAGACGACATATATAGTCCAATCACGACTTTATTCCTAAAGATCCTCTTATACTTCAAAGATAAAAAAGCAACCATAGCATACGCTAACTGGAATGCTGAGTTTGATAAGATACTAGGTCTACTGTTTATGGATGATGAGTTTGAAGAAGAAATTCTTTCATATGAGGCATTCCTTCTTTGGGTTGGAGCCATGGGTGCAATGTCTGCATTCTCATGGGAAAGCTCATTGAGTACAGATATCCTAGCTATTGCTGGGTCGGTAGATATGGACGGATATAAAGAAGCGATACTGAGAGTGGAGACGGCTATGGCTCCAGACTTTGAAAGTGTCAATGAAAATAGTTATAGTACGACAATATCTATGTCCAATGTTGATGGGTTCATAATTCCGACCATAAACATAGTAGCAATAAATGTTGCTCCTGTGGCAGATGCTGGACCTGACAAAACAGGTACAACAAGTGTAACTTTTGAGTTGAATGGATCTGCAAGTACAGATGCTAACACACTAGACACTTTAACCTACATATGGACTATAGAAACAGACCCTTCGTCTGGAACTGACAGTATTGTCAATTCCGGAGAAAAGATAGCGAGCTTCACTCCTAGTACAGCAGGGACTTACACAATTAAACTTGTTGTTAGCGACGGAACTCTAAGCAGTGAAGATACTGCAACATATACAATCTCATAAGGAGTAAGTAGTGAAATATAAAAAACAGGTGGGGCTAGTAACTCACCCGGAACTCAGAGATTTATCCAAGACAAAAACCTTATTCGTTGATGGAGTTTCTGCTGCACGTATGGCTCTTGACTCAAAGGATGCCCTTGTCCACGGAGACGTTACAGGAATGTGCGACTTTCTCCTAGCAAAGGGACACACCAAGCGACTTTATGATATGATTGCAGACGTAACTATATCACATTAAGGAGAAAAAATGGATTTCCACACTATGTCATGCACGAAGCTGAGAGGCTTTTTGGAAGGCAAGCGAACCGAATGGTTTACTGACAATATCACACTTACTGATCTTCAACTTATAAAGAGAAGAATGTATCAGTGTAGCCCACAAGTGTATGCAAAGATGAGTAGATTTTTTGGCTTTGTTGAACACAATATAGCGAGAAAGAGAAAATGAGATGGCTTCGTGAGAAATTAAATCCTGTATCTAAAACAACATCTATACATTCTCAAATGTATGTATTTGATGAGCACACGGAGGCAACTGTATATGCAGACCTTATGACGCAAATAGAGCAGAGTCCAAATCTGGAACTTGTAAAAGAAGAAGAGAATTGGGATCAAACAGGTATTCTTACGAAGATTGTAACATATAGAAGAAGGAGCTGACATGGCCAAGAGTGACTTAACTAAACTTGAGATTTCTGGAGTGCTGAGAAAAATGCATATCTTTAATTCATTAGACATAGAGACTGGTTTAATAGAGGGCAAGACAGATAGTATCAGGAAGTCACACAGGGTAGGGCTCAACACCTTTGCAAGCGGTGGATACAATGAGAAATTCGGTATCGACATGATGAATAAGATTGTTGGAGGGAATGGCATCATAGCTGTATCTGCAACAAGAGGTCTCGACTTCGCTATATTCACAATAGACATAAAGTCTGTCTTTGATGACAGAACACTACAAATTAAATACCCACACGGAGGATATAAATAATGGCAAATATTGTTATAAATGCAGGTGTTTCTAAGATATACAAGAATAAAGCTTCTGGTATAGCTTCAGCACTTAAAGGGAAAAGTATTATTGGGTTCATGGATGTGAGACCAGTAAAATACAAAAACAAGACAAAGCACATAGCCGGTCTAAGATATGATAAAAATGAGAGAACATTTTTCCTCACCTCCCCAAAGAGAGCTGACGCTGTAAATATTGGTGTCTTTATTTCTACATATGACCTTGAACTTGTTCACGGTAAGATTATGGCAAAAGAGGAGCTTCGTGATGTGTACGAGCTTCCGTCTGTGTCGGCCAAGTTTGAAAGAGGTGGATATGATAAAGAAATGGAAGCTGCACCCGGAGAGCGAACAGTAAACGTGCAGCCAAAAAAAGTAAACCTTAAGATCATAGTTGCAACTGCAACAGACAGGCTTATCTTGAGAAACTCCAAGGGGTTTATTTTCACTTGTGACTTCAAAGATGGAAAATGGTATACATTGCGACCTGGGACAAAAAAAGCTACAATATACAATATGAAAACAGACGACTTAGAAAGTGCCAGTGTATTTAGAGACTCTCTACCTTTCCCTGCACTTGACAGAAAGCTGTTCGACAACTCATCTATGCTTGAATTTGAAGATTTCGACATGGATAAGCACATCAAAGAAAACGTGTAACAGGAGACAATTATGGCAAGGAATTTCGACTTTAAAAAGTATAAAGCTATCGTAGATTATATTCAGGGGTCAACTGGTGGAATAACCACATCAATAGACAACCTCCTTAAGGGGAGCATTGAACTAAGAAGAAATTCCGTAGCTTCTATTGTTAAGTACAGTACGTCAATCAAAGAGGTTGTTATCGGGAGACTGACATCAACCATCAGGACTGACATATGGGCTTCCTCTGGTGATATAAAGCTTGCAGTTATCGCAGGTACTACAGTATCATTTGAGGAAGACTATAAATATGAGCCTGACTCTATGTTGCCATCATCCATAAACCCAAGCATACTTAATGCTATTGGTGAGAAGTTTGTAAGGAAGAGTAGTGGAGAAATTGTCCTTCAGAGAGAATATTCTCCATCAGTAACAACTTTTGCAGACGGTGATATTCCAAGCATTCTCTTCCTAAAGGAAAATTATGTAACGAAACAAGATGGAACTTTCTATGGAAAGGTGATCTTAGCCTCTGACTCTAAGAGTAACCGGAAGTCTGCAGTAAATGGAATTATAGCCGAGAAACTATCTGGGACCTCAAAAGAAAAAAAAGAAATGCGTACCTATTCAAAAAAGGTGTTGTCCAACTTTTTTGATGTTGCAGATAACGGAAAGATATCAATGTCGTCAAATCCAACAGCTCTCGTTGTTGGACCAGGTGTTGTGCTATCAGATGCACCTACAGAGAAGTCATTAATCACGTCTAGTAACATTTACAGTGCAGCAGTGAGAAAAGACCTCTCAAACATGACTCCTTGTGTCATGGAAACAAGTGGAGTAGGGATAGATAAAGTATTAACAGAAGACGATGCTATGGTTGATATATTATCAATAGGTACAATTACAGAAGATGTTCATACTCTTCCTAAAGACTGTCAGCCGGGGTACACGACTTCTATAATTCACGCCTCGATTGAAGATATGTCAAACAACTCTGTTCTTGATAAGTATGGTGTGATTGAAATGGAAGGAATACTAAACTTAGATAAAGAGCAGTTTAGACCTACTGAAGCTGTCTCTATGTTTACTAGGCTATTTGCCTTGACGCCTCTAGGACACACTCCTGCCCAAGAAGATGTTGTTAAAGCTCGTGGAAAAACAGCATCTACAATAAAGCTCGTTTATGAAATGGTTGCATCTAGGCTACTTATAGAAAACAGAGGCTTGTTTATTGACAATAGAGAATACTTAAATCAAGTAGCCATATCATCACTGTTGTTAAAGCCTACATCGTCCCCGGAATTCAATAGACGACCAGTATTGCAGTCTCTAGTTAACGACATAGCAACTGTCAGAGATCTATCTGACATGCTGAATGGCATCACCTCTTCTACTTCCACTGGAAAAGTAAGGAGTTGGTAGATGGCTTTCTTGGAAGATGTGCTCACCCCCATGCTGGGAATATATACAATTACTGCAAGGTCTGAGTTTAATGGATTTGCCCAATGGTATACTATTAACGTAGAGCGTTCTCCAAGTTCAGAGTTTGCGGCACCAGAGGGATATATTATGACATCCTCAAACGAAGTAATCAGTACGGCAGGAGTAGCGTTAATAGAGACTTATGTACCAAAAATGATACTAGATATACAGAAGCTAATTCTTGTACTTCCCAGTCAAGATGCAAAGCCTGACAGCGGACCGACATCAAAGGTTCCAGTGTTCTCATATGTAGACGCTGCTGATATTGCAGACCATGCTTTAAATATCCCTTATGTTCTTAATGCCCTACTTACTAAAGTCGGGTCTGAGGCAGGAGTTACAATGTCTTCTTCTCTCCAACAGACATATATATTGTTTGGTCAATACTTTGTAGTCCCACCGTATACGATAACATATATGCTACAAGTAAGCAGGCTTACTCCTATGAGTGCTATGGGGACAATATATCAAGGGCTAGGACTTGTCCTTAAGCAACAGACTGGAGGGGAATTCGTTCTTACTGACTTGACAACACTAATGGGTGGTCCAGCCACTTCTGTGAGTAGTGGTAATATCGTGTCGGTTACTTCTGGGTACGACTTTACGAGAATACCAAAGACGCAATCTATTCACTTTGATGCCGGTGGAGACATAACAGATACCGACTTAACAAAGAGACAAGATGCCGAAGCTATTGGAAACGCAGACTTGGAGAGCCACAGTAATTATGCCAACAACCATTTGCTTACCAGAGGTACAGCAGGAGCTGCCGTTTCGGTAGCTGTAGGATCTGATGCTCATATGGTTCAAGAACCAGTGCCTCTTCTTATGACCGCAGGGCTAAAAGATATTATCCCAGACGGTGATGGTAAAGCTACTATATCACTAGGTGATGTAGAAAAGGTAGTACAGCTTGAGCGTATAAAGAAGGTCAATGACCAACTGTTTGCTAAGGTTGACATGAATGCTACAGAAGAAGAATGGAACTATGCTGCGGCTAAAGTTGTACTTGTTGCCTTGTTTATGGAGAAACTACAAGCTATAATGAGTCTAAAGATATTAATGGCATCATCGTCCAAAACAGCAGTTGTAGATGATACTCTTGTTGAAGCATATGGAAATATTGAGTTCTCTGATGGAGAAGTATCCCTTCAGAAGGCTGTAATAAGCAATACGGGGGTGGAACAAGTTACTGAAGAGGGGAATTTGGCAGACCACGGATTTGTCATCGGAGTAACTCTGGTACTACAAGCAGGACTTCAGACATCAACAGTATCCTATGTAAACTTATCAGAAGCATATGAAGGAATTTTTTAATGGAAACACTAGACGTAGTAGTAGGTAACACGGTTGACTTTTTTGTGGACGTAGAGGGTATGACAGACTCCCCTACTGAGGCAAAGATTGAGATTTACAAAAACAAAGTATATGGTATTGGACTAGAAGAAATAGTTGATACTTTCTTGCCATCTCTCATATCGGGGCAGACTATTCAGTTCTCCTTTGATACCGATGTGATGGCACCTATCCCCTCTGTGCTGTATGGGCGTTTTTTTGTTAACGATAATGGCAAGAAGATAAACGCCTATTTCAAGCTAAAATTTATATACTGACTTTTGCACAAAGTTAAGGTATAATTACAGTGTTATTAAACACACATAAAAGGAATACCCTATGGCATTAAGAAAAAGAAGAATTGGATCGATTGACGGTCTTACAAACCTACTAGCTAGTAAGGTTGGCGTAGCAGCTATTATGGCTGCAAAAGCTGACGTTGAAGCTTCAAACAGTGTTTCTACAGTTGCATCATCTGCAGCAGTGAACGAAATTGTATTAGGTTTAACTAACCAAATCAACAACTTGTCTACAGGAATGAATGGACTTATTGATGATGCGGCTGACACAGGTAACACTGTAACTTGGTCTGTTGATAAGATCAAAGGATACGTTGCATCTGTTGATGACTCTATTGTTGTCTCTGACATCTCTGAGAGAGATAATGTTTCTGACGTATACGACTCATTGATTGCATATGTAATTGATACTACTGGAGATACTTCTCTTGGTAATGAAGAAGGTACTGCTGCGGCATATATCTACATTGACGGTTCAGGTTGGGCTCTTTTACAGATCCTTGCACAGAACATTGACGTAACTCCATTCGTTAAGTATTCTGACATCGTTAACGATCTTACTACTGGTGGTACAATGGTTCCATTGTCTGCTGAGCAAGGTAAAGAACTTAAAAGTCTTGTTGACGCTGCGGCTGACTCAACTGAGATTGCTGTTGATAACGGACTTGTTATTACTGGTGACGGATTTGACTCTACATACACTCCTGTTGGAGCTGTTATCGGAGGAACTGCAGAAGTTGAAGTATCGTCTGGCGTTTGGGACGTTGTTGATATTGTTGCAGGTGCAAATGGTAAAGCATGGCTTTTACTTCCAACTACAGCTAACGAGTACGATGGTAAAACTTGTCGTATCTCATACCTTAAGTCTTCTACTGAAGCATAATCTACCAGGCAGGGGGCTTCCCTTGCCTACCCTCCACATAAAACCACCCTTTTTACATTGTTTGTTTTTATTAAACTTTACGCTATAATACTGTTGTGGGCAAAACCAAATCAAAACAGAAAGGAATAATGTCATGACATTTTTTCAAAAAGTAGCAAGCTTCGGACAAGCAGTTCAAGCAAGCGAGGACGTAGAAAGCATCGTAAAAGTTGCAGCAGAGAGTGATGTATCACGTAACGATCTTATTGTATTACACAACCTAACAGTAGGTAATGTATACACAGGTGAAGATATTGTAAAAGTTGCAGAGGACGAAGCAGATAGTATTCTACTTGTAGCTGTATCAGCATACGAGAAAGTAGCATCTGGAGAAATCGACGAAGCACAAGCTATCTCAATGGTAGAAGAAGCTGGTCTTGTAGCAGACGATCTTTATGACGTTGCAGGTCTTATTGACAAGCAAGCATCAGAAGCTGGCGTTGTTGCAGATCAAGATGTATGGGAAAAAGTAGCTGAAGCTCATGAGTTCCTTGTAGAAGCAGGACTAGATCCAGTAGCTTCAATGGAATTTGCTGAAACTTATTCTGCTGCAGAAGATGGAGAAGCTCAAGATAAAGTAGCTTCAGAATTTGACGGGCTAGACGAAGAGTCTTTTGACAAAATCGCAGAAGCTCATGAATTCCTTTCAGACATTGAAGGTGTTTCGCTTACTGATCTTATGGATGAGTATGACAAAGAAGCAGGTTCTAAAGTTGACGCTGCAAAAAAAGCACTTAACTCTGTGAAAGACGATCTTTCAGGAGAAAAGTCTAAGCGTGTAGCTAAGTCAATGAAATCTGGTCTTTGGAATAAAAAATCTAAAGAAGATGTTGGAATGAAGTCATTCGGTGTCTATTCGCAGAAGAACCTTAAAGGTAAGCAGAAAGCTGTAGAAAACCGTAAGCATTTAGCACGTGGTGGAGCAGCAGTAGCAGCACTTGGTGCAACTGGTGCAGCGGCAGGCTCAATGAGTAAAGAAGCATCAGAAGCATTCCAAGCAGAAGATGCAGTATGGGAAAAAGTAGCTGAAGCTCATGAGTTCCTTGTAGAAGCAGGACTTGATCCAGTAAATTCAATGGAATTCGCTGAGACTTTCTCTGCAGCAGAAGATGAAGAGGCTCAAGATAAAGTAGCTTCAGAGTTTGATGGTCTTGATGAAGAGTCAATCGATAAGATTGCTGAAGCACATGAGTTCCTTTCAGACATCGAAGGTATTTCGCTTACTGACCTTATGGGTGAGATTGAGAAAGAAGCCGGTTCTAAAGTAGACGCTGTTAAAAAAGGTCTAAAGAGAGCTAAAGATGACTTTACTGGTGCAAATGCTAAAGCAGTTGATAAGTCAATGAAATCTGGTCTTTGGAATAAAAAATCTAAAGAAGCTGCAGGCGTTAAATCGTTTAAAGGCTACAGCAACAAGACACTTAAGGGTAAGCAGAAAGCTGTTCATACTCGTAAGAACTTAACTCGTGCAGGTGTTGTTGCCGGTGGTACTGCTGTTGCAGCAACTGGTGCAGACGCTACATTTAACGGTAGAGGGTAAAACCTCTACTTAAGGAGTAGACCATGAGCACTTATTCTTTTGCAAGAGATGCGATGTCTGGCAAGTCTGTCAGACAAGCTAAGAAACTTAGAAAAAGTCTAAAAGCAAGTGGTGCTAACGATGCAACAATGAAAGCAGCTTCTAAAAGCGTAAGGAAATCCAAAGCGGAAAGTACATACGTTAGAGGAACTGCTGCCGCTGGTGCAGGTGGAGCATACATTGCTACAAAAGACAAGAAAGACGACGATAGCTTTATCCCAAAAGACTATTGACTTTCACCCTCCCATCCAAGGATGCGAGGACTGAGGGCCCATGAAAAGACAAGGACATAGAATGGACTATAAAACACTAGCCATATCAATAGCATCAGCAGAAGACCCTTACGGTGAATTTGCAAAAGAAGCGTCGGATTTAGACGAAGTGCATAAGACAACTCTAGCAAGAGAAGTTAATAAGCAAATGTTTATAAGCAGACTAGACGGACGAGAAGGTGATGGACATATCGACTTCGACGTTATAGAACCTGAGTTGAAAGATACTCATGTGACAAAAAGTGTAGGAGATCCAACTGTGGAAAAAGTAGCATCAGAACAGCCTAGCAAATCTCCTCTTGAGAAGAGAGCTATGGTTGAAGACTCTATGTTTGTCGTTGCACCAAGACAGACTATTAAAGCAAAATCAACAACAGGTGGAAGTGCTAAAACTTTCAGAAAAATAGCAGAGCATATTATAGACGATGACTTAGATAGAATTTCAGACAAAGAGAAACAAGCTTTTGATGAAACTAAAGTCAGAGCTGTAGCTTTATTGAATGATATGTTTGGTGCAGAGCTAGAAGGCATCACTAAGATGGCTGACGATGCCTCTGAGCTTAGATCCGTGATAGGTGCAGCCATTGGTAAGGGATTGAGTAATGTAGTCCCTGAGATAGTAGCTATATCAAATGACGCAGAGAGTACGCTTCTTAAGGTGGCATCAGTTGATTTAGATGACACTAGAGCTAAGGCTGTCGATGCTTCACTTGACTATATGGTTAATCTGAACGAAGCAAAAGCATTGGTGAAACAAGCTTCCACACAACAAGAACTTGATAAGCTTGCATTCATCGCCCCATTGCTAGGGGGAATAGCTCGCTTGGGTTTTAATGTAGCCAAGGGTGCAGCCAAAGGTGGCCGTGCTCTTGGCAAGGGTGCGTGGGGGACAATGAAGCTACCTGGTAGAGTTACCGGTGCGACTAAGAACCTGCTCACTTTGAAAAACCCAGCTAAGGGTTGGAAGGATGGAGGGGGCTTAATGACAACATTAGGAACCACTGCTGTTCTTGGAGGGGCTGCTCTTACAGCAGGTCCAACTATGGATAAATATCAAGAAATGACACAACGCATATAGTGTCGTTAATTAAAGGGAACGCACTATGAACATTGAACTTATAAAGTCACGCTTTACTCCAGAGATGCTTGGAGCTATAAAAAACGAAGTTGATACTTTTGTGCAGGAGCGTTTCACTCTTGATGACTACACGATAAACAAACACCTTATTGACACATTCTTCATTCAGCCAATCTTCTATTCCACCTTACTGAACTACTACACGATGTATGAACAGCGTTCCACATTGTCTTTGTCTGACATATATAGTGACGATGCAATCTCTCCAACAAAAAAGGATGCGTACTTCGCTTCTTTTGCTGCGGACATAGGGATTAATACCACAAACATGTCATCAGAGGATATGGTCTCTGCCATAGAGAATAGACTTACTGTGTCAGATACAAGAATTCACTCTGACATGATGAGAATTGTTAAACAATACGACAAGGCGATAGATGGTGCAACTGGTGTATTTTGGACGATGTTCAGAAACTCACCAGACCACATGTATTTTAGTCACAATAAGTTTGGTGCCGCAATGATGTACGAAGATCTAGTATCTGAGGTTGAGATTGTAGATATCATGAACCAACCTATTACCATGGGAGATATTGAGAAATACAGAACAATGTCTAATTCCGGTAGAGTTACTAACTTTATAGATATCTATGTGGACACTCATACCTTTAAGGAACAGCTCGTAATAACTCTCGCTGACGGGGAGACAGACACATATGTTCTCCCTGCTAAAAAATGGAAGAAAATTGAAGTAAGCGAAGCGGACAAAAACAATATTAAATGTACAAATATGGAAGGTGGGTATATAGGATTTGCCTCACGGTCTATAACATTTGAAGCAAAAGGTCCACTAAACACAGTGATTAACCTAGAAAGCTATCTTGATGATGTCGTAGTTGAAGATCAAGTCAAGTCAGACAATCCAACATATGACATTGAGTTTTTCGGACTACTCCCAGTATATGTAGATATTAAACTTCAAAATCAGAACTCGATAGCCAGAGTAGCTTCATATCTTGGTACACCTTTAGATGGTAGCAAATGGACAATGAAAGTGTCAGAGCTTTCGAGAGTATTACAGAAGAGTGGAAACTCTATAGTGGGCATGGATGCTGTAATCTGGATAAATCCTCTTATTAGTAAAAAGATATCCATCTACAACAACAACTTGGCACTAAGCCCAAAGTCTATATTCTCGTGGATAGATATTGACAATACATGTATCAAGGCTTCCACAATTACTGATTTGGAGACAGGCGATGTTACAAGCCTATAATTCACTTTATCCATATCAGTTTGAAGCGTTGAAAGATGATGAGTATATAATAGCTGCCACAAGCAGATTAGACTCACACAACTCCATAATAAATGCTAACATATTGTCGTCAAAAACAGGTGTTCTTATACTCCCATCAACGATACATGATATCGATGCAACCACTTTTGAATTTAGAGACGGTAAAGGTGAGCCTATCACGACAGAGATAGTTAAAATAAACTCTGGTAACGGGTGGGTAAATGTTGGACTTAGTGGACCAATACAGAACACAAATGACTTATACTTGGAAAAAGGTAAAGTGGTTTTTGTTCAATTCTTAACACCTGCAATCCTCTACAATAAAACGCTTACTGGAGACATATCTACAGACGGAGTTATGTTTTCAAAGACATATTACTCTAGGCTAGAGATGTTATATAACTTTAGACTTGGATGTCACTATTGTAAGGTTCCAGAGACCATAACAAGCATAGACCTACTGACTGGAGATATTGAAACCAATGAGGGTTCTTTCCATACAGACTATCCTTTGTCTATATCTTATTTGGTTGGGGACACTGTTCCCATTGGCGAGTTTGTAGATAAGGCAGTCACTCTCACTCTCGAACCTCCATACGTTAAAGTTTCCATAAAAAAAGAGTATCATTACATAAAAAGAATATTCTCGTTCGACTCTAATAAGATTATCGAACTCCTAGACTAACAAGGACACACTATGATCGATCCGTATATCCAACAATCACAAGCAAGTATGTATATGAGCCCTTGGCAGGGTTTCACGTCTAGTCCAGGAATGATGTCTGGTGGACCACAAGGATATATGGGTACAGGCAGTATGTCTAACATGCAGAACCAATTTGGTGGTGGAGGCTCAGGTGTAGGATCTTCTGCATATGGAGCTATGTACGACAATCCATTTACAACAGCTTTTGCTATGCAGAGGACAAATGTACTGGCTAGACCAAAAGGGGCTCATTTTGCAGGGTTTCAAGCTCATGCAGACAATATTGCAATGGGTACTGGTGCGGCAATGACTGCAACAGGAATGGAAATGGGAGGAAGCCTTGCCGGAGGTGTAGCAGGTGCAGCAATGGGTTCAGCTATACTTCCTGGTATCGGAACACTTATTGGTGGTATAGCAGGTTCTATGCTTGGTGGGTCTGCCGGAGAAATGGCAGGAGGTGCTTTTGCAAATAGAGCAGGTGCTCAAACAGAAGTTCATAGATCCCTTATGGGGTTAGCAAATCCAAGTAGCCCGTATGGTGGCGGTTTTGGTATGGGTAAAAAAGATACCAAAGATATTTTCCGTGGAATGGAGAAAATGGCAGGAGACGATCCGTACTTTGGAATGGGCGACATTAGTAGAATACTCGATGAGGGTATTAAATCAGGAAACATAAAAGGTGGCTCTGGTTCAGGAGATATAAAATCCAAACTAAAAGGTCTGAAAGAAACAGCTAAAAGTCTAGTTGAGATATTCGGTGATAGTGATATATCTGAGATAATGGATACATTGAGACGATTAAACGGAACAGGAATGTCTAACTCTCAGGCAGTTCAAACATCAAGAACAATCGGAATGGCTGCTCGTGCTATGGGAATGAAAGAAGGGGATATGTTCAACCGTGTGTCTCAGGACTCACAAGCAAAAGCAGATGCAGGAATTATGACAGAGGGAGATGCCTTAATTAATGACTCTACAAATCTTCTTGCATTTAAGTACAGTGGTGACTTGAAAGATAGATTTACAGGCAATGATGACTTCATTAAAAAGGCAGGAGCATCAATGAGTAAGTACACTAAATTACTAAGTGGTAATTCAGGTGCACACATGCTCGCAACTAAGAATGAGGCCAGTGAAGCGGCATTAATGGCGATTGCGGAAGCAACAGCAAAAACTAATGTCGGAGGCAAAGAAGCCTTTACTAATCTGTCGAGAGAAGACCAGGTAAAAGAGCGTCAGAAGGCAATGACACAAGTTATAAACCAACAAAAGAATGGAGTGGCTCTAACAGGAATGGTCGCAAGTCTTTCTGCAAACGGAACACTTGAGGAAAAAGATCGCTCCGATATCCTTCATGGTAACACGGTGGCTCTCACTAAAAGAATGAGTCCTGTCTCTACAGACTATACAACAGGTGACGACTATGTTAAGAACCAAGGAGACAGACAAGCTAGGGTGATAAAAAAGGCATACAATGACACCATAGCTCAATACTACTCTGGAACTTCTGTCACAGAACAGGACAAATACGTGGCTGATGTACTTGACCAAAAAGGTGAGGCACAATACAAGAGTGCTATAAATAAAGAGGTCCAAGGGGAACAGGCAAGTGCTATGAGTAAGTCTGGGTCTTTTGACTCAAGATGGCAAGCTATGTTGACTCAGATGTCATCAGCATGGGGTCAGTTTACAGAAGACATTGTAGGCAAAACAAAGATGGCTCTCACTGGAATGCAGACAGGGCCTGCTGCTAGTGCGGCAAGTATGTCAGCTACGGTTAATGTGGCCAACTCTTCTTCTATCGCACAAATGTATGATGACAAAGCAAGTCCTACATTCGACTCTGCTGATATGGTAACAACTGGAGATAGAGGCACTAGCATCTCAAATTCTTGGAGTTGGAGAAGTAATGAAGTAAATACGATGGTCAGAGGCATGGCACATCAGGCAGGTCTTGACAAGGGTAGTCTAGGTACTATGAATGTAGAAGAATTGTCAGCAATGACAAAGAGTGGCTTTGCAAGTGAGGCATCAAGAATAGAAGGGTTAAACGAGACAGACCAAAGCTTCAAGCCTGTCATAGAGGGAAGCAAATCTATGGCAGAGCTATCATCAGAGATGACAGAAATAGGGGGAGATGGATACACTAAAAAACTTGAAGCATTCGCTACAAAAGTGAAAACATCAAACCTTAAAGGTGCAGACGGAATGAACACTGCCGTGACTGACATAAATAATGATGGAGCTGACATATTCAATACTGGTTCGGCAACAAGATATGGGCTGTCTGTATTGTCTAACGAGAGTGAGCAGAGCTTATTCGGATTAGACCTTCTTGGTGGAGATGCCAAGGCGAGAGGAAAGCAAACACAAACAGTAGATGATATGGTTCTGCTTAATAAGACTGGTCAGAAGCACAACATGGCTGTAAAGAATGCAATGAGTGTTGCTTCTAGTGTTGACTTTGAACAATTAAAGGCAGACATTGGAGATCTTGGTTCAAGAGACGGTGTAGCACAATACCTAGAAGAGTCTGGTGTTGGCAAAGATTTAGACAAGCAGTCCAAGGCTGTATTGTCTCAAGCTTTGAGAGCAGGTCATGGAGACAAGACAAAGACAAAAGAGGCATTCAGATATCAAGCCGGCACTGCTAAAGAAACCATACGCTCAGGAACAAACTTTCATTCAACAATGAGAACCCTTGGGTTTAAGGTTGAAGGAAGTGTCTCTAAACAACAAATAGACAGACTGGGTAAAGAGTTGGAGTTTGCAGGGACAAGAGCTGTACTTGACAAGACTGAAGAGGACACAAGCCCTATGGCTAGACGACTAAAAGGGTATCAGTCAATAATTAGGGAACAGCAAGGGTTCGCTGATGACAAAGAGGGTAATGCAAAAGCACTAGAAATTATGCATGCCCAAGGAAGACAACTTCAAAGAACTTCTGGTGAGCAAGCAATGGCTTCTCAGCAACCATTTAGCACAATGGGTAGACTATTCAAGCAGAAAGACACAGTTGAGGAGCAGGAGAGCTTTGGCTCAAACCTAGTTAAAGATGCAGTGGCACTAGATGCTTCTTCTCAAATGCTAGGAAAAACAGAGAGTGAGAAGAAGGCTATCTTTCAGGCAGCTCAAACATTTGGTTCTCTATCTGGAGGAGATGATGGTGCTCTGGTTATGCCTGCTAATGTTAAGAAATGGAAGAATGACCATTCAGACATGAGTAAGGAAGATATTCTTATTGCACAAAAGTTATCTCGTGTAGATAAAATAAAAGGCATAAGTTTTAAAGAATTTAGTAGTGCTACCGGTGATGGTGCGATGCTGGACGCTGCAAAGAAAACTGCTGAGAATGTATTTGGTAAATCCTTGAATACAAAAAACGAAGTAGCTCAGAGTCTAGGGTTGCTGGGTACATTCAAACAAGGAGCCGATGGAAAGTTTGCTTCAATGACAGATACTGAACTTATGCAAAAAGAGAAGGTCGCTAGGTCCAAAGATTTCAAAGAAAGAGATTTTACAGAAAGAGCGTTGGTCAATGCTGCCGACAACTACAAGAAGAGAACACACCATGATGCAGATGCAACACAACTATCTGCACAGATGTTTACTGACGCAGGGATTAGTGGTATGACAAGAGGTAGTGTTGCTGATAAAATGAATGGTTCGGCAAGAAGCCTTTCAGAGGATCTATTGAGTCAGATAAACCAAAACCTAGTACGCTTAGTACAGAAAGCTGAAAACCCAGCAGGTAAGTCCCAGAACAATAATGTTTATGGGGATGGTGGTGATGGCAACATGGGAGGAGCCAACAACCCTATCGTGACAGACATTTCTCTAAATCAAGATACAGAAGCCAAGAAGATACCTGTATCCAAGTCCCCTGAAGACACAGTAAGACAAGATGCTCCGATAGAAGTCAGTGGTGGAAACAAGCAAGCCAAGCCAATTAAAGGAAATGAGCCTGCAACAACTGGGTCGGATAAGGCACCTCCTCCTGCACCTACTCCAGTAGCATATTCAGTCGAGGCTATAACAGAGAAGAAGAACAAGAGTGGGGATATGTATAATCCTACTGTTGGTGGATCTTCAAGAAGTACCGTAGTGTCAAAAAAGGGTGTAAGCTTTGATGGTCTACAGAAAGACACAGCGAAACTAATGTTGGTAGCAAGTAGATCCATGGCCAGCGATGGTCATTCTATGATTGTAACTTCAGGGACGGACAGACCTGAAGGGTACGTTGGACCAAACGGGAAACCGGGTAAGTCGAAACATGAAGATGGAAAAGCCTTTGATATAGGAATAAAATCCTTCAAGAATAAAGATGAGGCAAGAGCTGCAGGTAAGAAAGCCTTGGCAAGAATGCAAAAAGGATATACAGGAGGGATTGAAGCCATTGAAGAAAAAGGTCATATCCATTTTGAGTTCAATGATGACAAAGAAAAGTCCGGATACATAGAAGACAATAAGGCTATGGATGCAACAAAATTTGGGCAAAAGAGAAAAGCCTCAAACCTACAGTCTGTACAGTTAGGCGTTGGTGGGTCAGCAAAATCCGATGCAGTTGACGCAATAGGAGCGAAAGCACCTCCTAAATTAAAAGCCACTAAAGAAGAGGCCGAAGCATCCAAAAAAACGATGAAGGAACTGTACAAGAGAGCGACTGGTGGACTTCGTGACTTCATAGATAAGAGAACTACAGACCGTGCCAATGATGACAGAACTATGCACCATGGAGATAGCCTAGTTATAAAAGAGCAAATAAAGACAGATAGGGTAAAAGGCAAAACAGCAAAAACTACGGTCTTGAAAAAAGCAGGGTTTGATAAAGATGGCAAGGCATATGAACATATAACAACCAAAGAGTTCAAGCAGAACATAAAAAAACCGGTATCTCGTCACAAAGAAGACAGCAAAGATAAAGTCCGTGAGTCAACTCAGTTTGGAAAAAACTCATTTGTTGTGTCGGACACAGAAACAGGTGAGTCATCTGAATACAAGAAGAACTCAAAAGTAAACAGTATGACCATGGTTGACAAAGATACAAAAAAGATGGAGGGAAGTATACCTCTTGCTTCTAAGTCTGGAGAAAAAGATGGTCCTCATGAGTCAACTCAGTTTGGGAAAAACTCATTTACTGTAACTGACACTGAAACAGGAAAATCAGAAGAATACAGCAAGAGCCTAAAGACCAATAGTATTGCAGTTGTGGATAGCAAGAGTAAGAAAGTGGAGAGTGTGTCAGATATTAAGCCTATGTCTGAAAAACAAGTGTCCGCAGAACTTGAGAAAGTGTCCCCAGGGAAAGGATCGGGTGGTCCAAAGTCAGAGGCATTCTCAGCCAAAGTAAAAGGTGACATCAAGGCTCCTTCATATAAAGAATATCAAGACTCCATAACAGGAGGAGATGTTGCTATGCAGAAAACAATGTCCTCGAAAGAAGACAAGAAGACAAAAGGTGATACAAAGAGAGACATGGCTAGTCAGACCACTTCTCTTCTTGAGAGAATTGCTAAGGCTACAGAGGCTGTCTCAAGTGCAATGAGTGGGAGTGCACCTGTAGTTAAAAAGCAGAAGAGTTAATAATATATGTGTCTAAGTTGACTTTTGTTCTAAATACGATATACTTCTATAGTTAAAAAACACTTAAATATAGAGGAGACAGTATGATAAAAGCTTTTGAAGACAAAATATTAGCCAAACGTGTAGGTGAAGATAACCTTACATCAAAGGGCGTAGTTAAAACTTCTACCAATAAAGAGAAGCCGTTAAAGGTGGTTATTATTGACAGTGCAGTCAGTGAAGTGGTAAAAGGTGATACCTTTCTTATTGCGAGATTTTCAGGAATGGAATTTGAGTTCGAGAATGAAGAATATCTGACTATTGGTATCGATGATATAATCGCAAGGATTACGTCATGATAAAATCAACAGGTCCTAATTCTAATGAGTTTGTCAAAAATGTGATGGAGCAAGTATCTTCTTTGGTTGAGGTAACATACGGTCCCAGTGGTGGATTTGTAGTCTTATCAAATGGAAATACCTCACTAGCAACAAAAGATGGAGTTTCTGTTATTAGAGCACTCGTCTCCAATGATGATTTAGAACAAGCAGTCATTAGTGTGATACAAGAAGCAGCCTTGAATACTCTTTCTAAAGCAGGTGATGGTACGACGACAACCATTGTTCTTGCAAACCAACTACTCAAATCATTCTCTACTTACGACTATATGAAAAAAGAAGAAATCATCAAGTCTGTAAAAGAGGAAATCCGAAAAAAAAGCAAACCTGTAACTATTGGGTCAGATGCACTTACGTCTATCGCTATGACCTCAACATCTGGAGATAAGTCATTGGCGAAAACAGTATTGGAAGCTTTCACCATAGCAGAGAGCCACGGTATCTCTGGCGTTATTGCAGAGCCTCATTTAGGAAGATGTACTTCCGTGGATACTGTTGATGGAATAAGCTTTACCGGTAATATGATTGACACTATATTCTATGATAGCCAAGAGCTTAGAACAAAGAGTGCTATTGATCCACATATTATATTTGCTATGGATGAGGTGTCTGGTGAAGATGATATAGTTGAACTCATAACTACCTGTGTAAACAAAGGGGTTGAAGATCTAATTATTATCGCTCCATCTTTTGCAATGACCTCCTTATCTGCTCTGTCTATAAACCATAAGGTCTCAATGAACCTAATGCCTATTGCAGTAGATGGTGGTGATGCAGTCCGAACAAAAATGGCTATTCAGGCTATTGCCACTGCTTTAGGAGCAACTATTGTTGGTGAAGAAAGTGGAGTGTCTATCGGCGATGTCTCAGAGGATATGATTATCCCCGTAGGAAAGATCTCTATATCTGGTAAATCTGTTGTTGTCTCAGGATACGATAACAGTTCAAAGGAGAGCATCAACGAACTCGTCAATAGATATGAGTCAAAGCTTAGAGCCGTTGCTTCAGATGAAGAAAGAGACATGATTAAAACTCTCATCTCAATCCTCAAGAAAAAAATGGTAAAAGTCATAGTTGGAGGGCACACTTTAAACTCAATCACTGAGAGAAAAGACCGTGCTGACGACTGTATAAACTCTGTAGAACTAGCACTAAAAGGCGGTGTCGTTCCAGGAGCAGGACGAGCATATACCAACATGGGGATAGGCATCAATACTGGCACGAATATAGATAAGGCTGTAGAGGCTGTATCTAGGATAATCAACAAAGGGGAAGTGTCTCCTACAGCACTCCAAACCCTAGACCCGACAATAGTCGCAGAGATCGTCGCAGAGCAGGCTATAGAGCTTGCATTCATGCTAGGTATGACAAGAGCTGTCGTACTTACACAATAAAAGGAACCCAAATGAAAAACAGTATCACCCCCCCATCAGACACAGAAGAGACAGCCAAGCAAACTGCAGAAGAGAAGTTTGAAGAGTTCAAGAAAGTAGAGTCAGCAAATGATAAGCTCACAGAGGACAACATTTCTACGGAGGCTATAGATTTTGAAGAAAGTTCTTTTCTTGAAAAAAATAAACATGCAGGTCAAAAAACAGAGGCTCCAAAAGAAGAAGACGAAGATAATGCTGAAGCATATGAACAAAGCTTCGTAGACAAAGAAATGAATAAGGCTGAAGAAGAAGATCTTTCTCCTGAAGAAGCAATGGATAAGGTTATTCGAGAAATAGCAGACCAACCATTTGAAGTGGCTATGTCAAACCTTGAAGTGGAGAAGAACCAAGTAGTAGAAGCTGCCTCTGGTATATTCTCTTCTAAGGGGTACTTTGAGAAAGACTACTCACTTCCTTTTGGAGGAGAGGTAACAATGAGAAGCAAGACAGTAAATGACTATGTTGACTACACAGAATACGTAAGACGTTTATTGTTAGATCCTATCTCTCAAAAAGAGTTTGATACCTTCACTCAAATGAGAAACTTGTCATATGCTATTGTTGCTATTGACGGAGATGATATCTCGGAGTTGTCAATAGACGATAAATTTGCATTGCTGACGGGAATGAGCGAAATCAAGATTACTGCCATAATCAACAATACGAAAGTTTTCTGGAGAATTACCCACCTTTTACTACACCCAGGTCTAGTCGATTTTTTAGCACAAACGCCAGAGGAGTAATTCTCTGGGCCTTCAAGAGGCTTGATGCTATGGACTCACCTCCTGAGCATTCCCTTGAAAAGAGTGTTCTTGAAGGTTTGTTATCATATAGGGCTAGACGAAATAACATGATGAGCATCAATAGTTCGCTGCTTGGAGTGTATGGTAGCCTGCTTGCTGCAGGAGGCGGAGACGCAACAGATATAGACGACTTGATAAGAGAAATGTCTACTGGCCTTTAAGGAGGGTTTATGAGTAACATATTTAAAAAATCTATTGAGTTAATAAACTCTTGCATGAGCACCAATATTACCATTACTGGAGACATGTATATCGTAGATGGTCTATACTTCAAGAACTTCAAGAGAATGATATCTCACCTTGGAATAGAAGATGATTTAATGGACAGTATGAGACAACATAGAGCGTTGTATTCATTAGCTAGGCATTATAAGTCTTACCCTGAACCGGCATATGACAACTTTGCATGGCAGGGAGCTAAAGGCGAATACTTTACGAGGCAGAATGTGTATAGAGACGGGGATGCATATGTTGCTAATGTGGACTTCCGTATCCGTATGCCTTGGGGAATGATTGACATAAAGAAAACAAACAGAATTCAGCCGGCATACACAATGGAGGGATTTGACACAGGCATCATACTTGTACGAAGCAGATCTGACGCAGAAGTATTTTGTCCAGACAAAAGTATGCTTAGGTTTATCAACCATGATACAAATGCGATGAAGGCATCTATACTTAGTAGCTATATCACAAAGAGAGCAAGTAGCGAAGTGAAGAATATCGTAATATCTGATATGTTCCCATCTCTGCTTAATGCATGCAAGGCAGGGCTTGTTTCTGAAATATCTTGTGCCAAGTCAAAAGAAAGAGCATTCGCCAAAGTATTGCTTCTTGACAGGGATGCAATGGCTGTATCTCACCTCCGAATAAATGGCGTAACACCCGTATTGTTTATTGCTCAATACATCTCCGTTCTAACAAACAAAGAGGTTAGAATTGGCGTACAGAATGGGATATTTGCATGCAGGGAAACAGGAGAGGCGATCCCAGACATTTTTGCATCCTTGCTTGCAATTAATGCAGAGATGCCTTCTCCTGTAGCTCCAGAGATAAAAGCTTTCATCTTCAAGACAGTTGATGCATTCTACTCAATAAGCTATGGGTACAGAACATCTGTGACTGAAAAGTTTGGAGGTACGGTTCATGTTTATACCGGAAAATCAGATAACAAGACCGCAAGAAAGGTAGCAAGTGCAATCACAAGCCTTCCTGTAATAAAAGATGAACTGAAAGATATCAAGATAAAAGATGTAGTGTCTTTAGTCCATGAGTATTTAGGGGCAAAGAGGAAAACAAATGCCTCTGACAACTCAAGTATTGAATTCGGTGGAGTTGATATGGTGATGGACTTTACAAATGGGGCACTTGTCTTTAATGATATCGGGAACAAGTCAGTCTCTGCAAGGTGGCTCTCGTCTCCAAATTTGGGCAGGAAGCCAACAGGACATGCAAGTAGAGCAATGACCTTCAAGTATATCTTTTCGTCCACAGAGGATGCACAGAGAGCTTTAAGGGGGACATACTTGATGAGTCTATCTGTACTCTTTGATGTTCCCTGCAGAATAGCAGTATCTGCTAATACAACTAAAGCAGCAAGGAATGTTGTTAGGTATTTTTCATCCACTGCCTTTAATACATTCAGTTCGTCTTTTAAGCATCCGGATATTATGTCTTTTTCTGGTAGGGAAGTTGCTGTGATTATGGAGAGGGAAGAGGCTGATTTTGGTGGACTAACGCACAAGATTGTGATCTTAAGGGACGAAGAAGATGCTGAAATAGACTTCTATACGGGAGCACTTTCTCCTGCCAAAAGCACAAGCCTGTATAACTTACAGGTCACAAATCCTGACAAATGGTATATCTACTATCTTGGTAAAATGCTGAAAGAGTTGGCTGAAGAGTATTCCGACATGGAGCAGTTAAAAGCACACATGTCTATAGGCGACAATTTGAAGAGGTTTGTTGATGCAGCAGAGGTTGACTCAATCTATTAGGTTGAGCATCTTTGATACCCTTGCATCATTAGGCTTGATAAGGATACCTATAAACATAGTTGATGTTCTAACACTACCTATGTTTGCTATTGTCCTGTCTGAAACTTCGTAGAATTGCTTGTCTGACAAGTCCGCAAAGATTGTACCTTTAACAAAGTCTGTTCTAGCATATGTTTGAAACACTGCTTGTTCTCGTATTTTTGAACCACTATTGTTAAACTCTTGCTTGCTTTGAGTTTTGATCTTTTTACAGAGAATGTCTGTCTTGTTGAACTCTGCATCAGAACAAGTACAAGTAGATGATATCGGTTGCCCTAACTCTTCATCCCAACACTCTTCACACTTAGCTGCAGTAAGAGATTGCGTTAGTACCCTGACAGTTGTTCCGGAGAACCTTGCAAGTTGATTAAATTCAACTGTGAGCTTATTCACAATTCCATATAATGCTTCAATCCCCTTCGGCGAAATCTGGAAAGTATTTGTAGTGTCCACAAAAATATCATTGACGTCAAAAAATTGCATATTGAAGTTCTTGTAATAGATGGAGTCAAAAGGTAGTCTATTTAAGTCTACTGTTATTTGCCCTGTTCCTGTGTCTACACGCACAACAGAGTTCTCAGATACACCAGAGGTAGCATCAAAGACATCAATCTCTTGATCTTCTGACCCCGAAACACTGAGCAACAATTTGGCTTTAGCAAAAGTTATCTGTGTCCCTATCGTAAACTTAAAAGATGAGGCGGTATTGCTTACTATTGATATATTAAGCATGAGTGATTATCTGTTCGTCTGCACCCTTCACAGACTTAACTTCATTTGTATTCACTGAAACAACTTGTCCATTCCCTAGTTCAACATCAACACGATCCCTATACACAACAACATTACTCATAGAGTCTTCATTGACGACTTCTATCTTCATGGTCTCAAGGATCTCTTTACTGAGCATGTACTGCTCAGAGAAAGTCTTATTCATTGCACTGAAGTATTCGTTTACTTTGTCGATGTTACGATTTAGTACATTTGTTACCTGGGTTATATTCCCAATACGCTCAAGCTCTATATCATTCATGTTATAACCCCTATCTCTTAGTTTGGCGACTATTTTATTGATAGCCTTTTCCATGCTCTCTGAAACAGCATTCATGCCTGTGATATCAAATCCAACTTCAGGATAATTAACAAAATCAACCATTGCCATAGAAATAACTTTAGCTACCATATTATACCTCCTGCGTATTGTTTCGTATATATGATTTACGCATTCTAGCACGAAGCTTATTAAGACCACTATAGTACGCACCATTTGACATACCAGTATGCTTCAGTGCCTTTGGCGTTGACATGCCTTTCTCTATAGTCTCTGATATCTTCTTTTCTTTACCAGACAGGTCAGGCAATAGTGACTGCATAGAGACATAATTTGTCCCTCCACCAAACTTGTCAGTTACGACAGCTTTTATTTGACCCATCTTCTTATATTTGTTTACAAACTTTGACTTAAAGCCTGTGTGCTTAGCTAGTTCTGCATCTGTAGCATCTCTACCATGCATCATGTAAAGCTCATCATTAGCTGTTCTCAACTTGTTTATTGCCATACCTACGTCTTCACTAACTTTTAAGTTAGAACTAGACTCGTGTACGTCTCTCTTCAGTTTGTTGAGGTGATTGCTTAGGTGAGTTTTAAATGAGGCATTCTTTGTTTTATCAAAAGTACGCTCTGCATTTTGCGAGTACGTATATAGCTTATAATCCAGTTCAGCAGGAGATAGCTCTGACGAGTATGTCCGTTTGAAGTGGTTTATTGTATCCATATGGCCTGAGACCATAGGACTATATACGTTGCTCATTTACGGAGTGTAGCCAATTACATCTGTAGCCCATACGGACTCTGCGATGACAAAAGGCTTTCCTGAAGAGTAAGACTCCCCTTCAAATAGTGAAAGGCCACTTTGAGGAATTTGCCCATTACCATCTACAATACTTGCTTGGTGTTGCTCGTACATCTCTAGTGCGATATATCCCACAAGGGCCTCATTATTTACTGAGAACAAGGGTTCATTCTTGTTTACTGCAGAGACGGTTTCATTTAGTTTAATAACTGCATTTCCCTTAATGAGCCCTTCTGCGTCAGCGGTTGGTGCTGCTGTTGGTATCATTGCCATTTTATATCCTTTACACCGGTACTTTGACCATTGTTACTTGGCCTTGGAATTTTGTGTATCCGGCTATCCCGGAAATCTGAGCACTGATAACGGCTGTTTTAGTTGCTGTATCAGATGCGTTGTCTATACTTCCTGCACTACTCACGAGTCCTGCAGCAGTAATCTTCTCGCCTTCATTACGGTAAATCCAGTCTACAGGCTTAGCTGTTCCTGCACCGAAAAAAGGAGATAAACTCTTTTCTGTTCCTGCTCTATGGTCGAGCATGATATCGTCTGCCATGGTAGATCCTTTATTTTTGTTGCGTAGCCACAAACATAGCTATAGCTTCTTTCTCTTGTGGACTTGCAGCATCTGTAACATTCTTTAACATGTTTATGTCAAGTGTTCCTTCGCTAAACAATTCCGATACAAGAGGTCGAGGAAAGACGTCTGTCCAGTCCTCTGCATCTATTGATGCAATCTTTTCCGTTGGAACTTCTTCATCCCCTATGCTATACACATCAGACACTTGACCTGGTATAACAAGTTCTAAGATAGCTTCTTCAGCAGTCTTCTCGAACCCGTTAACTTCATCAAGATCTAACATATCAAACACAAGAGAGGCAACCTTCTCTACTGAGTAGAGATTGGTCCCACTTAATTCAGATGCTAACTTTTCATAGCTATCATCCCCCGTAAGTAGTTTTCTGTCATGTAGAATGCTTCGTGCCGTTGAGATGTCTATAGTACCATACAACCCAAGAGAAAGAGTAGTGTCAGATACAGGCTCGCCAAGCTCTTCAGCTTTCTTAACCAGTTGTCTGTTAGCAACTACTAAATCTTCCGAGGACAGCATACTAGCTACCTTCTCAAGTGCACTGCTTGACATCCTAAGAGTGTCAGCATCCACAACAGGAAGTTTACGTTGAGCTGGAAGAAGGAAATCAGAAGCGTCTAATTGCTCAGGCTCTGATGCCACTTTTTCCAACGAACCGATTTGAACATCTAGTCCAAACAAAGCACATGCTTCTTCACACGCTTCCTTGACAAAGCCGGGAACGTCTTCGTTCCCTTCAAGGTAAACACTTGACACAAGAGCATGTGCAGGTGAGTATATTGGGAACAACTTTTCATCCGGCCAAGCGAAAGCCTCTTTTGTGAGATCATTTCGTTCGTCCATAGGCAACGCTGCAACTTTTTCAAGTCGGTGTGCTGCCCCATCAGTCTCGGCAATTTTTTCCTTAAGGATTATCATATCCACGTCATTGAGTGCATCAATTAGCATGGTGTCCTCCTTCAGAAAGCATTTGCTTTAGGTACTTGATGATTAGATGAGCTAAAATCATTCTCTCTATCTTCTCTTTACATACTCCGTCAAGCATATTAGCCCCTTACTATTTTGTACGCTTTGTGCGTTTAGGTGCTGCTACAGTTTCGATAACTTCAGGTTCTTCCTTTACAGGAGCCTCTTCAATTTTCTCTTCTGTTACAGCTTCTTTTTCTGTAGCGTCTGAAGCATCTGCTTCACTTGTTTGTGTTTCTGTTTTTTCAGTTTCGCTATCAGGGTCAGTTTTATCTTCTCCAGCATTTGCGTCTGGTGTTGTGTCAGTAGCTACAGGAGGATTTTTATCCTCCGTAGTTTCTACAACATCTTCACTATTATCTGCTGAAGTTGATTTACCGGCATTACCAAAAGACAATCTTCTCTCTTTAATCATACGATCAATGTAAGATGCTTTACGCTCAAAGTCTTTTTGTAAAATCTTCTCTGTCTTGCCGGGTTCGATTGTAGTCATTCCGACTGCAATGTTCCCCTTAGACAGATTTGTTAGGTAAATATCAACTCTCATATCAGATCCTTATGCTTCGATGTCGGTGAATACACCCTTGTAAACACCTTTAGTGTTACCAATAGCGTGTGCGATATACGCTTCACTGTCCATAGTCATCATATCTCTATCAACTTCCATGTAAGAAGTGTGATCTTGAAGGATGAAGAAGTGTCCATACATGTCTTGAGGAGCGAAAGTATAAATTTCGTTGTTCTTAACAATGTGTGACTTGATTGTTGTAACGATCTTCTTATTCCAGAAGTCAGAGATGTTATCCACACCATCTTCCCAGAATTTAGAAACAACGCTATCACCAACTTCTTGCATAGTCATATGCATAAGCTCTTGGATAAGAGTCTCTGTCAATAGAACAGTTTTGTTTGCGATACGGTTACGTGTCGGCATTTGGAACAAGAACACCAAGTTTGACTTGTCTAATGTTTCACCATTATCGAAGTATACTGTTTGTCCTGAGAAACGCTTGTTACCTTGAGTAGTAAGGTTTCCACCGTTTGCTGCTTTAAACGCTGTCTCTTCGTCACCAAGAACTTGGTTAACTCCACCCATAACTGTCAAGTCTTCAACTTCATACATTGCTTCCGAGATACGATCTCTAAACAATTTCTTGTAGTCAGTCTTAACTGTCATCATTTCCATTTTTGATTTACGGATCTTCTCAGATACAACTTTTTGGAAGTAAACTGTGTAACGATCTGTTTCATGGTAACGGAACTCACCACGACCACGTAAAGGAACTGTCATTGCACGTGCATCAACATCTCTCTCTACCATGATTGCTGGTTGGTCTGTATGCTCAGTAGGAACTAAGTCTTTTGGTGAAATATATGTAGGTTCAACGATCTTACGAGCGAAGCCTTTTTCACGAATTTTGTCTTGGATAAAAAGTGAGATACCCTCTGCTGCTTCTTTAACAAATTCAGGGTCACTGAATAGTCTTGAAACGAACTGGCTTGAACTCACTGTAGTAGATACTGCTGGTTTCATGTGTTCTCCTTTTAACCAAGTACGATAGCGAGCCAGTCGGTTCCACGACCAACAACTGCACCAACTTCAATAGTATTTGTTCCGTCAACGTGAACAATAACACCATCTTTTAAAGATACATTGTCGCCTGCTGCAAACGCCGTACCATCCTCTTCATACATTTTAGTGTGAATTAACATCTCACCAAAAAAACCTTCTACTACGCCGGCAGGTTTCATTCTGTCAAGCATATCATTGTAGTGGCTATCTTCTGTTACAAGAAAAAAAGCTTTCTTTGTATCAGTAAGTGTAATTTTTGCTCCGTCATAACCAACAAACTCACCAGACTTTACAGCCTCGCCATTCGCCAATTCGATTTCTAGTTTCGGTAAAGCAAGAAAATCTGGAGACACAATGTGTACCATTTCTCGTCTACCGAATACCTTATCTGTTTTATAACCCATAGGAAATTCCTTCTGTTTTAATTTTATTCAAAGTCACTAGGTGACTCGCCTGAGAGGATCATGTCCAGTCTCGCTTCCGAAGATAAGTCTGAACTCATCGATGGAAGGTCGTCTGCCGATGACCCAAATCCGTTTCCACTTCTAAATGAAAAACCTTCTTCCGCCTCTTTCTGCAGTGCGGTTTCATGTTTAACATCAGAAGGATCAGAAATCTGGTCCTTCTCTAGGCTTGCTACCTTCAATAACAATTCGTCTCTCTCAGATGTGATAATTGCTTTTGCGTCAGTAAGATTTTGTATCTCTGTTGCCGCAGCTCTCAACTGAGAAGCGACATGTTGTCTTGTGTGCATAGTAGTCCCTTGCATTAGTGTTTATAAAATAGTAGCACAATTTGGCGAAAAAACCAATAGGTGCTTCTTTTTAGTAGAATGAAACCGCATTTTTATGATGCATATACGCATACATTCCAAATACAATGGCGTGTAGCGTGTCATCTGGCTTCATTGTACTGTGAGTCCACATCTTTCTTCCCTGTTTCGTCTCTTGCTCAAATTCGGCAAGGATATCAGCAACAAAGAAGCGTGAGTCATCATAGTCTGGAAAAATAAAGTTAAGAGTACGTCCACCTGAAAGTCTCTGTGGTTTAAATTTCTTTATCAACATCCCCATTATAGTATCAATACCTTGGGTTTTGTTTAGTTGGATCATGTTTCGGTCAGCATCATATGAAAAACTTCCATTCCCCATATACATAACTTGCCTAAACCTATTATATCCTAAAGCCTGCATCATGTCAGCATTCTGTATCATACCCATACCTGCATCGGCACCTACAACATCACATTGAAATAGTCGAGCTGTCTTCACTAATTCGTCTGCCTGAGTATTCGTTCCTCCTGGAGGGAAAATCTTACCCCATACCATTTCCATATTTCCATCTTTTCTGTGACCCATTACAACAGCGACAGTTCGTGACTTTATAAGTACACCATCTCCCGTCCAGTCAATACCCATAAAGAAGCCATGGTATCCCTTCATCCACTCTTTGTTTGGAGTGTGTGTCATCTTTCCGCCAGTACACATTTCTTTCATCATGTCCAAGTTCAAGAAACGCTGTGCAGCACCATTTGGAATACCTAGAACTTCTTGGTTGAACTTCTCTGGTGTGTATGTCTGATACTTAGTCCATACCTCTGCCCACTTTGACTCTGAAGTATGAAAAGGCAGACAGATCTGAGGAATTCTAAATGCAACATAGTTTGCATGCTTGTCCCCTGTTTCCATCCACTCACCATTGTGTACAGATATTGGCTTTCTACACTTCATGTTGTTACATATGAGACCCTCTTTTGATATGTTTCTCAAATCCAATATATTCCACTTGTGGCAATGCTTACAGTGTATCATTCTCTCCATCTTGTTAGAGAGTTCCCATATTACACCAGTTGTATTCTCTAAACTCTTTGCAGTACCGGCATAGGTGATGACAGGTTCTTTTGACGAGGTAGTTACTTCCTCAATAGCAGGAAGAATATCATAGTCTATGTCTTGGGCTTCGTCTATGTATAAATCATCGGCAGACTTACCACGCACACGTACGGGGTCCATTCCTGTGATAGATGCATAGGTAAGTTCGATATAGCTTCCGATTATGTTCTTCTTGAAGAATACGTCGTTCTGTGCGTCCTTTCCTGTGAAGGCTGCTTTCAGATGAGGTGTATCATCTATTATCTTTTGCAGCTTAGTCTTGGAGAAGGTTTTTGTTTGTGACTCTAGTGGGGCTACATACAAGGCTCTGTTTGGGTGTCTAATAATAGATTTTGTCCCAAGCTTGGCTGCAAGATATACAGTCTTCCCGACCTGTCTACCTGCAGTAATCATCATCTTTCTCTCGTCAACATCGTACGGTAGCCTAAAAGCCTCGTACTGGTCAAAGTCTAGCTTCATCCCATCTATATGCACATACTTATCAATAAAATGCGATACTCTTTCATCTGTCTTCATTTACTTCCCTTTTAAGTGCTTAATCTCTTTCTGTAACTCATTTAGTTTAGCATGCATGTACTGGAATATAGGCTTATGCATTTCCATGAAATTTGCCTGTGCAGAACTCATCTCCTTGTCCACATTCGTACCACATACTGACAACAACTCGCCTTCATCGCAAATTATTGACTCGTAGTAGTCTTTATCGTAATACTCAAAAAAGTCACTGAACTTTTGAATATTCAATATGTATGGTGGCATAGTCCACCCATCTGATTTAAGACAAGCAACAACATATCGAAGTGCATCACCACGAAGAGGAACATTGTCCGCATTATAGATAGCCATCAATACGATGATTGTCCAGATAGCCTTGGCAGGCTCGACAAAATCTACAATAGCAGTTTCAACGTCATCGTCACAAAAAACATCAACTGCAATATTGAAATATTCTGGCACAGTCAACACTCTATCTGGATCTGCAATCAAAGCTTTAGCCATTACAGCTTTCTGCACTACGTTGGGTGCAGTTCTGTCTTTTAAAAGTATATACTGTATAGTCTCGTTCTCATACTCAAGTATATCCTCTCCTATGACCTTAGCTGCTCCATAGAAGCAAAGTATCGCAGGTAAGTCAGAGTTTGTTGCCAACGCATATTTTGTTGCGTCCTCGTCAAGCTCATTCATTGCATCCGATATCTTCTTGCTAAAATCTAAAAGTATATTCTTCATCTAAACTCCTGTGAATTCCACAGTGATGTTTCCTGAGCTGTCTATCTGACCTTCTGATTTGACAACCTTATCTAATCCCCATTGCCATGTTCTAGCAATAAGATATTCATCGCCTATCATTTTATCGTCACGTCTTAGACCATAATTCAGACCACCTGCTGTAGTTGCAAATATTCCAATAAACTCATCGCATCCTGTTCCGTAGCCGTATTGTAGCAGAACTGTTCCATTAGAAGAAGGAATTCCTTTAACTTCTATACAATCTGGAGATGTTTTTATATAGTTCTTGTAGTATTCATTGTCCATAGGGAATACAATCTCTTCACTCGTTTCATTGTTGATTATCTTAATGCTAGTTAAGTAAACGAATGCCTGAGTCTTGTTTAGCAACTCATACACCTTAGCCACATCTTCCATAGTAGACATATTTATACTAATGCTCTCCGTATGAACAACAGCCAAATAAGCCTTCTTAAGAAGTGATACTTGCTCTGAATGTTTCGATACCATCCAATCAGCCATCAGTCTATATAGAACTTCGTATGGTATTGTGTCAATAAGGATACTCTTCTCAACAAGCATTCTCGCAAACAAAATCCCGTCAGCAAAAATTTCAGGGATTTCATCTGAGTTGGGAGATACATTTAGTGTCCTAAAGAACATCTTGGTTGTCTTGTCTTTTTCCACCTGGGACATCTCCGAAGGAAGCACGTCCTCAAATGATTTATTGTGGGACAATATCCCTTTTATGATAGTAGGGATAACATGGTCTTGGCTTACTCCTACTGAGGACTGCATTATGTTCTGCATTTTTGACTCTACTTCAATCAAGACTACATTGGCTAATACGTGAAGTCCTATATCCATCAATGGCTGTATAGCTTCTCGTGCTGTGGCTCGTGCTGCATCTATATCAGTAAATGCCACACTGTTTGAGTTTACAGCTACTGGTCGCTCATTTAGGGATAGAGATACATCAATGACTCTTCCGTACCCGTCAAGATGAGGGTTTGTCAAAGACAATAAAATCTCTTCCCCATATGCAATACCTCTAACTGCATTTACTGCTGTGTCGCTCATATCCACAATTCCGTTGTCTAGTAAATTGTTTACCTGTGGGACAAAGAATAAATCAAAACTCTCTTCACGAGGCACAATGTATGCAGCAAAGTAAAAATGGGGCACAACACTCCCAAAGTAAATCTTATAGGCTAGAGTGTTTCCCTCTGTGTTGTTTCCAATCTTAAAGTACATAACTTTTTTTAGCTGTATCATCTACAACCCCCTTTTAATTCATTGATTATACCGCACACCTTATTAAGAACTTGACCCATTTTTGAGTAAACATGATTGTATGTATTCATATTGTTTGCCCACCAAGGGTTCCACATTCTGCCTTCGTCATGACTAAGCATACCCGGCATATTAGCAGAAGCTCTAAAGTTGTAAGCAGTAGCTGAATATGTCTCCATTCCATCTTTATACGTTGATACAACCATATCGGTATCAGCTCGATCTACATTGACTCCAACGCCAACAATAGTGTCACCCAATACTACTATTGTAAACATTGTTGTTCTATGAGATCCATAGTAGCTTACCCAGACACCTCTAACCTTATACACTGTGACTAGATGACGCTTGTCTGTCTCAAGAGAAGCCAGTGTAGAATTTCCCATCTTGAGACTTGTACCACTCACAAATACTCTGTGTGTCCCTTGGCTATTGATAATATCATATGTGCCTGGCTTTTTTAGTACGAAAGACGTAGCATACGCAAAATAATCTTCTCTTCTCTCTACATGGATACCTGTGCCTATTTCAAACACACTTGTTTCTTCTGCATCAGGAAAACTGTCACAATCAATTATCTTGAGACCATTTTCTTTCTTCATGAAAAGGCAAGGGTCATTCATTACTCTATGGTTTACAGGGTATCCATTAGAGGCAAGATAGTCTTCTTCTGCAATAAAATTTAGCTTCACAACTTTTTCAAATTCAAGTGTATCATTGAAGATAGACAAGTCCATAGAACTTGTGTATCCATTCTGACATGCCACTCGTGGAGTTATTGTCTTAACGACAGGGATAACACCTTCTCTAGCCTTGGTCACAGATACCATTTCCGCTGTTGCTTCATTGTAATATTTCATCTATTTTCCTTATACAAAAATGTTATTTAGTAGGTCGCCTGCATAATTAATAGCAAAGACGTTGCCCTCTTCAGTGTATGCCTTGTTCTTGTCGCAATCAACATAGAATTCTGAGTCCTGCAATTTCATTGCTAAGTCTCCGGACGTTGCTACATCTGCAATGTCCGCATCAAAGGCATACTTAAGAGTGTCCCCATCAAGTTCAAGTGCTGCATTTGTAAGCATGGCTGAAATGGTTTGAATATGTGTTTTGTCAAAGATAGTAAACTTCTTCTCAAAAGGATCAAACTCTACAGGGATAATTCCGTATGTTGTTTTCACGAATATATAAACAAGTCTAGCATCATCAGTAGGCGTCAATACGAAAACAATATTATCAAACAATGAATACTCTGCAATATCTACAGAATGGATTGTAGAGTCAATACCATATCTATCCTGGTAGTATCCTACTTTTGACTTGTTGGTGACAGTTGTCACTGGGGCTGATGTAATATAATCAAACATGACATCCTCTGCCTCTTGTGTCCCATTACTTAGAAAGCCTATATACTCTACAGGCATTCGTGATGGAGCAAACAGTACAGAGTGTCTACGCTTTGACATGTTCGCCACAAAGAATGCTTTTCCTGTAGATCTTCTAACTCCATATCCAGACGCTCTATTTACTGATGCCATGATATAGTTTTCATCCTCTTCTACTTCTTCCGTGAAGTTGTTTTGGTTAAACATGATATTTAATCTATTTACAAATATCTCAAGGGCTCCTTCAGCAAAATACGTAGTTGGGCTAAACTCATATTCAAAAGGCTCATTCATAGGAGGCAAGTAATCAAACATTCTTCTTGCCGTTTTAGGGATGTCTTCAGTAAAGTCATAAACCCCTCTTGCATACCTAAAGTTTCCAAATATAAATCTGTACGCCCCAAGTTCAACGTCAAACACAAACGACTCACGTAGAAACTTTATAAGATTGTCGTACTGACCAAACATATGTAATGAAACTACAGACATGTAATTATCGTAAGGACCATACATCTCACCAGTAGCAAGATCTCTCACTCCGAATTCAAGACCGGGGTCAATGCCAACATACACTGCATGCTTGTCAAAGAAGAAGCATAAATCGTAGTCTGGATAGATATCTGCATCCACAATCTCGTGTCTTGACTCTCTAAGGTTAAAGAATAGAATTCCACTTTTAAACGCTGCTGATTTAGGTGACATAGTTGCTTTCATTAGTTATCTCCAAAGATATAATTGTGTAGATCTGCAGATGCAGTGTTTATCACAGCTCTTGCCGTATTCTTGCCTCTAGGAAGCTCATACTTGCCCACATAGAATGCATCGTCCACTGTATCCTCGAACAGGCTATTCTCAAGCGTGATACCTGTGGCAGTCTTAGATTGAATAATTCCTACTGTTGACATCCCCTCAAGCTTAATACGTTGACCGAGGAAGAACCCTACTGTATTGTCTAGTGGGATAGTAACACTGTTTCCTGCTATATCCATCGATACCTTGGTTGTCACCATTTCCCCAGAAGGAGTATGATCTAGTGCTTCAAAAGAAACAGAAACTGTACCTTCTGGCAGAACCTCATTAAACACGATTGAGGTTGCATCAAAGTCCACGACTCTATAGTCGATAGCATTTACCGTACAGGTTCTTCCTATATGAGCTACATTTTCCCCAACAAACGAATACTTTTCTGGAGTGTCTACATCTTGAGTCAATGTAGGTGCCCAAGCTCTATAAGGGTTAACTTCTGGAGAGACAATAGTTGTCCCTTCTTCAAACAGTTCAGGGGTCAAGTCTTTGATGATAGTCATATTGTCCTCTGCTCGCATAAAAAATACAAGCGTGTTGAATGTGCCATCTATTGTCACTTTTCTCAAGTGTAAGGATTGGTTGTCCTCAACAAAGATACGCTTCGTTCTTCTCTCTGCATCCACTGATAGTGTACTTGCATATTCTGGTAGTATCTCATAGTATTCATTGAACACCTGGGCATCAGGAAAGGTTGCCTCTCGTGCAGTAAGGGGCATGTCGAAGAATATCTTATTCCAAGAGGTAGCCGTAACTTCTCTGCGAACAAAACCTGCAGCAACACTACCAAAGATAACTTCCATACCATACGTAACTTTTTCTGTATTTTCAACAAGTATGTAATTCTGCCCAACACCGGCATATTCCATAATTACAGTTTCAAACATAAGAGATCCTTGTCTAGGGAAACCCTTAACAAAAACCCCTTCCTCTATCTCTGGCTTAAAGTCAACAAGGAAATTGTTATTACCTATTGCGACTCCTCCATTTTTAGTGTTCAGTTCCCCAAGAATTGTGTTATTGTTACCCACAACAATATCATCATCATCGTATGTTTTTAAATCCAAATGGTTCTGACTGCCAAGAGTTATAGATAAATTGATATCCCCACTTTCTCTTGTCATTAGACGTATTCTTCCATTATTCTCAGTTCCCACGTCTGTAGTCAATTCAGCAGTAAACACCTCGCCTCTCTTGGTGGCTATTCTTCGCTTATAGAATTCAATAGTATTGAAGTTCCCATACTCATTAATAATAAGAGATGACAGTCTTGTGGAGAGTTTGTTTCCAATGGCTGCCAAGAAAGATGTTTCATCCACTTCGCCGTTGATAGTATTAGGGACAACATTTCTGTATGCCCCTCTGGTTACTTTTCTGCTTTTAGGTATCATAGGTTATTCCTCAATCACATATTCTTTGGCTAGGATAAATCCATAGCTGTCTGCATTCTTGTAGTAAACTCTATAGAATTGACCACTCACACCATTTACAGCTTCAGCAATTATCATTGTTGAGTTAGTAAAAGGGTACACATGGGAGTTCCCATCTAAGTCTTTATAGTTTAGGCTTGAAATATTACAGGTCATAGCGAATGTATAATCTGCATTGATAGCGTTAAGCATAGGAAGGAGTGCATCTTTCTCGAAGTAGTCATACGAGCTACCTTGAGCGATACGTCCATATATGGCCCCTGTCGCAGGCTGATAGTTTATCTGTAGGTTCGCTAAGTCTCCATCAGCATCAGGTGAAGCAACGACAGCAAGTGTGTCATAGGTCAAGTTTAGTTGTGGGAATGCATACGTATTATCCAAAACATTCACATACAGTGTCCGTGTCAATATCTTTATCGTATCAGGCTCAAGAGTAATGGCACCATTCGTAAATAGAGTCTCTGCGGTATCTGACACGTTATCAAAAGATTTCTTCAAGACAATATTCAAAACAGCAGTATTCCCAAGACTCCACAACGGGTTGCTTGAATATCGAGGGAAGGTTTTTGTGGAAGTTACAGTCTTCGTACCACTCTTCACTGTTATTGTAGCTTTATATCTTGTCGGCTGATCTTCAATCACAACCTTGACATACTTAGATGAGCTTTCTCTGTTGAATACAATTTCAAGAGTATCCCTTTTGTCTCTATAGGAATACAGTTTATAGTTAGACTTGAAACTTCCTACTCCAAATCTAAACTTGTCATAGGCATCGTGAGCCATACTGTTAGCATTTGCAACAAGAGCAACATAGTCCAGTGAACTGTCAATGTTTTTTATGGTTATCTCAGTGTTGGATATCTTCACTCTACATGCTCTTCCGTAAGATACGGTAGCAGACATTAAGGCACACTCATCATCACCTACTGGTGTCTTGATGTAATAATAGTCCACATAGACATACGAGCTGTATACTCTCGCATACCCTATATATGTCTTAGTGGAGCATTCAATTAGTCCGTCAATATAATGAGTGGAAGTATTGACTGCTGATTTCAATCTATCTTTGTTGAACTCTGCAAAGTGTCCTGCATCATCACCGACTCCAATTCTAACAAAAGAAAACTGGTCGTTTTTTAGGTACTCCGGACTCTCTGAGGGAAACCATATCGCTGCTTGTGAAACACCAAACCCATAATTGTCAACAGGAAAATACTGGTGTCCAAAATCATCTAAAATCAAACTTGAGTAGTCAAGGGTTATCTCTTTTTCAGTAAATACTCCTGCAGGACCATCTATGACAGAATAGGACAAGTCAAAAGGTGTAGCCGGAGTATCATAGTCAACTATATTCATTGAAGAGAAGTCTCCGTTCAGCCTCGCATATAAGTCATCTGTGTTGATGGTTATATCAAGATCCGTGCCGGTTATATTCAAGTCTCCAGTGACAGCAGTTCCATTATAGATAAGAGATGTGTTATCCCAAGACAGAGAGAAGTCGAAATCACCTGTCGCAACGATTGTCTTAGAGGTAAGGTTAATGTCTACCTCTAGGTTCCCATCCAGAGTAGCAATAGTGAATGCGAGAAGATCTTGAAGTATTGCATCTCTATTAAAACTACCACTCCACTGAACAAACCCTCGCTCAATAGATGGTCTGGTTACATATGTCATATTTGATGATCCATTTGCGACCTTTGCGGTCTTAAATAGAATATCATTATGCTTGTACGCTATTCTTGATGACCCGATATTTATCCCTAGTGCGATATCGTTATCTGCAAATATATTCACGGCATTAGTTGAAGCCTTGATGTTGGTCTCTGTGAATATTGTTTCTAGGGGCATCAAAGCGGATGATACCCAGTTGTTATCTAACTTGTATAGATATGCCATTAGTTCTCCTTAAATTGTAAATACTGAGCTTTTGTAACATCAAAGCCAATAGAGTAAGAATTTCCTATCGTAAACTCATCTATAGACACAAAACCATTGTCTTCCAGTCCCTCGACAGGCCAAGGAGTAAGTGCATTGTTATACTCTGCTCCTGTAATGGTTGTTGATATCTCACCGTTCGCCCCATCAAAAGACAATGCTTTTGCTTGACTCGTAGGTGTATCTGCGTCTATTTGAGTCCCTCCGATTGTAATAATATTGCCTGCAATAGCTAGTGAATTTGACTCTTCCCCAGAGATCATAAACATTCTATTACCGTATGATACCGAAACTGTACCACTTAAGCCAAGAGTCTGTGCTGAAATCATTGCTGCAACAACTCTAACATCAAAGGCTATACCTACATCAAAAGCTGACTCAAATACTATCATTCCGAAGTGCTGGAACGCCTTGTCGTGCTGTATATTCGTATCCATAGTAGCACCCATCATGTAAGAGAAGGCTGTATCATCGGAGACTATATTGTGCTTGAGACCGCTTCTGTACTCGATGGACCCTCCATCAAAACTGATTGTAGCTGTTTTTTCCTCGTCCTCAATCATCATCACAATAGTGAAGCTCTCTGCTCCAAGTGCGATACTTTTTATATCCACATTTTTGTTAGCATAAACACCTGTTGCTATTTTTCTGTATATAGATACATTTTTCTCAAAAGACTTTTTCAATATAGCAATGGAACTTGGTCTAGGAATGTATGTCCCCTCAAGAACATCAGTACCAGACAAGTCATCAAACATAATTATGCCCTTCGATGAAGAGGTGATAGACATAATATTGTTTGTCTCATCAAGATACTTTTCGTGCATGACATCTTCAGAAAATAAAGCATTTCCTTCCATGGAAACAAAAGATGAGTTGGCTGTCTTTGATGGCTTGAAAGTTCCGATAGATCCATAGACTAGAAAGTCTTTAATCTTATTCTCATCGATGGAACTAATATACTTACTGAATAAGTATGGCAAATCATCAGGGGAGGATACCACTTCTTTCTTCGCATAGTTGATATAGTACACTTTGTCTTTTCGGATATTGTATATTGCAACAATGTCGGTATCTTTATATGAAAACATAACTGAGTATAACAAGTCTTTAGTGTCCCTTCTTACCCCGGTTATTCCATAAGTAGGCTCCTCTAACAATCTACACAACATAATATAATCACTGAAATTCGATATGTTTATTCCTGATACAGTAATTTGGTCAGGGTTTATGGCAAAAGTAACGCCTCCAAAATCAGTAGCATGATCCTGCGTATCTAATCTTGAGGAGTCAGTAGAAATGACAAGAGCATCTTTGCTAGATAGGCTTTTAACTTCTGTCTTGGTGCCATTCTTCACAGTCAACTCTTCTGCAATAAAATCAACACTGTCAAATCTATACAGAGGAGACAAAAAGTCACCACCTGTAAGTTGCTTAAAGCTACTGGTATTCCCCTGCATGAGCTGAGAGTGCTTTATCATAGATGCTGTTTTTATACTGAACACATATCTATTGTTGGAAGCAGACATATATCCTTTTTTACCAAATACTATTTCTCGTGTATCAATAGGCTCCACAGTTTCATCTCCTGTTGCCAAGTCAGTAACATAGAAGCTACCAATCTCACCTGAGCTATTGACTTTTGAGACATCTGCGTTTAAAATTCTCTCAGGTAGATACCTGAACTCATATCTCTTTTCTACTTTTCTGCCAAAAAAGTCTCTACAATTAGACACAGATATACAATGAAGAAGCTTATCTGTCTCTCCATCAACGGCACTGAAGTAATCAACCTTCCCTTTAATCAAAAGGTTTTCTTTGAGGTCATATATGGTCATTGAGTTGTGTTGAACTGCTGGGAACAAGAGTGTTATCTCAGAATAGATGTTGCGGTCACGAGCTGCATTAAAGACATATGTCTTATACTCCTCATCACGGCTGTGCACCAGGTAGTATTGCATAGACATACTCAACCCAAAGAATTCAAGTATTCCATTGTTGTAGAAGTAGTCCGTCCCTGCAATAGAAACAGCTCCATCCTCTTTCAATTCAAGGTCTTTGAGTTGTTCGTTTTGTCTAAAGATGTAGTGGTTCTCAAAATCTTGAGGTGGAATAATCACAAGACTTAGACCCTCGCAATCCCCATCTAAATTAAAGATGTTGAAGTATCCATCCACTGTGTCCGGAACCACTTTCCCATTTACTGATGTCAAAGTAGGCATATAAGAAGTTTTCTTGTTACCTTTCTTGTAGTAGTAATTAACATCATTGATTGTCAACTCAACAGATATAGGTTGTAGCTTGAAGTTGGACAGGACAGCTCTATCTGAAATCTCTTGCTTGTCCTGAATGACTTTGAACTCTATTGTTGTACCCTCTTGAAAACTGTCTATTGTAATTGCGTTATTTACGATATCTAAGATTACTTTCTTTGACAAAATAACAGACACTTTTTTCCCGATAAGATGATACTCATCAGTTTCCTCTGTGACAGCAATCTTATGGGAGTTGTAGAAACCATACAGAGAAACTTGTGCAGCTTGGTCAAACTCACTAAGGTCTATTTCTATATAGAAAAACTCGTCAAGGTTATACTTGAACTCTATTTGGATACTGTGTCTATAGTGGCTATAACTCGGTGTTATCTTTGTCACTATCCCAGATGCAGGCGTATACACCTCATTTGTTGGTAGTATGTACATTAATGGTATCATTCAATCTTCCTTATTCAAAAGTTACTTGGTAAATTATGCCGTCAAGAGCAAGTGCTTCATCTATTCCAATATCGGCCATGACTAAATCAATATCATAGACCACTTTTGGTTCAGACGTATAGCTCTCATGATCTTTCCAGTAGACAAGACCTTCCCCTCCAAGAGCAAATATGTATTTATCTCCGAATGGGCTTATGAATTCTCTAGCTTCTCCAAAGTCAATGATTTTGAAATCGCCTTCCATATCTTTCATTCGTGGAACAATGCTGTTCACGCTCTTGATACTCATTACTACCCTCGTGAGGTTCTCTTTTGAGTATTTTGTTGGCAAGAAACGCTTCGTCCTATACATTTGTATATACGATCCATCTGATACAATCTTACTTAGAGGATAGTTCTGAAGCATAGCCATACTATATACAGCAGCGTCACTACCATCTTTCTTTACAGTTAAGCTACTATCGTCAAGAGACACATGAACTTTGTATGGCTCATTGTTATTGTTGAACCCTAGTATCTCACTAGAGACATCTGTATCGCCTGCTGATATCTTTACTTGTGCATCAAACACACCTACTGCAACTGATAATAGATTATACTCTGTTTCCTCTTGTAGGGTGTTGTTCATGAGTAGGTATTGCTTGCTCATAACATCATCTGCCAAGCTTGACTCGTAATAGTCATATACCCCCAAGGCAACTCTCTTATATCCCTCTAATGACTTGTAATGGTCATGGAGAAGGATATCAAAAGACGCTATCAGTAGAGGGAAACTTACAATGTCTAAATTCATTGTATTGTCTATCTTCAACTTCTTCATTTTATAGTCATATGCCAAAGTAAGTGCTTTCTGTCCATTCTTGGTGATAGACATAGAGAAGGCATATATCTCACCATCAATAACGACGTTGAGTGCTTTATTTACGGACAAGGTATCTACTACTGCGAACTCGCCTGTATTTACTCCAAACAGCATCTTCCCATACTTACTGTATAGCTGTGCTCCTGCCTTCATGTTGTTAATGTTCATCATAGCATCGACATCATGACCTATCTCATAAGCTGAGTCGTATGCATCACTCACTTGAAGATCAGAGTAGTTAATCTCATACTCTTTTCTTAGCTTGCCAAAATAATGCGTATCATCATCACCAACATACCCTTTGAACCCAGTCTTTGCATCTGCCATTAACTGCTCAAATATGTTAGGCATAAGCATTGTATTCTGAACACGCTCTACCTTCTTTGAATATACAATATCTCGTGCTTGTAGCATCATCTCGTCGTAAGAGAATGAAAGTTTTCTTTGTGCGTCCAAGATATGCTCTACGATGTATCTCATACCTGGGTTGTCATTTATGGTTGATGTTTTTATAGAGCCAACAACTATAGCCATATACGCATCATGCATATACTGCTTATAGTCATCATCCCAATCATTTGAGTCAAAGAATACCTTCTTGTCATAGATAGCTCGATATCCATCTGTCATCTCTCTGGACAATGTAACTACATCGTTATCAACATATGTTGTAAACTCTGCATTGTCTATTGCCTCTGCAGGGAAGAAATCTTCGCCACAAAAATACCACTCGCCATCAAGAGTATGTCCAAGAGATACTGTTGCAATGATTTCGTCTGGCTGACGGTAGATGTATGCGACCTGCTTCATCTTTTTGAGCATCTGATTTAAACTTATCTCAATACCAAGCTCATCTATACTCTCTTCTATTGACAGGACAAAATCTTCTCTACATGAGTTTGTCATTTCCGGCTGCATGTTAAATACGGGCATAATGGCAGCAAACTCTTGTGAGCTTAGTGTATTGTTCGTATTGATAAGGTTGAACCCAGATATCTCAGACACAAGAGACTTTTGATACATCTCGTACGCATCGTCAAGTTCACCATTGTATGTTCTATACATTGGACCTTGGAATAGTTTTTTAGATGGGTTGTTTATAACATCATTTGCGTTGAACTTTAAGTACGAAGAAGTGAACAGTTCTGATCCTACAATTTTCTTAATTATCTTATCCCTGTCTGTTTTACATGGCAGGTCGCCTTTTGTTATAACATCCACATACTCAAGATGACTGCTCTTTTGGAGAACCTCGTTTATGTTGCCGATAAGTCCGATAGTTACAGTGAACGCTTGTTGCGGTGTAGATATTGTATCGTTATACACAATCCTATTCTGCATGTTTAAAATTCTGTATTTCGTGGAGGCTACTCCGAAATCAACAAGCATATTATATTCATCTTGCCCCAAGTAAGAGTATATACGCTTCAATTTGGCTTTCATCATAACTTTTATCTTGTCTGCAAAAATGCCTGCAGAACCACTATCTACAAGATCTTTAAATTTTGCATCATTAGATATCTTGACTGCCCCATGTGAACTTGTCACGGTCATATCAGTTAAGTCGTCACGTCTATCAACAATCGCACGTTCAAAAACATAACTGTCTTTAAATAATCCGTGGAAAGAACTCAGTGCGATATAGTTGTCTGGTTCAGTGACTCCGACAGGACTCATCACTTCTAAAAATGAAACCAAGAATGGCTCTTCTAGGATATATTGAGTAGCAGACAGGTACTGATCGCCATCTCTTGAAAAGATAGGACCCTCTGGTGCATCAAGTGGGTTAGACAGCATTGTATATCTTTGCTCTCTCTGACTACGTTGGTGTACAAGCTCATACTCTTGACCTGGATCAAGTACAATGTCAAAATCGTCGATGTCTGTCTTTACAAAGTTTTTGTCATCATACACTGCACGTTTAATGTCGTACTTATATTTTGACACATTCACTCTCACTCTAAAGTCAGATGTGTTCTTCACGACAGTCAAGTTCGTTGTGTTCTCTACAATTATCTCGGACATAAGTCTATTTTTTCCATACGAGTTAATTTCGTCTGCATAGTCCTGATGAGTAAAAGGAACAAGTTCGCCTGCATATATACCCATCTTCATTGTCTTTGTGGATACATCATGGAAGATTAGCATATACCCATCTAGGTAATCATGTGTGCCTGTTATATCCATTCTGTCAACATAAACCATTTTGTCGAACTCGAAACCTTCAATACCATCCACGCCAGAAAGGTCTATACCGAACAGTGAGTTAACTGTCGAAACCGTAGTAGAAGAAACAACCTCGTTCTCGATGGTATCAAGCACTGCTGCTACTGCCTGCTCATCAAAGATTATATCATTCTTGTAATATATTTTTCCGTCAAGTTTCTCAAGTCTACTTCCTTGGAGTTGTTTTGATACAGCATGTATCTCTCCGTCGTAATTTACAAATGCGATCTCTATTGGCAAGTTACTGTCAACTGTCTTTCTAGTGAAGTACATTGATATCCCTGCAATACCATTTATCTTCTTTTGCTCTACATAGGTAAGTCCTATGGCTTGGTCCATAATCGTATAAAATCCGGCCATTATATAACTCCTTGAGTGTTGTATATTTTGTTCGGTGCCTGAGTCATCTTGTTCATGAGATTAAGATTTCCGACATGATGTCTGTATTGGTATTTTTTTACCATCTCTATAATGATGTCTGGCTCAGCTCTGTTCTCTGCAGCATAACGATCACTAGCATCTGTAGGCAAATTACCAAAGGAGAAAGATGCAACTCTTGTCGTGTCAGCAAGCTTTATGGATATCTTTTTTCTTAGTGTACCATATGCCACCGCATCTATTGTTGACCTAGCTATAAACATTCTTCTGCCATCAACAAAACTTACAATATCGAATACTTTATCC